>Ga0209253_10004076_pt1 | contig 12769 bp, 13 predicted proteins | sample FrelakmetBRP12BR_FD_187145 | JGI IMG/M metagenome (GOLD analysis project Ga0209253, IMG submission 187145) | Freshwater lake sediment microbial communities from the University of Notre Dame, USA, for methane emissions studies - BRP12 BR (SPAdes)... | ecosystem: Environmental > Aquatic >...
CCGGGACGCTGCTCTATCACTATTCCCAAAAAATTATCGCCCGGTTCCTCCTCGCCCTGATTTCTCTCCTCGCCTTGGCCACGGTGATCCTGACCGGCTCGAGAGCGGCCCTGGCCGGGACAATCGCTGTCGCTTTTCTCATCGTTTTTATCCGATTCTCCCTAAGAAAAGCCCTGCCGGTGTTTCTTTTAGGTGCTGCCCTTATTTTTTTTATTCCCAAGATGACCCCCTTGGCGCAGAGCTTTTATGCCCATCATGAGACAAACATAACGCAGCGTTATCTGGCCTACCAGAGTGCTGTCCATATGATCAAGGATAATATATTGTTGGGGATAGGCGTAGGCAACTACAGGGACATTTATTTTCGGGACTATAAGCTTCCCGCCGCGTCTGACGACCCCGTCACATTTACGGCCGAGAACAACTTTTTGGAGATAGGGGCGCAAACCGGAATATTCGGCCTGCTTGTTTACATCTCGTTTTTTGGGCTCTGCTTCAGGAACCTTTATCTCGTCTATAAGAATTCAGCGGATGCTTTTCTGCGGTCCCTGGGCCTGGGGATCGGCATTTCCTTGGCCGGTCTTCTGGTCGCGTCGCTCTTCGCCACCGTCAATACCGTCCCTCTCAATATGATCCTCTGGCTTTTCTTCGGCCTGGGAGAATCTTTGAAAAACCTGTCTGTCTGATGAATTCCCTGGACCTTTCGATCTGCATCGTCAACTGGAACGCCGAAAGCTTCCTGGTGGACTGCTTGAATTCGATCTTGAAAGCTCAGCCGGCCCTTGATTATGAGCTCGTCGTGGTGGATAACGCTTCCACCGACCAGAGCGTTCGACGGGTGAAAAACCTCTTTCCTCGGGTTCATCTGATTGTGAGCGAGAAAAACGTCGGATTTGCGGCAGCCAATAACCTGGCCCTGGGGCAAACCTCGGGGCGGTATCGATTGCTGCTGAACCCTGATACGCTGGTCATGCCCGGTTCGCTTGAGGCCATGGTCGAGTTTATGGATTCGAACCAAAAGGCCGGCGCCTGCGGCTGCCGGCTGTTCCATCCTGAAACGGGCCGGGTCGAGGCCTCAGCCAGGCCGAGGGCAACCCTGACGGCTCTCCTCTGGCATCTCTCTTATTTAGACCTTATTCTCCCCACAGCCCGGGTTTTCAATAGATACCGCATGACCTATCCGTCCGCGAGCAAACCCCAGCCGGTCGATTGGGTCACCGGAGCCTGCCTTATGGCTCGGAACAAAATCTTCCGAGACGTGGGAAGCCTTGACGAAAACATGTTCATGTACTGGGAGGACGCCGAATGGTGTTATCGGATCAAGCAGGAGGGGTGGGAGATCTATTTTCTCCCCTCAGTCAAAATAGCCCATTATCGGGGCCAGAGCAGCAGGCTGAGGAACAAAACCCAAGCGACCTCTTTGAGCGGCTGGTCAACCCGGCAGTACGCGGCCAGCTTGATTTATTTTTATAATAAACATTTTGGAAAGTGCCGGGCTTATTTACTCCGTCTGATCATCATAGCTACGTCCATCTTAAAGGCTTTCTTGTGGACCTGGCGCGGCCTGGCCAAACCTGGCAACCCCGAAGGCGGGCAAAGAGTCCGAAGTTATCTGGCTATGATTCCTGGAGCTGTCGCCCGAAGAGGCTCCGCCAAAGGATAACAAGGAATGAGAATCGGCATCAATGAGGTCTTGATTTCGAACAGGGCCAGCGGAGCGCAAAAAAGGGAGATGAACGTCCTACCCGAGTTGCTCTTGCAGATCGAGGACGGCGGAGGAACCAGCTGCGTCTATTTTTCCCGAAACTTGAACACCGAACTCAGCCGTCTAATGACAGGCCAGGCCAAGGGCGTCACTGAGGTCAGAACGCCCCTGTCTTCTCTTCCCACGTACCAGCGCATCTTGAAGGGTCATTTTTATTGGAAAAATCAAGTGAGTCGTGACAGGCTCGATCTCTTTCACACGTCTTATTACCCCCTGCCGCGTCTCCCCGTTCCCACGGTCATGACCATAAACGATGTCCGCTTTCTCCGTCTCCCCGAAACCTACAAAAGGCCGAGATACCTTTTCCTCCGCTTGACCGTCCCCCCCTCTCTCCGCCGGGCGACCCGAATCATCGCTATTTCCGCAGACACCAAAAATGACCTTGTCGGACTCGTTGGAATTCCTGAGGACAGGATCGATATCATCCCTTTAGCGATCCCCCCGGCCTTCAGCCGCGTTTCGGACGGCACTCAGCTGGAGAAGATAAAGAAAATATACCATCTCCCCGACCGTTATATTCTTTTTGTCGGCCATCTGGAACCCCGCAAAAACTTGCCCAGGTTAATCCAGGCCTATTCGAGCCTTCGTGACCGGTTCGACGTCGGTCTGGTCATTGTCGGGAAGGGGGTCTGGCCGGCAAAATCACTTCTAAACCAAGGCCACAACCGTAAGCTCAGCGAGGGGATTCGGTTCACTGGATATGTGGAAGACGAACATCTGCCGGGCTTGTACAGCCTGGCCAGCCTGCTCGCTTTTCCTTCCCTTCATGAAGGGTTTGGCCTGCCGGTCCTCGAAGGCATGGCCTGCGGAATCCCCGTAGTGACATCCAACACGTCGGCCTTGCCGGAGGTTGCAGGAGATGCGGCCGTATTGGTTAATCCCAGCGATGTCGAGTCGATCGCCGCCGGCCTGGCTCGCGTCCTGAACGACATGGGGTTGAGGGAAGGACTTATCGCCAAGGGCCTGCAAAGGGTCAAACATTTTCAGCCTAAAAATATTGCCGCCCAAACTATAGAGAGTTATAAAAAAGCCCTGGCGAATCCCCGCCAGAAACCCGGGCGATAAGAATGGACCAAAAGACAAAGATCTGCCATGTGGCCACAGTCGCGGGAAGCCTCTATGCCTTGCTTCTCAATCAGCTCAAATTTCTTCGCGACGAATGCGGATATGAAGTCCATGGCGCGGCCGCGGACGACGAATGGGCCGGCCTCCTCAGAAAAAACGGGTTCTCTCTCCATCCGGTCTCCTTAAAGAGGCGCATGAGCCCCGTCTCGGACATAAAAGCCCTGTTTGAGCTCTATTTCCTGTTCAGGAAAGAAAGGTTTCAGGTCGTTCATGTCCATACCCCCAAGGCGGCCTTTCTGGGAGCCGTAGCAGCGTGGTTGGCCGGGACTCCAGTCAGAATCTATACCATCCACGGGTTCTATTTCCACGAAGCGACTCCCCGGCATAAATATCTCTTCTTCTGGTTCTTCGAGTTCATCATCAGCCGCTGTGTTCATTATGCTTTCAGCCAAAATAGCGAAGATTACTCCTTGGCTCTGCGAACGCGCCTGTACAAAAAGGACGGTCTTGCCTCCTTGGGAAACGGCATTGACCTCCATCGTTTCAGGCCGAACCCGGACCTGAAACCTGTCGTCCGCAGAGAGATTGGCCTGCCCGATCATGCCTTCGTGATGGGGATTATCGGACGCTTGACTTACGAAAAAGGGCACAGGGAATTCATCCGGTCTCTCGGCTTTCTCGTCCGTTCAGGATATCCTGTAGCTGGGGTCGTCATAGGGACGTCCGAGAATTCCTCAATAAATAATTGTCTGACCCTAACCAAAAGCCTCGGCCTGGAGGAGAGAATCAAATTCTTCGGCTGGCAGGACGACCTCGAACGACTCTATCCCGCTTTTGATGTTTTTGTCCTTCCCTCCTACCGGGAAGGATTCCCCCGAGCCCCGATGGAAGCCTGCGCCTGCGGCATACCCTGTATCCTCAGCAACATCAGAGGATGCCGGGAGGTGGTCAAAGATGGTGTCAACGGCTTCCTTGTCCCGGTCAAAAGCATAAGGCCGCTGGCTCAGAAAATCGAGCTACTAATCAACGACCCAGGTTTGAGGACAAAGATGGGAGAAGAGGCGCGAATGATGGCCGCAAGGAAGTTTGATGAGCAGACACTCTTCCAGACTGTCGCCGCAGCCTATGATAGCCTGCTGAGAAAAACGGAGTCCGGGAAGGATTAATCTTTGAGCCGCAAAATCAGGCCCAAGGTCCTTGTCACCTACAGCTGGTGCCGGACATCATACATCGTCCTGGAAAGCCTCGCCAAAGCCGGCTACCAGGTTTACGCCTGCGACGCCTCTCCCTGGACCATGGGTCGTTTTTCCAGACATACTTCAGGCTATGACCGAGTCTCTCATCCTTTCCGAAATCCCGAACAGTTCATCGCCGACATAGAAGCGGTCATCAAAAAGCGGAAGATCGATATCCTGCTTCCCATCCACGAGGACTCCCTGATCATCGCCCAGTATCGCCGCCGGCTGCCCCAAGACCTCCTGGTTATTTGCCCTCCTTACGAGAATCTGGCGCGAGCCCTCGACAAAGACGAGATCATCAATATCGCCACCAAGGCGGGAGTCGGAGTGCCCCGAAAAATCGCGCCGGCAAGCCTCCAAGCGGTTTCTCAAGCGGCGGCCCGGCTGGGGTTTCCCCTCATCATCAAGACCCGAAAAGGCAACAGCGGCAAAGGCGTCTTCAAGGCCGATTCAGCCGAAGAGGCCGAGAGAATTTTCCGGGACACAGTCCGGAGGTTCCGCCTCACTGTAGCTAACCTGCCCATTCTTGAAGAATATATCGAGGGCGACCTCTACGGGAGCTGCTTCCTGGCCAAGGAAGGAAAGCTTAAGGCCTGTTTCGTCGAGAAATACCTGCGCTGGAAGGAGAGCAAGTTCGGGACAAGCGTGCTCCGCGAACCCTGCCGCAGGGACCTTTTAGAGGAATATACCAAAAAAATGGCTGAAGCGCTGGGATGGACCGGGATAGGCCACTTTGATTTTATCGCCACTCCGGACCGTTCGCAGGCATTCTTGGTCGAAATGAATCCCCGGTTTTGGGGCGCTCTCAATCTTGCCGTCCAAAATGGCTACAACTTTCCTTTGGGGCTCGTCTCGATGTATGAGAACGGAGAACCTATTTCTGAAGCGTTCTCGCCGAAGAAAAAACAACGCGGCTCTCTTTGGGTTGTCGGAGAGATCATCGCCGCCATGGCCGAGATTCGGGACGGGAAATGGCTCGCACCCGTCGAGTCCCTGCAGAGGATCTTTTTTCCAAACAAGGATATTTACTACGACGACTTCCGCTGGTCGGATCCGTTGCCGCTGCTTATGGAAATGATCTACTATGGCTATAACTTTTTCCGCTCCGGCTATAGTATCAACCCGGTCGATGTTGAGATGATGCAATGAGCCATCCCATCTGCCCTTCTTGTCAGCAGCCTGCGGAGAGACTGACCCGGTTTGAAGGGGTTTTTTATTGTGGCCGCCACGGTGATTTTGAGTGGTTTGACCGCGCACTTCTGAACGATATCGATGCGATAAAGATCTACCAGGATTATCCCTACAACCTGGCCATCGAAAGAGATTATCCGGCCATGCGGCCGAGATATCTGCGCGGCCTCAAGAAAAGGATCTCAAGACACTTCCCCGACACCCGCGGGCTGACTTTTTTGGACGTGGGCTGCGCCAACGGGGAATATCTGGATTGCGCCCGCGAGCTGGGCCTGAGCCGGGTCGAGGGCGTTGAAGTGGATGAGAAGGCGATGGCCAAAGCCAGGCAGTTCGGCGTCGTCTATGCTAGCCTCAAGGAGATCACCGAGCCGTTCGATATCATTCAATGCAAAAACGTCCTGAGCAACATCGAACATTTCAACGATTTCCTCTCCGGTCTGCTCAACCTGGTCAAGCCGGGCGGGATGCTCTTCCTCGACGTGCTCAATCAAAACAGCCTGAGCGCCAGGCTCAAAAAAATATTCGGCCGGCCGGGAATTCTCCGTCTACCTTTCGTCATCAACGGGTTCTCCAAAACCTCTTTGAAGGCCCTGGCAGAGAGACATCTGGGGCAGGTCATCAGGCTGGAGACGACGTACTGCGGCTCGGACTTGCTGCCCTACAAAAGGACTTTGGTCCTGACGCTCAGGGGAAAATTCAGCCAGCTCCTGGGAACGGGGACGATGATCGTCGCAGACCTAAGACCGGGGAAAAGGGCGGGCTGAGATGTATCTCCGTTTCTGGAAGAGAGTTTTTGACCTGGCAGCGGCGTTCTTCGGCCTTGTCATCCTGATCCTTCCCCTCCTCGTCATCGCCGCTCTGACAAGGGCTACTTCTATTGGACCGGTTTTCTTCCTTCAAGACAGAATCGGCAAGGACGGAAAAAAGTTTAGGGTCGTAAAATTCAGGACGATGAGCTACGAGCATCAAGACCCATCGAGCATTACGGTCGCCGGAGACAAGCGGCTAACTCCTTGGGGAAAAATCCTGCGGAGATGGAAGATCGACGAAATCCCGCAGTTGTGGAACGTGCTCGTCGGGGAGATGAGCCTGGTCGGGCCCAGGCCTGACGTTCCGGGGTACGCCGACAGGCTTCGGGGCAGCGCCCGGCGCATCCTGGCCTTGAGGCCGGGAATCACCGGGCCCTCCACTCTAAAATACGCCAACGAAGAGGAGCTTTTGGCTCAAGCGCAGGACCCGGTCCGGTTTAACGACGAGGTCATTTTCCCGGACAAAGTCAGGCTGAATCTAGAATATCTAGAAACCTGTTCATTCTGGGGCGACCTTGGCTATATCCGGCAGACCATCCTCCTGACGGTCAAAACGAAATGGGCCTGAAATCGAATTTTTCTCAAGATTTTGCGGGTTAAATTGAATATAATTGTACCTCCCATGAGTATTCCACTTTCTCGGCCCGACATCACTCCAACAGAAAAAGAAAGGGTTCTGGAGGTCCTCAGCACGCCCCAGCTGAGCCTGGGGCCTAAGTTGGCTGAATTCGAAAGCCAGTTTGCCCACTATGTCGGTTCTCGATATGCCGTGGCCGTCAACAGCGGGACGAGCGGCCTTCATCTCTGCGTCAAGGCCCTGGGGATAAAGGATGCCGACGAGGTGTTGACGACCCCTTTCAGCTTCGTGGCTTCGGCCAATTGCCTGTTGTTCGAGCGGGCCAAGCCAGTTTTTGTGGACATCGACGAGAGAACCTGGAATATGGATGTCGATAAGCTCGACAAGGCCCTCAAAAAACGGAAGGCCAGGTCCGACACGCTCAAGGGTATCCTGGCAGTGCACGTTTTTGGAAGACCTTGTGAAATCCACAGAATGAAGAAACTGGCTTCGGAATACGGGCTCCGACTCATCGAAGATGCCTGTGAAGCCGTGGGGGCGGAAACGAGAGAGAGACAAAATCAGCCCTGGCAGAAAGTCGGGACGTTTGGGGATTGCGGAGTCTTCGGTTTTTATCCGAACAAACAAATGACCACCGGTGAAGGCGGGATGATCGTCACCGATAGCGCGAATATTTCTAAATTATGCCGCAGCCTCAGAAATCAGGGGAGGTCGGAAAACGGGGGCTGGCTACAGCATGAAAGACTGGGGTATAATTACAGAATTAGCGATATCAACTGCGCCCTGGGAATAGCCCAGCTTGAGAGAATCGGCGAAATCTTAGCCCAAAGGGAAAAAGTGGCTCGCTTCTACGACAAACGCTTGAAAGAAATCGACGGATTGCTTGCCGCACCCCTCGAGGTCAATAAAAGGATCAGCTGGTTCGTTTATGTGGTCCGGTTGGAGGACAAATACTCCCGAGCCCAAAGAGATGAGGTTTTGAAAAAACTGAAAGAAAAGGGGATAGGCTGCAGCAACTACTTTTCGCCCATCCATCTCCAGCCGTTTTACAAAAAAACATTCGGCTACAAAAAGGGCGATTTCCCCATCACCGAAAAGGTCTCGGAGAGGACCCTGGCGCTCCCTTTCTATAACCGGCTGGAGGAAGGACAGGTCGAGTCTATTTGCCACGAGCTCAAGGAGATTATTCGCTCTCTGCCCAAAGGCAAAAGACGCGGAGGATCTTTAAAATAAGCCCATGGAAAAATCGTTTCCAGGTTTCCTGAAAAGACTCCTTATCAAGACAGCCTTTAAGAGAAGAGCATTCTTTTTCATCGCGGACACTTTCTTGATCACGATCTCCATGCTGGCCTCTTTCTGGCTCCGCTTCAACGGGTTGGTGCCCCTCGAGTATAAGAATTCGTTGCTTTACTATATCTTGCTGGCGCTTTTCATCAAGTTCATCTTTTTGATTTCCTTCAACCTGTACGACATCTCCTGGCGTTTTTTGGGCCTCAAGGAGATCATGAAGCTGTTCGTGGCCCTTTCCTTGGGCTCGTTATCCCTGGGCATGGCCATGTTCTTGCTCAAAGGGTCCCTTCCCTTCCGGGACTTTCCCCGTTCTGTTTTATTGCTCGATTACCTGGTTTGTCTTATTCTCCTCAGCTCTCTCCGAATCTCAAAGAGGGTGTATTTGGAAGGTCTCATGGGGACGCTGAAACTCGACCAGGGCAAGATTCGCGTCCTGATCATCGGAGCAGGAGAGGCGGGAGAGAAGATCGTCCGGGAAATGCAGAGAAACAAGAATTCGAACTATCTGCCGGTCGGGTTCATCGATGATGACGCCTATAAGCAGGGTATTAATATCCATGGCATCAAGGTGTTAGGAAAAAGGGACGATATTCCGGTTATTGTCCACAGCTCCCTGATTGATGAGGTGCTGATCGCCATCCCGTCCGCGCCCTCGAAAGAAATAAAAAAGATCGTGGAACTCATCAGAAACTCAAACTCCACGGAAAAGATCAGGATATTGCCCAGCGTGCTCGACCTGCTCGACGGGAAGGTGACCCTCTCCGATATTCACGAGATCAACCTGGAGGACCTTCTGGGCAGAGATCGGGTCGAAATCGATTTCCAGACGATCAAGAAGTTCATCCAGGACAAAAAAGTCCTGATCACCGGGGCCGGCGGCTCGATCGGGTCTGAGCTGGCCAAGTCCATCCTCCCCTTCAACCCCAAGACCATGATCGTCATGGACAATGATGACACCGAAATATTCAACCTGATGAACCGGCTCAGGCTGTCTCCAGCCGAAATCATCCCGGTCATCGCGGACGTCAGGGACAAACCCAAGATAAGCGACCTTTTCGAAAAGTACCTGCCCGAGGTGGTCCTGCATTCTGCCGCCTATAAACATGTGCCCCTGTTGGAGTTTTATCCCGAGGAGGCCGTGAAAACGAACGTCCTCGGGACCAAGATTTTGGCGGAAAGCTCTTTAGCCACCGGTGTAGAAAGGTTTATTTTGATCTCTACAGACAAAGCCATCAACCCAACCAGCGTTATGGGCGCCACCAAGAGGGTTGGAGAAGAGCTTCTCAAGGTCCTGGACCTGAATAAAAAAACCAAATTCATCTCGGTCAGATTCGGCAATGTTTTGGGCAGCCGGGGAAGCGTCATCCCGACCTTCCAGGAGCAAATCAGGAAGGGCGGACCGGTGACCGTGACCCATCCTGAAATGAAAAGATACTTCATGAGCACGTCTGAAGCCGTTCTGCTCGTCCTCGAGGCCGGGGCGATTGGCCAGGGCGGAGAAATCTTTGTCCTGGATATGGGCGAGCCGATTAAGATCGTGGACCTGGCCAGAGAGATGATCCGGCTCAGTGGTTATGAGCCCGACGTTGATATCCCGATCGTTTTTTCGCGAATCCGACCGGGAGAAAAGCTTTTCGAAGAGCTTCTCGGCACGGAAGAAGACGTCGAGCCGACGGCCTATCAAAAAATTCTCAAACTGAAGGACTCGAAAATCAGGAATGCGCCGGCCATCTTGAAAAAGATCGACAACCTCATCCAGATCAGCCATCAGGAAGAGACCAGGGCGAAGATCTTCGAGTTGCTGAAAGAAATCGTGCCCACCTATAAAGCTTCCGATCAGAGGTCTCCTCGTTTTATCTTCTGAAAATAACGTCGATATCTCTCGGAATCAGGTCAAAGGCTTCCCAAGACGAAAAGAAAAGTCCGTTTCAAGGACAAACGAGGCCCATCATGCCACGCCGCGTGAACTACCGCAAGCTGGCCGCCCTGAGCTCCCTCGGCCTGATGCTGCCGTCTTCCATCGCCGTAGGATTGTTCATGGGTTACTTCCTCGACAAGCTCCTGGGCACACATCCCTGGCTCCTCGGCATCTTCACCCTTCTCGGAGTCGTCTCCGGCTTCCTCAGCCTGTTCCGCGGACTCAAGAAATTGGGAGTGGAAAAAGATGATGAGTCTTGAGGAACGGGTCCTCCGCCGGATCCCCCTGGAAATTATCGGCCTCTCCCTCCTTGTCGCCTGCGCCGCCCTTTTCCTGTTCACCCCGCGCACGGGAGTCTTTGTCCTGGCCGGGGGAGCCTTCTCGGCAGCCAGTTTCCTCTGGCTCAAGCAGACAATAACCCGGTTTCTCGGTCCGAACCGGAGGAAGGCCCTCCGATCCGGCCTCCTCTTCTATCTCCTGCGCCTTCTCTTGATAATTGGGGTTTTTTCCATTATAATTCTTCAATTCCCAAGGATGATCCTGGCCTTCGCGGCTGGTTTTTCAACGATAGTTTTTGTTTTCTTCCTTGAAGCCGTTATGGCCATTTCGCAGTTGAAAACATGGAAGGATTAGAACACAGACTTTTCGTCGTCGAACTTTTTAACAAAGTTTTCGGGAAGCCGGTTCTTGCCGCCCTCGGCCTCCTGGGGATTCATCCCCAAAACACGGCCAGCCCTGTCCCGGATTACATCGTCATGTGTCTTGTCGTAGCGGTGTTCTTGATGCTCGTGCTCGGGCTCTCCGCCCGAAAGCTCTCCCGCATCCCTTCCAATCGCCAGAACATCCTGGAGCTCATCATCGAGACATTCGAGAATCTCCTGGTGGACATCATCGGGGAAGATGGCCGAAAATATCTTCCGATGATCGGCACGATTGGCCTTTTTATCTTCTCGGCAAACCTGCTCGGCCTTGTCCCGGGATTCATGTCGCCCACGAGCAAGCTCAACGTGACGGCGGGCTGCGCCATCTCCGTCTTCATCTATTATCACTGGCAGGGGATGAAAGCGCAGGGTATCATCAAGTATCTCAAACATTTCACAGGCCCCATCCCCGCCCTGGCCCCTCTTCTTTTCCCAATCGAAGTCATCAGCCATTTTTCCCGGCCTGTTTCGCTCTCGCTCCGGCTTTTCGGCAATATCTTCGCCGAAGAATTGCTCATCATCATCATCGCTTCCATCGTTCCTTTTGTTCTTCCTCTCCCGTTTATGGCCGTGGCCATCTTCACGGCCGTCATCCAGGCGTTCGTTTTCGTCCTGCTGGCCTGTATTTACATCGCGGGCGCTGTGGCCCATGAGGAAGACAATTAAATATTGAAAGGAGAATAGAAATGATAAAGACCCTCAAAGCTCTCGGCCTCCTGCTCTTTTTCGCGCTCGTGGTGAGCGGTCCCCTCCTGGCTCAGGAGGCGGGCGCCAACCCGGAAAAAGCCAACCTCTACAAATGGTCGATCATTATCGGCGGCGCCATCATCACCCTGGCCGCGGCGGCCGGCGCTTTCTGTCAAGCTAAGGCTATCTCGAGCGCCTGCGAAGGCATTTCCAGAAACCCGGGGGCGGCTCCCCATATCCGCTTCCTCCTAATCTTCGGTCTGGTCCTGATCGAAACCCTCGTTATCTACGCCCTGCTCATAACCATCATCATCCTCCTCATCCAGTGGGGAAAATACGCTTGAGATACAGCGCTCTGCTTTAGGGCAATCGGATGAAGCCGGCCGTCTTCGGAATCTTGGGAGAGACATTCAAGAGGTTCAATGAGGATAAGTGCTGGAATTCGGCGATCATCATTTCTTATTTCGCCTTTCTCTGCGCCGTCCCGCTGGTCGCCCTGTTCGTCTTTGCGACGTCCAAGATCGTGGGAACGTCTGAGCTGGCGCTCCGGAGTTTGAACCTTTTCTCAGATGAGTTCTTCGCCAAGCTGGACCCGTCCTTTTTCAAAAAACTCCAGAGCGTCTCCGACCACATCAGCAACCTCGGCTGGTTCGGTTTGATCGGCTCCCTCGTCGCGGCCAGTTTTGTCTTCTCCAACCTGATCCATTCCATCAACGTGATCTTCCGGACAAAATATCAGAAGTCCTTTTTTTACAACCGGCTCATCGAGTACTCCATCATGTTCATCATGGGCATCATCCTGCTCATCTCCCTCTTCATAACCGCCATCTGGACAGCCCTCCACCGGGCCCTCCAAAATAGCGATTATGTGGCCAGCCACCTCAATCCTAAAACGATAGCCCTGGTGGATAATTACCTCATCCAGTACATCATCCCGCTGGCCCTGACCTTCCTCTTCCTGTTTATCCTCTACAAGTTCATTCCCGAAGTGAAAGTCCGGACCGGGTCGGCCGCCCTGGCAGCGATCATCATAGCCGTCCTCTGGGAAGCGTTCAAAAGAGTCTTCGCTTTCTACGTGGCCAATTTTTCGGCCATCGGTATCGTCCTCTCGAAGCTCGTTCAAGGAACCCTGACCTCGATGATTTTTTTCCTCCTCTGGATCTCTTTCTCCCTGGTCATTTTGCTCTGGGGAGCGGAGTTGGCGGCAGTTTTAAACGAGAGAAAGCATGAAAAGACAGCCTGAGGCCGGGCCCTCAGCCCCGGCACGCTTGACGGTGAAGGAGCTTTCCCGGCTCCTGGGCTGCCCTTTCGAAGGCGACGGCGAGACAGAGATCCGCGGTGTTTCGAGTTTGGAGAAGGCCCGGGAAGGAGACCTTGTCTTCCTGGCCCAGCCGAAGCTTCACCAGCTTCTGGAAGAGACCAAGGCCTCGGCGGCGATTGTCCCCGCCGGTGAGGCATTTAGGGGGATAGCGGTTTTTTTATCGGATAATCCCCATCTCACGTTCATTAAAGCCGTGGACCTCTTTTT
>Ga0209253_10004077_pt1 | contig 12765 bp, 10 predicted proteins | sample FrelakmetBRP12BR_FD_187145 | JGI IMG/M metagenome (GOLD analysis project Ga0209253, IMG submission 187145) | Freshwater lake sediment microbial communities from the University of Notre Dame, USA, for methane emissions studies - BRP12 BR (SPAdes)... | ecosystem: Environmental > Aquatic >...
TGGTTGGCGCGCGCGTGTTCGCCTTCCGCGACCGCTGGTCGAGGCTGTTATATCTTGCGGTGATGGCCTACTTTCTTTCTGTGTTGCTGCTCTGGGTGGTGCCGAATCTGTTTGCGATACAATCCAGTATCCAACTTGAACAGGCACAATCCGGCATCGAGGTTGGACGGATCATGATGTGGTATGTGCTCCCCCTGCTGATGGCCATCGTGGTCGTGCCGATCGGCCACGAGCAGATTGAAAACGTCCAGGCTCTGGATCTGATATACAGCTTGTTGCTGTTCATGCTGCTGGCTCTGGTGGTGCTCGGTAGCCTGGCCTTCATGAATCTGGGCAACCTGGATTATCTGGATGCGTTGCTGCGCACGCTGTTCCTGATGGGTTTGGTGTTGCTGGCCCTCGGAGGATTGTGGAATCCGCGTTTCGGCTTTAGCGGCCTGCAAGTATTGTTCTCGCGTTATCTGCTGAACGTCGGCACGCCGTTTGAAAGCTGGCTTACCGAATTGGCCGAAGCCGCGCAGCGGGAACCCGATGCGGCGAGCTATCTAAGGCGCGCCATTGCCCTGCTGGCGGAACTGCCCTGGCTATCCGGCCTGTCATGGCAATCTCCCGATGGAGCAGGCCAAACCGGAAAATTCAGTGAAAATGCCGTGGTGGCAAAGGAGGAAGGATTGCGTCTGACGTTGTATGCCAAACAAACGCTAAATCCTGCCGTGCTGCTGCATGTCCACCTGCTTACCCAACTGATCGGATACTTCTACCAGGCCAAGCAGCGTGAACAAAGCCTGCGCGAGATCACCCGTTTGCAGGCTGTTTATGAAACCGGGTCGCGCCTCACGCACGATCTGAAGAATATGCTGCAGTCCCTGCTCTCGCTCACCTCGATAGCACAAAGCCGCGAACAAATAGCGCAGCAATTGCTGAGACAGCAACTTCCGCTGCTTACCCAGCGTATCGAGCTTACCCTGACCAAGCTCCAGCAACCTGATGCCTCAAGCGAAACCGCCCGGCTTCCGCTGAATGTATGGTGGAATTCCGTGCGGCAACGCAACCAGTTTCAGAATATCGAGTGGCGCGCACCGGACACGCTGCCGGACGATAGCATTCCCGCCCCGTTGTTCGACTGCGTGATCGATAACTTGCTGGATAACGTCCTTAAAAAGCGCCAGGCCGATCCGGACATGGACATCTCAGTCGAAATTCAGCCCGAACCGTTGCGCCTTGTGGTCTGCGACAGCGGCGCTCCTGTACCGGAAGCTTTCACTGCAAAGCTGCTGCATAGCGTCGTCGTTTCTGAAAATGGACTCGGGATAGGCTTGTATCAAGCATCCCGCTGGGCCGAGCAGTTGGGCTATAGCCTGAAATTGACCAGCAACCAGGCGGGGAAAGTGTGTTTCGAGTTGTGCGGGTAGCTGGCTTGCTCGGATGCCTATAGGCGGGGCGGACTGACGGTGGGCTGTTCGATGCATGCCCGAACCCGGCACAAATTTAGCATGAAATTAAAACCTGTCTGTCATATTACGAATGAATTGTGCAATTTCCCCTGGTTTCTCCGGGGTGCCGGATAAGCAAAACCGGGCGCATCGGTCGGGGCCTTTTCGCAAACCATTGCGCAGACACGATTCCTCCTGCCAGTGTCGAGCCGCGAGTGGTTTTGTAAGAAAAATTCCTACAAGCCGGTTTCCTCTACCCCTACAAAAGAATCGGTCCGTTTCTGATTACATCCCGCCTTCCCAGCCGTAATACTGCTCCCGTCTGATTTCGACAGTCGTTGTCCGGTTCATTCGGTTATCGAGCGGGTCAGTAGATACTAAGACGTGCGTTCTTCACTGGTTTAAAAGGGGGCTATATGAACACCATGCAATTGCAAGAAGGAATCCGTGAAATCAATCTGACCTATCTGATGCTGGCCCAGCAAATGATCAAGAAAGACAAGCCGTCCGCGATTTTCCGTTTGGGGATCAGTCAGGAACTGGCCGAGGTGGTCGGTAATCTTACTCCGGCGCAAATCATCAAGATGGCCGCTTCAAACATGTTGCTGTGCCGTTTCCGTTTTGACGAGAATCTGCTGCTCAATCTGCTGACAGATTTCAACAAGGATCGGTTGATGTCGAAAGCGCATGCTGCGATCCTGATGTCGGCACAACCCGTCGCAGAGATGGCATAAGCGGGGGCTATCATGGCTAACAAAACCGTGGTGGGCGAGGCGCAACAGGTCAGGATCGCCATCGATCTGATCGAACTTGGAGCACGACTGCAATTGCTGCAGGAAGAAACCTCGCTTAGCCGTGAACGATTGCTGAAGCTTTACAAAGAGGTGAGGAAGGAGTCACCTTCCAAGGGAATGTTGCCTTACTCGACCGATTGGTTCATGAGCTGGCAGCCGAACATCCATTCGTCGCTATTCCTGGATATTTACCGGTTTCTGGTAAAGAATGCCGGAGTCGACGGCGTGCATGCGCTTATTTCATCTTATCGCTTATACCTCGACCAGGTACAGGGTATCGAAGATACCGAACCCTTGCTGAGCATCACCCGTGCGTGGTTCTTGATCCGCTTTTTCAACGCGGAGATGCTGGGAATTGCATCCTGCATGGAGTGCAGAGGTCATTTTGTCGTTCATGCGGGCGATCTTCACACGAATTATGTTTGCGGTATCTGCCGCCCTCCTACCCGTGCCGGCAAAACAAAGGCTGCCAGGAAAATCGAATTGGCTGCAGCAAGTGCAGCCTGACCATCCACGCGCTCATCCCCTCCGCATTCTGCCTTTCCGTCATTTGCTCGATCGGCATGATCCCTGTGCCGCCGGAAAGTGCAATGTAAAATTCCATCCTTTGAATAGGCGGGTATTTGCGCCCCTATCTTGCCAAAGAAAACCGGTTAACAGCATTTAGAGTGCTTAAATTGATCGGATACCCTTCATATAACGCGACATTCCGGAGAAAATAAATGGGTGATTGGTGGAACAGACTTCCTTTGAAAAGCAAACTGCAGTTGCCTATCCAGCTGATGCTGCTGGTGGTATTGCTGTTTGCCCAGAGTGTGGCATTGAACAAATTTGAAGATCATGTCCTTGAGGAATCCATACAAAAAGCCAAGGTATCTGCGGATGGCGTGCTGAACGGGCTGAACATGCTGATGATCAACGGGATTATCAGTGACCCGGATCAGCGCATTTTGTATGTCAAGAAGATGAGCGACTCGGAAAAAATAGTCGATTTGCGAGTGATCCGGGGCAAGGCGGTGCAGGATCAGTTCGGTCCCGGATTGCCCTCCGAACAGCCGGTCGACGAGCTTGACCGCGCCGCGCTGAGGAGTGCGAAAGTGCAAACCAGTTTGTCGAAAGAGGATGACAGGCAGACCATGCGCGTAGTGGTTCCTTTCATCGCCAGAACAGAGTTTCGCGGAACGAACTGCCTGATGTGCCATATGGTGAAAGCCGGGACTGTAAACGGCGCGGCCAGCATCACGATGGATCTAAGCGAGGAATTCTCCGCGATAAGCCGGGCCAATTACGCGTTGTGGAGCGCGCAGATCGCGATCCAGGTCGTGCTGTATCTGTTGATCGGCTGGTTGATAGGCAAGGTGACGAGAACGACGCGCGAATTGCAGTCAGTCATGCAGAACATGAATATAGATGGTGATCTATCAAAACGCGTGGAGGTGCGAAGTCAGGATGAGATCGGCAAGACTGCGCAAGCCTTCAATAGCCTGGTTGACGGTATTGCGAAGATCATCCGTCAGGTGCTCGACAATGCCGCCAGGGTTTCCAGCTCGGCGGCGCAATTATCCAGTTCTTCATGGCAGATTTCGCAAAGCTCGCATGTGCAGAGCGAGGCTGCCAGCACTACCGCAGCGGCAGTGGAACAGATCACAGTGAGCATCAATTCGGTGGCCGAGAATGCCGAAGATGTGCGCAAGTTGTCGGAGATGAGTCTGCACCAGACTCAGCAGGGCAACCAGGATGTGACCGCAATGATCAATGAGATCCGGCGGGTGCAGGAGGCGGTCAATCAAATTGCCGGTTCGGTCAAGGAGTATGTGGCAAGCACTCGCGAAATCACCGGTATGACACAGCATGTGAAGGACATTGCCGATCAAACCAACCTGCTGGCGCTGAACGTTACGATCGAAGCTGCACGGGCCGGAGAGCAGGGACGCAGTTTTGCGGCGGTGGCGGATGAAGTGCGCAAACTGGCGGAAATGTCAGCCAAATCGGCCAGCGAGATCGATCGGGTGACCAATTCTCTGAACCAGAAGTCCGCGGTTGTCGAATCGGTGGTCCAGACAGGTTTGCGCTCCCTGCAGGCGACTCAGGAGCAGGTGGAGCGCGTCTACAAGGTGTTGATCGAAGCGGGTGAAGCTGTATCGCAATCCAGTCGAGGCGTGAGCGACATCGCGGCATCGGTCAGCGAACAAAGCCGGACCAGTATCGAGATCGCCCGCAACGTGGAAAAGATCGCGCAAATGTCCGAGGAGAACCACGAGGCAGTACGTTCGAACAACCGGGAGATCGTACATCTGGAGGAATTGGCGAAAGAGTTGCAAAATGCAGTTGGCCGCTTTCGTGTCTAACGCATTTTTTTCCGGGGGAAATCAAACATGAATCGTGGCTGCATTGACGAGATCCGGATTTGAGGCAAGGAGAACTGCATGTCCGACTTGTTGAATAACATAGATTACCGGGCCGGGATGGCGGGAGCCGACAAGCGGGAGATCCTGATGTTCACATTGGGTATGGATGCTCGCACCGGACGCGATGAGATTTTTGGTATCAATGTATTCAGGGTGCGCGAGGTGATGCGCGTTCCTGTGATCACCAGGGCTCCGGAAATGGATTCCTTCGCCGCAGGGATGGTGAGTTTTCACGGTGTGCAGGTTCCGGTGATAGACCTGGCCAAATACATCGGTATTGAAACTGATCGCATCCCGGAGACCGTGATCGTCACCGAGTATAACGGCCAGACGCAGGGATTCCTGATCAGGGCAGTCGCCAACATTCTGATTGTTGACGGGGCTGCGATGCGTGTGCCGCCGCCCAAACTGCTGGCGGAATTGGGCGGCCTGGTGACAGCGATCACCGAGACGGAAGATGGTCGCAGGGTGTTGATGCTGGATACCGAAAGAGTACTTGTTAAAGCCGGCCACCTTGATAGCCGTGCGCCGGATATCGAAAATGCCCTGCCGGAAAATGGGCGCAAGGTGATTTCTTCCGGTGATTCTTTGCTGGCCCGTAGTCAGAGTTCGCCAGCATGGGACGTGATGCGGGTTGAAGCGAGTCATGGTGAAGTTCAGCCGAATGTTGGCAAAGCAGTCAAGCCGGTCCAAACCGAAGCGAGTATCAGTTTGGTGGGAACCAACAAAATGGAAATCCTGCTGTTCAGTCTGGGCAGCAGTGAAAAATTCGGCATCAACGTGTTCAAGGTCAAAGAGGTTTGTCCGGCAGGGAAAATAACCCGGACTCCCAACATGCCGGCAGGTGTGGACGGAATCGTGTTGTTTCAAGGGCATGTTATACCAGTGCTGAATTTGGCGAGTTTCATGGGGATGCGATCGCAACAGAAGCACCGCACGATGATGGTTACGGAATTCAACAATCACACTCTGGGCTTTCTGGTGCAGGGTATCGATCGTGTCATCCGTGTCGATTGGGACAAGGTTCGAGCCACAGAAGGGATGCTCTCTGATAATGGCGCGCGGATTACCGCAATTACCGAACTGGACGATGGTTCTCTGGTTTCGATACTGGATGTGGAGCAGATATTGGCCGATGCGTTTGGAGAATCGACCATTGGAAATATAGCCAAGGTCGAATCTGAGCGCGATCTGTGCATATTTTTCGCGGATGACTCGGCGGTTGCGCGAAGAAAGATCGCCCAGGTGCTGGACAAGATGGCCGTCAGGTATGTGCAGGCTGCCAATGGCAATAAAGCATGGGACAGACTCAAGAATATGGCCGATAAAGCCCAGAGCGCCGGAATCAAACTGCGTGATCAGATACAAGTGATAATGACCGATGCGGAAATGCCCGAGATGGACGGTTATGTGCTGACTCAGCGAATCAAATCAGATCGGCGCTTTGAAGGGATACCTGTCGTGATGCATACGTCTTTGTCATCCGATGCCAACCGCGAAATGGCGCGGCGTGTCGGTGTCGATTATTACGTGCCGAAATTCGATTCGATGGTGTTGTCATCAACACTGCGCCCGTTGTTGGCATAACAGATGACTGATCGTTTTTCTCCTTCTAGCGTCAGCTCTTGCCATGGACACGGCAAAGCCGTGAAAGCGCTGCTGGTTTCAGCGGACTGAATCAAGGATAGTCATGGGATTGGAAGATACAAGATTTCTGGTGGTTGACGATTTTTCCACGATGCGACGCATCCTGCGCAATCTGCTCAAGGAGCTGGGTTTCATGAATGTGCAGGAGGCCGAAGACGGAGTCGATGCTTTGGCCAAGTTGCGAACAGAAAATTTCGATTTCGTGGTGTCTGACTGGAATATGCCCAACATGAATGGCATCGAGTTGTTGCAGGCGATTCGCGCTGACGACAAACTCAAGCATTTGCCGGTGCTGATGGTAACGGCGGAAGCGAAGAGGGATAATATCATCATGGCCGCGCAGGCGGGGGCAAGCGGATACGTGATAAAACCCTTTACGGCCGCCACGCTGGATGAAAAGTTGATGAAAATATTTCGAACAATGCAAGAGTGATCGATGGCATGACCGCAAATTCTGATGAAACTACTAGCCATTCGACTAGGCTGTCCAAAAACAACAGCCAAGTCGCTGGTTATGATACTGAAGACTCTGAAGATCTCGAAGCGCTGTTCGATAGCATCTTGGCTGCGAATAGGGAGGCGCTGGCTAGGGGAGTCTCGGCAGTCGCGCCAAGAACTGATTACTCTGCAAATGTTTCAGCAGGCCCCGAATCAAAATCTCCGCTACACCACAGCCACCTTTCTGCAGAGGGAGAAAAGCGAGCGCCGTCATCGCAGTCCCCTGTTATAGCGGTTCAGTCATCAGTTGTGATCGATCAGATCGGACACATGACGCGTACCTTGCACGATGCATTACGCGAACTGGGTCTGAACAAGAAGATTGAAAAGGCCGCATCTTCCATTCCAGATGCGCGTGACCGCTTGAATTATGTGGCGACATTGACCCATCAGGCCGCGGAGCGCGTACTGAATGCGACCGAGGCGGCCCAGCCACTGGTCGAGTCGATGGAAGTCGAAGCCCATCGACTGTCCGGACTTTGGCAGATGATGTTTGAGAATCAGCTTGACGTGGAGGAATTCAAGGATCTGGCCGCGGAAACGCGCGCATTCTTGCAAGATGTTCCACGACAGACCAAGGCCACGCATGCTCATCTGATGGAAATAATGATGGCGCAGGATTTTCAGGATCTGACCGGCCAGGTCATTAAAAAAATCATAGATATCACGGAGAACCTGGAACAGCAGCTATTGGCGCTTTTGTTGGAGAACGCACCTTCAAAAGTTAAAGCCGACCTGGATACGGGTCTGCTGAATGGCCCTGCCATAAATCCGGGCGGACGCAAGGATGTTGCAAGCAGCCAGAACCGGGTTGACGACTTGCTGGAAGGTTTGGGATTCTGAATGAATGACTTTGCCGGCATGGAAGATCTGTTAAGCGACTTCTTGCTCGAAGCGGGTGAGATGCTATCCGAGGTGGATGGCAAATTGATGGACCTGGAAAGATTTCCCGAGGACAGCAAACTTCTTAACGAGATATTTCGCGGATTCCATACTATCAAGGGCGGCGCCGGGTTTCTCAATGCGACCGAACTGGTGGCGTTGTGCCACATCACCGAAAATGTGTTTGATAAGCTGCGTAACCATGAATTGTCGCTGAGCACTGAACTGCTGGTTGTGATTTCTGCAGCGATTGCCGAGGTGCGCACGATGTTCGGTGCGTTGCAGCAAAATCTGCAGCCAAGCGAGGCGCCAGTCGAACTGGTTGAGGCCTTGAAAGCCCTGTTGTCCGGCCAGAGGAGAACTCTCCCCTCCACCCTGTCACCCTTGATCATGGGGAGATCGGGAGGTGTTGCGAGTGCAGGCCATGATGCTGCAGATTGGGACAGGTTATACAAATCGCTGACCGATTCGGAGATCATCGCCCAGATAGGTGCGGATGATGATAAAAAAATAATTGCTGCTGCCGTTACCGAGGCGGATTCCGCCAAAGCCTTTCCTGAAAATCGTGCCTCCGGCGACTCTGGTCCTGCCATAGGGCGGAGCGCAGATGATGTGCCGGCAATGGAAGACACGAGATCCACCATACGTGTGGATACTGACCGTCTGGACAAGTTGTTGAATATTTCAGGTGAAATCGGTTTGACCAAGAGCCGTTTGACCCATTTGCGAACCGACATCATCCAGGGACGAATAGACGCGGACACCATGCATGAACTGGATCAGGCCATCAGCCAACTTGAAATTCTGGTGGTGAATTTGCAGAATGCGGTGATTAAAACACGTATGCAACCGATAGGCCGGCTGCTCAAAAAATATCCTCCCCTGGTAAGCAGTCTGGCGCGATCACTGGGTAAAGATGTAGAACTGGTGCTGGTAGGAGAAGATACCGAAATAGACTCCAGCTTGATCGAAGAACTCAACGATCCGCTGGTAAACCTGTTGCGCAATACGGTTGATCAAGGCGTGGAAACTATCGAAGAACGTATTGCCGCAGGCAAGCCACAGAAGAGCATTGTGGAGTTGAGTGCGCAACCGGAAGGCGACCATATACTGCTCAGCATTGCCGACGACGGTCGCGGCATGCGACCCGAAGCGATTCGCAAAAGGGCTGTCGAGAAGGGTTTGATCAGCAGGGAAGAGGCTATTACGCTGGAAGAAGACCAGTGCCTCGAACTGATTTTCCTGCCTGGTTTCGGCACCTATGACGAAAAGCCCGGCAGCGGAACCGCCATGGATGCAGTAAAAGCCGGTATTCAGGATCTCGATGGTGTGGTCAGCGTCCAGTCTGAGTTTGGTAAAGGTACTGTGATCAACATCTTGTTGCCGCTCACGCAGGCTATCCTGCCGGTATTGATCTTGCGCCTCGGCGAACAATCGTTTGCAGTGCCCTTGTCTCTGGTAAAGGAAACTCTGTCAGTCACGCCGGGGAAAATGCAACTGGTCTCCGGCAGGGCTTCCATGGTGGTGCACGGAAAGGTGTTGCCGGTGTTGCCGCTTGCACAACTGATCGGCTGGGAGCAAAGCGGTACACCGAAAGTGGGCGTGCTGGTCCAGTCTGGCAATGACAGTTTCATTCTTTCGGTGGATTCTTTTGTTGGACAGGATAATGTGGTGATCAAGCCGTTTGATGCCTTCCGGCCGAAGGGCGTGTCGTCAGTCACCATTTCCAGGGAGGGAGACATCATTTTGATATTGGACATCAAAGAGCTGATCAGCGAGGTGCGCGGGCATTGACACGTCGTGCAATGAATCTTCACAGATGCGTGGACACAATTGCGTGATGAAGCCAAGGAGCAATGGCGTTATCCGGGATCAGGATTTTGGAATTAACGGGTTGTTTGTTCATCAAGAACAGGACGCTACGACCAAACAGTGAAAAGCGGGCAGGTAGCCACGCTGTTATTTCGTTATCTTTCAGTTCTTTGCATCCACCAGGCGGTGAGCTATCGCATAATGGACCGCCTCGGCATTGTTCTTGAAACTCATCTTTTCCAGCATGCGGGCACGGTATACGCTCACAGTCTTGGGGCTGAGCATCATGATCTCTGAAATCTCGGTCAGGGATTTTCCCGAGGCCATCAGGCAGAGTGTCTGGTATTCGCGGTTGGACAGGTTCTGGTGCAACAAGTCGCGGGATTCACCGATCAGGTTGCTCAACAGCTGTTCTGCCAGGGTTTCGCTGATGTACTTTTTGCCGCTGATGACCTGTTGAATCGCGCCAACCAGTTTCTCGCTTGCGCTTTGCTTGTTGATATAGCCCACCGCCCCTGCTTTCAGAGCACGCACACCGTATTGTTCTTCCGGATACATGCTGAGTACGATCACCTTGATGTCAGGTTGCTCCGACTTGAGTTGTTTGAGGACGTCCATGCCATGCTTGTCCGGCAAGGATATGTCCAGCAACACCAGGTCGAAATGTTGCTCACGCAGCATCTTGACTGCCTGTATGCCGGATTCCGCTTCTCCCTTGATATGAAAGTCGGGGTTTTCTTCAAGCAGTTGTTTCAAACCCTTGCGGATCAGGGCATGATCGTCAACCACGAGGATGTCTATCATCGTGTGCCGCCGAAGAGTGCCTGTTGCGGGGTTGTCGCGGTGCTGCCATCTGCTTCGAGCGGGACGAATATCGCGATCTGCGTTCCGTTGTTGGCAGAACCGGATATCCTTACCGTGCCGCCAAGATAAGCGACGCGCTCATGGATGCCGCGCAGTCCGAATGAGCGGGGCTTGTTGCGCGCTGTATCACTGATCCCGACGCCATCATCAGAGATGATCAATTCGAGATGATTGGTTCCTTTGACGACTTCGATCTGGGCATTCCTTGCCTTGGCGTGTTTGAGGATGTTGTTCAGGGCTTCCTGAAAGATCCTGAACAGCGTGATGGAGAGGGCTTCGGGCAACAGGATGTCTTCTTGCGAGGTAATGAAGGTGCAAGAAATGCCGCTGCGTTTGCTGAACTCCCGAGCCTCGATTTCGATTGCCGCAATAAAACCAAAATGATCAAGAACACCTGGGCGAAGTCTGTGGGCCAGATTGTTTGCGGACGATATCACCTTGTTCACCAATTCTTCTATAGTCCTTGCCTTGTCGGTGAGCAGCCGGTCTCCTTTGGGGAGGCGCTGGATCAGCCAGGATAGATCAATCCTGATGGCGGTAAGGAGACTGCCGATTTCGTCGTGAACCTCGCGGGCGATATGCAGGCGTTCCTGCTCTTTGGCATCCTGGATGTGTGTGGCCAGTTCCTGGAGTTGCTGTTGGGTGCGCCTGATCTCGAGTTCACCCAACTTGCTTTCGGTGATGTCGAGCACTATGCCCTCCCAGCTCGATAAACCTTGCTCGTTGCTTTGCGGCATGGATCCCAGCCTGAGCCATTTGATTCTATTGTCGGACAATAGGACCCGCCCTTGCCAATCCCAGAAACACTGAGTATGTGCCGATTGTTGCATTGTTTCCAGAAAGGATGAGATATCTTCGGGATGGATGAGATTCAAAAAGCGTGACGAGTCACTCATCAAATTGGCGGGGGAAACCTCGAGCAGCGTAGAGCAACCTTCGCTGACAAAGGAAAAGGTAACGGAACCCCCATCCAGCAATTCGATCTGGCAGGCCATTCCCGGCAAACCGGCGATGAATCGCTGCAATTTGTCCTGGGATGGTTTGGATGACAGGCCAGGAGAACTATTTGGCATCAGATTCGGCAAGTTGGTTAGTTATCCACATGATAAGCAAGATTACTATATCACCATTAGTGCCAGCAACCACAGCCCTGGCGCTATGTGATAAGCTCAGTTACGTTGTTATTTCGATTTATTTGTTTCATGTCTTCCACACCGGCTTCGGCATCTTCTCTCGCGAACGCGCTGCTGCGCAATGAAGTCCTCGAACTGCACGCTTACCATGTGCCTGATAGCCACGGCTATATCAAACTGGATGCAATGGAAAATCCCTACCAGCTTCCGCAGGCACTGCGCGAAGAGATCGCTGCGATCGTGGGGAATGCCGCAATCAACCGTTATCCTGATCCGAATCCCGCGGTCCTGAAGGAAAAAATCTGCGCCACGATTGGATTGCCGCAAGGGATGGAAGTGCTGCTGGGCAATGGTTCTGATGAGCTGATCCAGTTGTTGGCGCTGGCCTTGAATAAAACCGGCGCGACGCTGCTGAGTGTGGAGCCGTCGTTCGTGATGTACCGGATGATCGCGATTTACACCGGGATGCGTTATGTGGGCGTGCCACTGACAAGCAATTCCGGGGCGGCTGATTTCTCTCTGGACATGGCAGCGATGCTGGCAGCGATCGAACGCGAACGGCCGGCGCTGGTGTTTCTTGCTTATCCCAACAATCCCACCGGAAATCTCTTTTTCGCGCCGGATGTAAAGCAGATCATAGAGGCAGCGCCAGGGTTGGTGGTGGTGGACGAGGCCTATTATGCCTTTGCCAGTGACAGCTTCATCCCGCACCTGGCAAGCTATCCCAATCTGCTGGTGATGCGCACCTTCTCCAAGCTCGGCATGGCCGGATTGCGCCTGGGTTTTCTGGCTGGAAGCAAGGCCTGGCTGGGACAGTTGGAAAAGCTGCGCTTGCCGTATAATGTCGGGGTGCTGACGCAATTGGTCGCGGGCAAGTTGTTGGCGCACCACGAAGTGTTGTTGCGGCAGGCGGAACAAATCAGGAAGGATCGCGCATGGTTGCATCAGCAGTTGAGTGAGATTCGCACAGTGCAGGTTTACCCCAGCGAGGCGAATTTCCTGCTGTTCCGCGTGGCGGATGCGAATGCGGTGTTCGGCGGCTTGAAGCAGCGCGGCGTGCTGATAAAAAATCTGGATGGAGGGCATCCGATGTTAAAGGGCTGCCTGCGCGTGACGGTCGGTACTCACTCAGAGAACGATAAATTTATAACTGCTTTACATGAATCCATTATTCAATCCGCATAAGGCTCAATCATGCGTAGCGCAAAGGTAAACCGCAACACCCTTGAAACCAAGATCAGTGTCGAGCTGGATCTGGACGGCAGCGGTAAATCCAGGTTTGACACCGGACTGC
>Ga0209253_10004078_pt1 | contig 12763 bp, 16 predicted proteins | sample FrelakmetBRP12BR_FD_187145 | JGI IMG/M metagenome (GOLD analysis project Ga0209253, IMG submission 187145) | Freshwater lake sediment microbial communities from the University of Notre Dame, USA, for methane emissions studies - BRP12 BR (SPAdes)... | ecosystem: Environmental > Aquatic >...
GATTCTGAAGGCAACAAACCTGGGTGATGATGCCGATACCACTGCGGCTGTGTGCGGACAGGTGGCTGGGGCGTTTTATGGAGAACGGGGTATTGCAGAACGCTGGCTTGAGCGGTTGGTGATGCATGACGAGATCAGCAAACTTGCCGAAAAGCTATATGCTGCACCAGAGCAGTGCCAGGGTTAATAAATCGTCCCATTTTCCCTAGCATGGGTATCCGCTTGCATTGGTCTTTTGAAGATACAGCAGAGTTTGAAGGTACGCTTGAAGAAAAACTCATTAAGTTCCGTGAAGCGCGGGACCTGATCGATAGATGGGTGCACTCGTGGTTGCTTGAACTGGGGGAAGGACTCACAGGTTAGATTTATCGCTTGTCACTACAGATTAGTGACAAGCGTCACTGTATTTTTACTACCAGGGGGTATAAACTATATTCAATAATTCGAATATTAGAATATGGATACCCCCCTATGGATCAAGATCGAACCCTTTTTAAAAACGAAGCGGAAATATTTGCGGCCATGTCTCACCCATCTCGCCTGGAGATTCTACACCTGTTGAGGGATGGGGAATCCTGCGTTTGCCATATCCAGGCGATGCTCGAACATCGCCAAGCCTACATCTCCCAACACCTGAACATCTTACGCCAGGCCGGTTTGATAACCAGTCGTAAAGAAGGCTTGCGCGTATATTATAAGCTTAGCGATCCGGATTTATTCGAGATTATGGATAGCGCCAAGACATTTTTACAATCTATTCGGAAATGGCAGCCAAGCCTCTCCAGTCCGGCTGGTCTGGAACAACAGAAAAAGTCCTGTAACTGCCCCCAGTGTTCATCTCAGGCCGAGAAGCATGTATCAGCTCCTCGAGAGGTGGAGTATGCTTGAATTCCTTGAAATCACTGTTGATAAATTTACCTTCAAGGTCGCCGCAGATCGTTTCTATAACAGCGAAGGTGTGTGGGCCAAACCAGAGGAGACTCTTATCCGGATTGGTCTTTCTGATTTCCTTCAGCAGCGCAGTGGTGATGTGGCTTTCGCGGAAGTCAAGCCGGTTGGAACGGCACTAAAAGCTGGTGATGAAGTAGCTGTGATTGAGACCATCAAAGTCAATATCATCCTGACTTCGCCGGTGGCAGGAAAAGTTGTCGAGGTCAATCCGGCGATGGAAACAGCGCCTGAAGCTATAAACCAGGACCCCTATGAGGCTGGCTGGTTAGCTGTGATTGAAGCGACGGATTGGGAAACCGAGCGCCTCAACCTGCTCGATCCCCGGGCGTATTTTGCCAGGATGAAAGTAGAAGCTGAGCAGGAGGTTAAAAGGGATGACGGGCAGAAAACCTAAAACGAGAGTCGTCATCGTCCCATGCAGCGGGATCGGCAAAACTTACGGCACCGTCAGCCGCGAAGCAGCTTACGACGTCACCGGTGATTTGCGCCCTGCCGAGACGCAGTTGGTGGCGCTATCCATGCTCGTACTGGGAGATGAGACAGCACGTTCGGCAGTGGCGGGTAATCCGACCATTACGATTGACGGCTGCAAGCTAGCCTGCGCCACAAAGATGGTGCGCGAGAGTGGTGGTGTGGTCGCCCAGGATTTTGCGGTTCTGGAAGTATACCGCCGCTATAAGCAGTTCAAGCCCCAGGGGATTGCAGAACTGAATGAGGCCGGAGAACAGTTAGCCCATGCCCTGGCTGATGAGATCGTTGGGATTGTCGATCAACTCACCAAAGACAGCAGCGATAATATACAAAGCGACGGAGGCCAGATTGGTTGATCTACCCAAGAAAAAAGTAGGTATAGTAGCCTGTTCAGGGGAAGAATTAGCCGAAGGTACTGTGACCCGCCTGGCAGCGCTGAAAGTGTTGGAACACCTCAGACCAGCAGATACGGTGACCATTTGCCTGCCGCTATTCTTGGCAGGCGGCGAGGGCGACCGGGCATTTGCGAAGTTCTATCCAACGATCGCGGTAGACGGCTGCGAGCTATACTGTGCAGCACGCGCCACCGAGATGTATTCCAGCAAACCAGCAGCCAGCCTGATGGTACGTGATTTGATCAAAGAAAATGGTCTGGACCAACCAGAAGGGAAACGGTGCCTGAATGCTGCTGGTCTACAGGCAGTCGAGCTGACCGCCGAACGAATTGCAGCTAGCGTGGATGACCTTTTGGATAAACGCTGGGACCGGCAGTCAGGGACATTTGCCGGAACACAAGATACCATCGTTTCCCCTCAAGACAGCTTAGAAACCGAAAAAGTGGCGACCTGCTCCTGTGGGTCGGGCATCCCCATCCAAAAAGTGGTTATCTCTGGGCAAGAAGTGACTCTGGTTGGTCTACCCCTGATTTTCGAACAATTCCGCGAGCAGGGTAAAGCCCCCAACGAGGCTACCCTGCGTGAAATTATGGATAACGTTAAAATCTATAACCCCATCTCCAACGAAGCTGAGTCTGCCTATAACGAAGCCTTGTTGTACGAATACGCAGCTTTTTGGGGCAAGGAGCTGACCCAATGAGCCAGACTTCAACTTATCACACGACTGTTGCATGGAAAGGGGAACATTGGGGACACATCGTCATGGGCAATGGCCCAGAAATGGATTTCTCTGCCCCGCCCGATGCGCAGGGTCACCCCGAGGTGCTCACCCCCGAAGACGCCTTCGTAGCCGCCGCCAACACCTGCATCATGATGATGTTCATCTGGGCAGCAGAACGGTTTAAGCTTAATTTGTTGTCCTACGAATGTCGCGCCGAGGGAACGAAGCTGATCGAACTGGACCGCACCGAGATTTTCACTCACCTGCGCTTCTGGCCCCTTATCCGCATTGTAGCGGGCGACGAGACGCCAAACGTTGTCGAAGCCCGTACCCATCGCGCCCTTCAATCGGCGCAGAAATACAGCCTGGTGGCGAACTCGGTGAAATCCGAGATTATCATCGAATCGACGATTGAGATAATCTCATGAAACCAGTTATTCATGAGTGCGGCATCTGCGAAACAGAATGCTGTGGCTCAAAGATTGAACTTAAATAAACATACTACAGATAAGGAGAAGAAAAATGCTAACCATCAAAGTTCTTGGTCCCGGATGTGATAATTGTAAGAAGGTGGAAGCTGTAACCCGAAAAGCGGTCGTCACCATGGGGCTGGAAGTGCAGATAGACAAAGTAACCGATTATGCAGCGATCCATAAATACCCAATCATGGCTACGCCTGGGCTGGTGGTAAATGAAAAGCTGGTCTGCGCAGGTCGCATCCCCACGGAGGCAGAAGTCACGACCTGGTTGGTCAATGCTGAGATGGAGGCTGCGTAACGTGGCTACTCTAAAAGCTGCTCCTGTTGACAAACCGGCGGGCGTCGTTCGCCAGCTTTCTTTCCTCGACCGTTACCTGACCTTGTGGATCTTCTTGGCTATGGCAGTCGGCGTCGGGCTGGGCTATCTCTTTCCCAATTCAGTGGAAAGTTTCAATAAATACGTATCCGTCGGTACAACCAATATCCCCATCGCCATCGGTTTGATCTTGATGATGTACCCGCCGCTTGCCAAGGTGCGCTATGAGGAACTTGGGGATGTTTTCCGTAACTGGAAGGTACTGGGGCTGTCACTCGTGCAGAACTGGGTGATCGGACCGATCCTGATGTTCATCCTTGCAGTGATCTTTCTGCACGATTATCCAGAATATATGACCGGCTTGATCCTGATCGGGCTGGCGCGCTGCATTGCGATGGTGATTGTATGGAACGAGCTGGCTAAGGGCGACACGGAGTACGCCGCCGGATTGGTGGCTTTCAACAGCATTTTCCAAGTGCTGTTTTACAGCGTTTATGCGTATATCTTCATCACGGTGCTGCCCACCCGTCTGGGCATGCAGGGTAGCGTTGTCGATATCACCATTGAAGAAATTGCGAAAAGCGTTTTTATTTACCTGGGTATTCCTTTCATCGCCGGTTTCCTGACACACTTTTTCCTGGTGAGAGCCAAGGGTAAGGAATGGTATTACCGGGTATTCATCCCGAAAATCAGCCCGATCACTTTGATCGCTTTGCTTTTTACGATCGTGGTGATGTTCAGCCTGAAAGGTGAGCTGATCCTGACCATCCCGCAGGATGTGGTGCGCATCGCCATTCCGCTGCTGTTCTATTTTGTGATCATGTTCCTGGTCAGCTTTTTCATGGGCAAGGCGATTGGCGCTGACTACAGCAAGACGGTTACGCTCGCATTCACCGCCGCCAGCAACAACTTCGAGCTGGCTATCGCTGTGGCGGTAGCTGTGTTTGGCATCATGTCGGGGCAGGCGTTTGCCGCAGTGGTGGGACCGTTGGTGGAAGTTCCAGTAATGATCGGTCTGGTGAACGTGGCTTTCTGGTTGCAGCGAAGGTATTATGGCAAAAATGTAGCCAGCGCCGCGGCCGACTGAACAAAAAGGAGACCTGATCTTTGACATTAAAGCTTCACGGATTGGCAACGGTGGATGAAGCCGGGCGCCTGGTTGTACCGCCCGAGCTTACCACCCGCCTGGGATTCGTACCCGGTGCGCAGGTATGGCTGGATGAGGAGGCCTTTGGGGGGTTCCTGCATAGGCCGGTCACTCAGCTTGCCAAGATCTATATCGAGCCGACAAGCCGCTGCAACCTGACCTACCGCACCTGCATCCGTAACAACTGGGATGAGCTGCAAGGAGATATGAGCGCAAACATCTTCGAACAGGTCATTGACGGTATCCGAGCCCTGACAGCTCTCCCAAAGGTCACTTTCGGGGGTTTTGGAGAGCCGCTAACCCATCCGCAGATCGGTGAGATGGTCCGGCAGGCGAAATCCGTCGCCAGCGAGGTCGAATTAATCACCAATGGCATTTTACTAACCCAGCAACTTTCTCGAGAGCTGATTAACGCCAGGCTGGATGTGCTGTGGATATCTCTGGATGGAATCACACCGGAAAGTTACTCGAATGTGCGCCTGGGAGCTGCTTTGCCCAAGGTGCTGGAGAATCTAGCCGGTTTCCAGGCTGAAAAGCAAGCCACACGCAAGACTAAAGTCGAGATCGGCATCGCCTTTGTGGCTATGCAGCGCAATATCGCCGATTTACCTGAACTGCTTATCCGATCTACCCGGCTGGGCGCCTCACGCTACATGGTAACAAATGTGCTGCCTTACACCGAAGAAATGACCTCGGAAATGCTTTACCGGCGGTCGATGGATAGCCTGATCAATACCAAACCATCCGAGTGGGCGCCACACGTTGATATGCCGCGCATAGATATGGATGCCAGGACGCGCGAGGCGATCTACCGGATGAATCGCGGCGGCTACAACACACATCTCAGCGGCGATTACCAGGGAAAATCGATAGATCGCTGCCCGTTTATCGAGCGCGGTGTGACTGCGATTGCCTGGGATGGCAGCCTCAGCCCGTGTCTGCCTCTGATGCACAACCATAACAGCTACCTGGAGAAGGAGCGCAAGCGACTCTCCAGGCGCTACGTGGTGGGCAACCTGAGCGACCAGAACCTGGAATCGCTTTGGATGCAGCCCGAGTACTTCAGCTTCCGGCAGCGAGTACAGGCGTTTGATTTTTCACCCTGCACCATCTGCGGCGGCTGCGACCTGTCCCAACAAAACGAAGAGGATTGCTTCGGCAACAGCTTCCCGACCTGCGGTGGATGCCTATGGGCTCAGGGCGTGATCCAATGCCCTTGATTCAGATTGAAACCAATTGGAAATAATAAAGATGGAATATCTTGAATATTATCAACACATGGAAGAACGATTAATGCAGCTTGGGCGAGAAATGCCTGGCCCAATGACAGGTTTTGCGCGCTTGCATAAGAAAGCTTTGGAAGAGGGCGTCCTGAGCGCGAAAACCAAGGAATTGATGGCCTTAGCCATAAGTATTGTTATTCACTGTGAAGGTTGCATTGCTTATCATGTACATGATGCAGTCGAGGCTGGTGCTACCCGCCGGGAATTGCTGGAAACTATTGGCGTAGCCTTGCTTATGAGCGGCGGCCCGGGTTCAATCTGCGCCGCCCATGCCCTGGACGCCATCGATCAGTTCTTGCCCAGGCCTGAAGATTTAGATGGGTAGATACCTGCAGCCACTTGTGATCAATGCGCTGTGCATGTGGTGCAAGACATCCACGATGATCTTGATTCTGCTGTGATCGCTGAGCGTAAATCTTGCTCTGCAAACCCTTAGCAGATTAAATAGGCAAAACGTCTCTACCTTATCAGAGCGAAAACTATATGCCAAATCAAATTCGTTATAAATCATCGCATTGGCTGCAGTTCCTGATCCTCGGCGGCATTGTTTTGCTGGTGTTGCTTGTTCTGGCATTCAAAGATCAATCCCAGCCTGATGCCCCTGCCGGTAATGGCAAGCTGCCCGAAGTACAGCTAGAGCGTGCGTTGAGCGCCGGAAAACCTGCTCTGGCATTTTTTCACTCCAACAATTGCGAGCAGTGCCTCACCATGATCAAAACAGTTGAGCAAGTTTACCCGGAATTTTCCAGTTCTGTATATCTGATTGATGTCAATGTCTATGATCCCAACAATGAACCGCTGCTACAAAAAGTTAAACTCAAATATATTCCCATGCTTGTCTTCTATGGCCAATCTGGGCAGAGCCAAACTTATGTCGGTGTGATGGAAGCCAATGCCTTAAGACAATTATTGATGTTACTTGGTGGAATTCAGTAAATATGCCTTTCGATTTTAGCCTGATACAAAACATCTCTGTGTTGGGCTACTTGATCGTTTTCCTGGGTGGATTAGTAACCAGCCTGGGTCCGTGCAACCTGGCGACCATTCCTCTGATTGTTGGGTTTGTTGGTGGTTCGCATGACCTCTCGCGCAAGCGAGCCTTCATTCTGTCTTTTACCTTTGCAATTGGGCTGGCGATCACCTTTATGCTGCTGGGGATTATCGCCGCCCTGGTCGGTGCCTGGATTGGGAGCGCCTCACGTTGGTGGTATTACCTGGTGGCTGCAATCTGCTTCGTGATTGGCCTGCAAATGCTGGGTGTCTATCATTTCGACCTGCCGATGGTATTCGGCGGGCTGCGCGAGCGTATCGGATTGAAGGGTATCCCGGGGGCGCTGGCATTAGGCCTTGTTTCAGGGTTAGTGGCTTCGCAGTGCGCCACTCCTGTGCTGGTTGCTGTCCTAACCTACGTCATGGCAGAAGGCGCAGTGGTTTATGGCGCAACCCTGTTGTTCGTCTACGCTTTGGGGCGCGGCGTACCGGTTGTGCTCGCCGGCACGTTCACCGGCATTTTGAAGGATATGCAAGCCTTGGGACGTTGGTCGCCTGTAATTGAAAAAGCCAGTGGCGTAATTGTTATGGCAGTTGGTTTCTATTTCTTGTGGATCGCCTGAGAGGTTTACGATGACCGAAGGCAAAAGCTCCTTGTCTTTTCAGCGACGCAAAGCAGTTGGTTTTGGTTTCGCCGGTCTGATCCTTATCTTTTTAGGGATTAAATTCGCCATTCCTATTATGCAAGATCAAGATGCAACCTTCAATCAGAATGGGAAACCAGCCTTGCTTTTCTTCAACGTTGCAGAGCCATGTGCCTGCATGCGAGAATTGGTAGGGCGTGCCAACACCCAGATCGTGATGTGGCCAGAAGAGCGGCGTGCCAGTGTCCAGCTTGTTCGCTTTAATATCGGGGAAGACCAGGATTTTGAAAAAAAGTACCAAGTCTTTCGCGCCCCTGCCCTGGTCTTGCTGGATGAGCAGGGACTGATCATCTGGCGACAGGATTACCCGCTGATCGAAGGTGGACCGTTCAAGCTGGAAGAGCTGGAGGCGGCAATTGTGGAATTGGGGATAAAAGATTAAAAAATGTTGATCGAAAAGTATGACCTGGAAGTCTATACACCACCCTGCGATCCTGGGGCGGAACGATATGCAGCCAAAGCCCACTTGACTGTGGACATCTCAGAAGTCTTGCCTTATCTCAATGCTACCCTACGTGGTACAGTTTATCTGTCTGAAGCCCGGGCACTAACCTGGAAGAAGGGCGGGCACAACATCGCCTTTCACGATTATGAGATTGCCACAAGTAATGTCGAAGATCGGGAAGAGGCAGAAAAGGAGTTAAAAGGATTGGTCGACCTGGTCAACCGCACCTGGCAACGCCGCTCTGAAATCACTCCTGATAACGAAACCCATCAACGCCCCACGCCGATGGCAATCTACAAACTGCTACCCAACACGAACTGTAAGCAGTGCGGTGAGCCAACTTGTTACACCTTCGCACTGCGGCTCTCAACCTCCCAGAAGAAACTGACGGATTGCCCGCTGCTCTCTGGGCCGCAATACGCACAGAAGCGCCTTGCTCTGGAGGAGATCATTATCGAAGCGCCGTCGATTGGATAGAGGAGAAACGTGTGAAAGATAAAAAAGCTGATAATAAAAATAGGTTTATGCATTCATTTGCCGGATAGTAATCTGGGTGAGAAAAGGGGTGTGCGCTTGCCCGTATAGAGCGCTCCGCCAGGAGGTGATGGATAATGAAAAAAGGTGTCAGCCTTTTACTTGAAGATGAAGATCTCATTGAGCTAATGCGAATCTTGATGGATGAGGATACTGAAGGTGCTCTGGCTTTCCTAAAAAAGCACTTCAAAGGCAAAGCCCGCGATCTAATCGAAGGCGGCTGAAAAGTGATGATCGAGGTGCCCGGTGCGGGTATCAACCCAATGAGTGGATACTTATTCAAGCCATGAGCTATTTGGAATCAATCTCTTTAACCAAAATCCTGCCCTGCCTGGCAGAGCCGGGCAAGATCATTGTTATCGGCACACCTAGCCAGCCGCTGTCCAACGTTATCCCTTACCTGGCAACATTGCCGGGCATCATCGCCTACAACCCTGAAACGTTGACGCTCACCTTTCGCCGTCAGCCGGGGTTCATGACCCTGTATCCGGATAAGGTTTACATTACCCAGGTCAAGGACGCCGAAGCGGGGTTGGAACTGCTTAAAGCATTGGTGGATGCCATCAATGTCACCTGGGAACACTGTGCCGAACTGGTTGCAGTCACCACTGCCCGACGTGCCCCTCGGTGGCTGGATATCTTGACATTATTACCTCAGACCAATTGTAAGCAATGCGGCGAAGTCACCTGCATGGCATTCGCCGTAGCCTTGCTGCAACAAAAGCGACAGTTGATGGAGTGCCTGCCGCTACTTTCAGACCCGGCGTTTGGCGACCGGCGCGCCAACCTGGATGCAATATTATAAATGCACTAACTGACGCTTGCATTCAAACTAAATGTTGACAAAGAAACTCTCCAAATTTTTGGAGCCATTGCGATTTCTTCTCTCACTCCCGACAATATTTTGAGTTACCCAGTAGATCCCGCGCAGTTCTATTCCAAGCTGTTCAACCTGTGCATTAGCCTAGGCCACTGTGTGTGGAAAGGAAAGTGGGGCGTTTTGTGGAAAAGGAGTGATTCGGTCTTGGCAGTTGGAATAGCAAAACCTTATGCATTAAATACTATGCCATAAAGGAATCTTTATAGTATAATAATAATAATTATTATAAGATAATTATTATTATTATGGACTGGTTGTTGCAAACAAAGTGTAAAGATGTCTAGCTCAAACTCAAGAGTGAATGACTTGATTGCCAAACTGAGAAGCCATGGCTATCGCATGACTCCCCAACGGATGGCTATCCTTCGAATTCTTGCGTCAAGCGAAGGACACCCATCCGCCGAGCAGGTGTATGAACGAGTCAGGGTAGACTTCCCCATGAACAGCCTGGCAACCATTGGCTGACATACAGCTTAAAAAACAATCAACCTGTTGAAAGAAGAAGGCGAAATCCTGGAGCTGAGTCGCGACCTGACCGCTTATCTTCCTGAAACCCCACATGGAGTAGATTTGCTAACGCGTTTCTCTAATGTAGGCGAGTTTAATAAGGAATGAACATTATTAAACAATATTTATCTTTATACTCCCCAATTATGTTATACTAATTGAACAACAACCCCAAGACAATAGATTTTGGCTGCATGGCTTTGCCAACATATCACGTCTAGATTCATCGAATAGCCCCGCTGTGTCATCAGAAATTACAAGCTGCAGGGGAAGACTTATTTAAACCGGAGGGAAAAAGATGACGAAACCAATCATATTGGCATTAGACGATGAGCCAGTTGTACTGAATGCGGTGGCGCGTGACCTGCGCATGCATTACCGCGGAGATTACCGAATAATGGAGGCCGGGTCGGGCGCTGAGGCGCTGGAGGCGCTACGCCAGCTACAATTACGCAATACGCCAGTTGCTCTGTTCCTGGTCGACCAGCGCATGCCAGAGATCAGCGGTACAAAATTCCTGTCGGAAGCGGGCAAGCTGTTCCCAGAAGCAAAAAAAGTCCTGCTCACTGCCTATGCGGATACCGAAGCTGCTATTGAGAGTATCAACCGTATAGGTCTGGATTATTACCTACTCAAACCCTGGGATCCGCCGGAGCAGAATCTCTACCCGGTTTTGGATGACCTGCTGGATCAGTGGCACTCGTCAGTTGAACTTCCCTTCGATGGCATCCGGGTAGCAGGCACCATTTGGTCAGCCTCTAGCCACGATGTAAAAGATTTCCTTTCCCGCAACCGAATTCCATACAAGTGGCTGGATATTGAGAAAGACCACCAGGCACGCGATCTTGTCGAAACCACCCAAACCGGGCAGCATATGTTACCTGTGGTCTTTTTGCCAGAAGGGCGAATTTTGGCTAACCCCGACTTCCTTACCCTGGCGAAGGAGATTGGCTTGAAAACCCAGGCTACTGCGCCATTTTACGACCTGGTCATCATTGGTGGTGGTCCGGCGGGATTAGCAGCCGCGGTTTACGGCGCTTCGGAGGGCTTGAAAACAGTTCTGATCGAAAAAGAGGCTACCGGTGGTCAGGCAGGCACCAGTTCCAGGATCGAAAATTACCTGGGTTTCCCGAAAGGTCTCAGCGGTGCAGAACTGGCTGACCGGGCGACGATCCAGGCTATCCGACTTGGCGCTGAGATCTTGTCAGCACAAGAAGTGGTTTCGGTTCGTGTAGAAGAACCATATCGTTTCGTCAAGCTATCTGATGGAACAGAACTGGGCTGTAAAGCATTGGTCATCGCCACGGGCGTGACGGTAAAGAAGCTGGAAGTACCGGGTATTGAGTCAATTGCTGGTGCAGGGGTTTATTATGGAGCTGCCCTAACCGAGGCGGCTAACTTTCGTGACCAGCATATCTTTGTGGTCGGTGGGGCAAATTCGGCTGGACAAGCGGCAATGTTTTTCTCCCGTTATGCAAGCAAGGTCTCTATGCTTGTCCGCTCCGATACATTAGAGGTTGGCATGAGCCAGTACCTTGTGGATCAGATCGCTAATACAAACAATATCGAAGTACTGACCCGTAGGGAAGTAGCGGAAGTTCATGGTCATGACCGCCTGGAGGCGATTACTGTGCTCGAAAGCGATGCCCATGAGAAAAAGACCCTCCCGGCAGCCGCTGTTTTTATCTTCATTGGCGCGGTTGCACACACTGATTTTTTGAATGGGATTGTCGAACGAGATTCGGCTGGTTTCATTCTCACTGGCAGCGATCTACAAGTGGAAGGGAAATACCCAGCGAACTGGAATCGGAAACGCGACCCGTTTCTATTGGAGACAAGTGTTCCAGGGATCTTCGCAGCCGGGGATGTTCGCTCCAGTTCTACCAAGCGCGTAGCTTCTGCGGTTGGGGAAGGGGCAGTCGCAGTTCGTTTTGTTCATCAATACTTGACTGAAGTGTAAATTAACAGAGAAAAGGCATTGGAGGTCACTACCGGCGATGTACGAATTTCTTAAAAAAGTTCCACTGTTTGCAGAACTATCGCAAGAAGATCTTGAGCGGCTGTGCGAAAGGGTTGAAGAGGTCCATTTGACTGCCGGTGAAGAGCTGTTTGCGGAGGGCAGCCCTGCTGATCGGGCGTATGTGATCGAAGACGGTGCTGTGGAGATCATCAAGCACTCTGGAGGGCGGGAAATTCTATTGACTGTACTTCACTCAGGACAAGTGATTGGCGAAATGGCGCTAATCGAAGACACTACGCGTAATGCAACCGTTCGGGCTTTGGAAGACAGCACTCTGCTGGCTATTCACCAGGAACAAATGGATTATTTGCTTAGGAATAGTGGATCGGCAGCCTGGACAGTGTTACAGACAATGATCGCTCGACTGCGTAGTACCACCACAATGTTGCGCCAGAGCGACAAGATGATCCAGTTAGGGACCCTTACTGCAGGAGTGGCTCACGAGCTGAACAACCCGGCAGCCGCGGTTAAACGCGGCGCAGACCAGCTTAAATCGACATTGGTTAACTTTGAGGAAGCAACGACTCGACTGGCGCGGTTGGAACTGTCCACAGTACAGCACGCTCATTTGCAGGCGCTGGCGTCAAGGTCACAAGAAGAAGCATTGCGGGTCAATCAAATGGATTTATTAGCCAGGAATGATTTACAGAGCGAGCTTGAAGAATGGCTAGAAGACCATGGTGTGGATGATCCGTGGGATCTTTCTGCGGCGATCTTGGATATGGGGCTAGATGCGCTGAGCATCGAAACAGAGCTTGAAAGCTTTTCAGCAGACCAACTTTCGCCAGTGATTGAATGGTTGAGCACTAAAAGCGAACTCAGCAGCCTTTTGATGGAAATCGAACAAGGCGCCGGGCGGATATCCGAAATCGTAAAATCGCTCAAGATCTATTCTTACCTCGACCAGGCGCCAGTCCAGG
>Ga0209253_10004079_pt1 | contig 12763 bp, 11 predicted proteins | sample FrelakmetBRP12BR_FD_187145 | JGI IMG/M metagenome (GOLD analysis project Ga0209253, IMG submission 187145) | Freshwater lake sediment microbial communities from the University of Notre Dame, USA, for methane emissions studies - BRP12 BR (SPAdes)... | ecosystem: Environmental > Aquatic >...
ACCTCCAGCTTCAAGATGGTGGCCCGCTATTACCAGGAAGTGGTGGCCCGCAGACCCACCTGCGATATGATCCACATTACCGACCTTTTGCCCTTCCTGCAGTTTCATAAGGAGGGCAATTTACTCCAGTATGACAGCCCAGAGTGGGATCATCTCGTGGATTTGCCGAAAGATTTTGTCCGACGGGGATACTATGCTCCGATCCGGCTCTTGCCCATGGGGGTCATGGTCAACTCCAATCTCGTGGACCCCAATACAATCAAGAGCTACGACGATTGTCTTCAGGAAAAATACAAAGGGAAGATCGCTGCGGGGGATGTGGAACACAGCGACAACGCCTACCCGTTTTATTACGCCCTGCGAAAAGCCACCAACTCCACCCATTACTGGAAGCGGTTGGCCGAGCTGAAGGTAGCAGTCTTCACCTCTTCAGAAAAGGCCAGCGAGTCCTGCGTGGCCGGGGAGTGGCCGGTCATATTCGATATATGGCTTTACCGGTCCTACCAATATGGGGTTAAAAAAGGAGCACCGGTGAAGAGCATGGTTCCCAAGGAAGGGTCGGCGGTTATCCCAGGGCCCAGCGTGATCATGAAACAGGCCAGCAACCCGAATGCGGCCAAGCTCATGCAGGACCATGTGTTCTCCAGAGAAATCCAGGCGTTGATTACCGAGATGATCGGTGCCCACGTTCCCCGGAAGGATGTGGCCGTGGCCAAGGGACTTCCCCAGATCAAAGACCTTAAAATTCTTCCCTTGGATTATGAGGAAGCCGCCAAGATCCGGGATGCCTGGATGGCGGAGTGGAAAAAGCTGATGAATAGGTGAGACACGCCTGAGGCGGGGAGGCCCCAACCCGGGGGCCTTCCCCGAATTCCCCTAATGACTGTTGGAACCTTAAAAGGAAGGTGGATCTTTTGCTCCAGTTCTTGAGACCCATCTGGAAGACGGAATATATCGTCGGGATTGTCATCAGCCTGCTGGTATTATTCCTCATCCTGTACCCTCTGGGTATGCTCCTGTATGGAGCCCTGCGCTCGGCGATGCCCGGGGCTGAAGGCCCCCTGCATTTCCATAACTTCGTTAAAGCCTTCACGGACGTCAGCGTATTGAACGCCTTTAGAAACACACTTCTCATCTGCCTCTTTGTAACCGTTGTTTCCTTTCTGATTGCCGTGCCGATCGTCTGGATTGTAACTCGAACGAACACTCCATGGGCCAAAACCCTGGAAACCCTGAACCTCTTTCCTTTCCTTATGTCCCCCTTTCTCAACGGGCTGGCCTGGACCACTCTGGCCAACCCCAAAACAGGGTTGATCAATGCCTGGCTTCATACCTATCTTGGCTTCCCCGAGGGTACTTTTGATATCTATACCCCCGCCGGAATCACCCTCTGCCTCACCATTTACTATGTGCCCTATATTTATCTTTTCCTGGTAGGCTCGTTTAAAACCATGGACCCAGCCCTGGAAGAGTCGGCCAGAACCTGCGGGGCCTCCCTTTTCAAGACCATCACCCGGATTACTCTTCCCTTGGCCCTTCCCTCCATCCTGGCAGCCACTTTTATCGTCTTTGTCCACTGCGCGGGGATGTTTGCCGTCCCCGGACTGCTGGGCATGCCCCGGGGCTTTTACGTCCTGACCAGCAAAATTTATGGGTACATGTCCACCTACCCGGTGAACTACAACATGGGGGCTGCGATAGCCAGCGTGTTATTGATTATTTCGCTTGCCGGGGTATTCATTCAGAACAGAATCCTGGGGCGGCGCTCCTTCGTTACGGTGACGGGTAAGGGATTCCGGCCGAATATCATCGACCTGGGAAGGTGGAAATATGTGACCCTCGGGGCGAATCTATTATACTTAGCCATCTTTGCCTTTTTACCCTACCTGGCGCTGGTTCTAGTGGCCTTTTCGAAGTATTGGGTCGGAAAGATTGAACCCAGTCTCTTCACCTGGGAAAATTTTCAGTACGTCCTCTTCAAGGCCCCGACGACTATTACGGCGATCAAGAATACCTTGATCATTGCTATTTTTGCCGGAGCGATTTGCCTGTTTATCGGGCTCATCGTGTCGTACTTGAACCTCAGGACCCGACTCGCCTTTCGGGGTTTTCTGGATTTCATCGCCACTCTTCCGGTGGCGGTCCCCGGCATGGTCATCGCCGTGGGACTTCTTTGGGCCTGGATCTTGGTTCCCCCCGAGGTTTCGCTAACCCTCCTGGGCAAGACCGTAAAGATCCCCATTCCGGTTTACGGGACGATTTACATCCTGGCCATCGGGTATATCACCAGGTACATCCCCTATGGCCTGCGAACGGTCTCCGCCAATTTGATCAGCATCGGCCCGGAGCTGGAAGAGAGCGCCCGGGTCTGCGGCGCTTCCTGGTTCACCATGATGCGGCTTATTTTACTTCGCCTCCTTCGTCCGGGGTTAGCCGCGGGCTGGATATTCATTTTCATCTATTTCGTCCGGGAGCTGGACATCTCCATCCTCCTTTGGAATGAAGAGAGTATCGTGATCCCGGTGGCGATTTGGTTCCTGATGGAGGATGGGACCTACGGAACCATGTGCGCCATGGCCATCGTCCAAACGGTAATCATTCTGGCCGGCATCCTTATTTTTAAGCTTCTGGTGAAAGGCGAGATCGTGGAGCAAGCCTGAGTCAGGCTTCGGGTAGGGAGAGTCAAATCCATTATGAGCAAAATCGTTATTCAGGGACTGGTAAAGAAGTTTGGGAGTGTGGTGGCCGTTGATGATCTGGACCTGGAGATTCGGGAAGGCGAATTTCTTACCCTGTTGGGACCCAGCGGCTGCGGGAAGACGACTACCCTTAGGTGCGTCGCCGGCCTGGAATATCCGGAGAAGGGGAAGATCCATATCGGGAACATCCTGGTGACCTCGGCCGAGGAGGGGATTCTCCTGCCCCCGGAGAAGAGGAATGTGGGGATGGTCTTTCAGTCCTATGCCATCTGGCCGCACAAAACCGTGTTCGACAACGTGGCCTTCGGCCTGTCGATCCGAAAAGTTTCCAAAGACCGGATTCAAAAGCGGGTCATGGACGTCCTTAAACAGGTGCATATGGGGGAGTATGCCGCCCGATACGCCACCGAGTTGAGCGGGGGGCAGCAGCAGCGCGTGGCCGTAGCGCGGGCTTTGGCCTTTGAGCCCAGGGCTCTCCTTTTTGACGAGCCCCTCAGCAACCTGGACGCCAAGCTGCGGGAGGAGATGCGGGTCGAGTTGGTGGAGATCCAGAAAAGGATCGGGATCTCCTCTCTCTACGTAACCCACGACCAGATCGAAGCCATGGCCATCTCCGACCGCATTGCGGTCATGGATAAAGGAAAAATCGTCCAGATTGGACCTCCCAGCGAGATTTATAATAAACCGGCCAACACCTTCGTGGCCGGGTTCATCGGAACGACGAATTTGCTACGCGGCAGGGTGAAGGCCGAGCCCAGTTCGCAGGAAGGGAAAGGGGTCGTGGAGTTTGAGGGGTTGAGTGAAACGGTGGGAATCACCTGTTCTTTCCCCAGAGAGATTATCCGGGATGGAACGGTCTTCCTCTCCATGCGGCCGGAGCAAATTGCCCTTTTCCTTTTCAAACCGGACAAGACCGAGAATGTTTTCCGGGCCCGGATCAACCATAAGCTTTTCCTGGGCGAATCGGTGAATTATTATCTCCAGGTGGGAGAGCATAACTTCAGGGTAAAGGCTGATTCCCGGGTTGACGCAGAAATCGGGAAGGAAGTTTTTCTTTCCATCCGGCCTGAAAATGTTGTGCCCGTGCCTGGAGAATAGAGGTTTACCGAGTGTCTTCTTTGGCCTACAATAGAAAAATGAAGGATTAACCGCAGAGAATGCGGAGAGAGCAGAAAAGAATGAACATGTAAAGACACAAGAAGAACCCCTAGATTTTAAATCATTTTTTATTGCTCAATCGGTTTATAATTCCGACGAAATAGCCTCTCGTAGTGCAAAGGGATTGGCAAATACGGCCACACCAGCACTTTTCAGGGCTTCAATCTTTGCTTCTGCTGTTGTTTTTTTCCCAAAAACAATTGCGCCCGCATGTCCCATCTTCTTTCCAGGCGGTGCATTTAACCCACCGATGAGAGCAAAGGCCTTCTTGCTAATCTTCTCCTGGATGTATTTGGCCGCCTCTATTTCTCCAACCCCGCCTACTTCCCCGATTACTATGACGATTTTTGTTTCTGGATCTTTTTCAAATAAATTCAGTGCGTCGACAAATCTGAAGCAGGGAATCATATCTCCGCCGATTCCTACGCAAGTCGATTGTCCAATTTTCTGACGGGTTAAAAGGTTCACCAATTCATAAGAAAGAGTGCCGCTCCGAGAAATAATTCCCACTGGCCCCGGCGCGTAGATTTTATGGGGCATTCCCCCTACTTTCGCCTTTCCCGGGGAAATCATCCCGGGGGTATTTGGGCCAACCAGGATGGATTTCCCCCCTTTTTGTCGATCTTTCATTTTCAAGACATCATGGACCGGGATGCCTTCGCTCAAGCAGACAATCAACGGAACCTCAGCCTCAAGAGCATCCAAAACCGCTTCCAGGGCGGTTTGCTTGGGGACGAATATAACCGATGTATTGGCCCCCGTTTCTTTCATCGCCTCCTTGGCGCTATGGAAAACGGGAATCCCATCGACTCGCTGTCCCCCTTTTCCGGGAACCACTCCCGCAACAACCTTCGTTCCATAATCGATCATGGCACGAGCATGAAAGGAACCTTCTCGGCCTGTGATACCATGAACGATTACCCGAGTTTGATCATCCAATAGGATAGACAAATTATGACCTCTCTTTGCGCAAACGAACAATTTCGGCAACGGCCCGGTCTAACTCATTAATTAAAGTCACCTCCACATCCCTCAGAATCTCAGGAACCTCTTCTGACCGGGTTCCAAACAGCCTCACTACAATTGGGACCTCTACCTTATGCTCCTTCAAGTATTTGCGGAGTCCCAGGGCTACTTCGTCGCAGCGAGTCAATCCACCGAATACATTAAAAAGAATCCCCTTAACGGATGCGTCCGCCAACACAATATCCATTTCGTTTTTGACCCGAATTTCTTGCAACCTATTTTTCTCTCGCTCATGGCCCTTGATGTCTAAGAAATTAGCTGCCCTCCCGCCCGCCTGCCGGATCATATCAACGACCAGCATGCCCAGGCCGGCCCCATGGGAGACCACGCCGATATCCCCATCCAATTTCACATAAGAGAACCCCTTCTTAAGGGCTTCATTCTCCAGCGGAATATCGGAAGACGTCTCCTCCAGAGGCTGAAGGTTCGGATGTCGGAAAAGGGCATTGTCATCCACGATGACCTTGGCATCCAAAGCAATGAATTCCCCTTCCTGCGAAAATCCAAGGGGATTGATTTCCGCTAAAATACATTCCTGGTCAAAGAAAATTTGACTCAATTTTTCACAACAGGGGCGTAGTTTTCTGCAGATGTCCTCCCCCAAGGGGATCGTGGTGAGAAATTTGCCTAGGTTATTCGAAGAGAGTCTTCCCCATGGGTTTTGGAAAAGTTTGAATATGGTCTCAGGTCTGCTCTGGGATATTTCTTCAATGTCCACTCCGCCCAAAGTTCCAAAGACAAGGACCGGAAGGGAATTCAATTCGTCAATAGCCATCCCTAAATAATATTCTCCTCGGAGGGGGATTTTTTTCTCTACGAGGACTCTTTTTACATTTTTCCCTTTTCCCCTTTGAGAGAACAGATCCCGGGCCTGTTGATGAGCTTCAGCCTCATCCTGGGCACTCCGGACCAATCCCGCTTTTCCCCGGCCTCCCTCTAAGATTTGGGCTTTCATCACAACTGGAACCCCAATCTTTTGAACGGTATTTAGAGCCTCATGGGGTTCATGGATTACTTGCCCCTGGGGGACCGGGATTCCATACTCCCCAAAAATCCTTTTGCCTTGAAATTCATAGAGGTTCAAACGGTCACCTCGCGGGCAATGGAGATTCCGAGTTCGAAGGCTTCTTGATTCACCGCCAGAAATTTCGGCGGGACTCGTTGGGATAAGGCCTCCAGGGTCGACTCTTTAGGAATAATTTTCAATAGATGAATGACCGCACCGAGGGCAATCATGTTAGCCACAATTTCCAGGTTGAAATTTTTCCGAGCGAACTTTGTGAAATCGAAGGGGTATATGGTTTGAATGGGATCGGTAGATTGGGGGGAAACCAGGGACTGATCGATGATCAGGATACCGTCTTTTTTCATCTGCGGGGAATATTTCTCGTAAGCCTCTTGAGACATGGCCAACAATAAATCCGCCTCTTCAACGACTGGGTACTCAATTTCCAGATCGGAAATGATCACATCGGATCGACTGGCCCCGCTCCGGGCTTCCGGTCCGTAGGATTGCTTTTGCACGGCATATAGATTTTCGTAGAGAGCGGCGGCCTCTCCGAGAATAATTCCAACCAGGACGAGTCCTTGCCCTCCTTTGCCGCTCAGGCGTATCTCATATTTCATGGGATGCCCCTTCTTTTTTCACGGTTTTAAGCATTTGCTGGTATTGGGCAGCCAATTCAGGCCGTTCTTTGTTCGCAAATTCTCCAATGATGACCCTTCCTTCGAGTTCTTCGGGAGTCTTGCTCGAAGCTTCTTTCAGGGTTACCGAATTCTTTTTTAGCCAGAGCAACATCTGGGCCGGAGTCCCCCGGTTATTTAACTTGCCAAACTGGGTTGGGCATTGACTGATTACTTCGATGAGGGAAAAGCCCTTGTTCTGGATTCCCCTGGCGATGAAAGAGGTGAGCTGGTTTACATGGTAGGTTGTGCTTCGAGCCACATAGGTAGCTCCCGCTGCGGCCACCAACGCGCAGATGTCGAAGGGATATTCTAAGTTTCCATAGGGGGCAGTCGTGGCCACGGCTTGGTGAGGGGTCGTCGGGGCCACCTGCCCTCCTGTCATTCCGTAGATATAGTTATTGACCAGGACCACGGTAATCCCTATGTTCCGCCGTGCAGCATGAATCAAATGGTTTCCCCCAATGGCGGCTAAGTCCCCGTCTCCCGAATAGACAATGACCTCCATCTCCGGCCGGGTTAATTTCAGCCCGGTGGCTACCGGAATGGGGCGGCCGTGGGGAGCCTGCATGGAATCGAATTCAATATAGGCAGCCCCTCTGCCGTTGCACCCGATGCCCGTGAAGACGGCAATTCGATCCTGCGAAATTTTCAATTGGATAATGGCCCGGATCAGGGCACCCATGGCTATCCCGTTGCCGCACCCTCCGCACCAAACCTTGCGTGCACTCTTGCGCATATATTTTCTAATATCCCGGGCTGAAATATCCGCTTCTGTCGATCGGGTCACGAGAGGATCTCCTTAACTTTGTTCAAAATTTCTTTGGCGGTAATCAGGGTTCCGTCCACCTTGTTGATACCGAAGACCGGGGCCCTCCCCTGGACTGCCCTCTCCACTTCACCTATGATTTGGCCCAGGTTCAGCTCGGGGACGATGACGGCTTTCATGCTTTGGGCCAGAGCATGGACCCGGTCCCCGGGGAAAGGCCAGAGGGTGGTTGCTTTTAAAACCCCAACCTTCAACCCCATTTCCTTAGCCATAGTGGAAGCCCGGTAAGCGATCCTGGCGATCGACCCATGGGCAAAAAGTAAAACCTCTGCATCCTCGGTATTTTTCTCCTCAAAGAAAACGATTTCATTTAAATGAGAATCTATTTTCCGGTGCAGCCGCCGGATGAGGTGATCCTGGATTTTAGGATCGGAGACCGGATCTCCCTTGCTGTTCCGTGTGATCCGGCAGTATCCCTTGACCCGATATCCTTCCCCCATAATCGCCATCGGGGGAGTCTCGTCCAGTTCCGCTTTGAGGGGTTCAAAGTCGGAGGGAGGGACACCGGGTTTTTTCCGCTGGATGGTTCCCAGGGAACCGGGTTCGGGGAAGACGATCGTCTCTCGGAGATGGCCAATCGACTCATCAGACAGTAAAATGACTGGGACTCTGAATTTCTCCGATAGATTGACCGCTTTAATGGTCAAAAAATACATGTCCGGTACAGTCGAGGCTGAAAGTACGATAATCGGATGATCTGCATGAGGGCCCCATCGGCTTTGCATGACATCCCCTTGGGCAGGCTCGGTGGCCGATGCACCCCCTGGCCCCCCACGCATCACATCCACGATGACACATGGAATTTCTACGACCGCAGCATAGCTGATGAATTCCTGCATGAGCGTAAACCCGGGTCCTCCCGTCGCGGTCATTGCTTTGGTCCCGCCCAAGGAAGCTCCGATGACGCTGGCCATACTTGCGATTTCATCCTCCATCTGGATGAAGATTCCCCCGGCCTTGGGAAGTTCTCTGGCCATATACTCCGCAATTTCCGAAGAGGGAGTAATCGGGTATCCAGCAAAAAACCTTACCCCGGCAGCTATAGCTCCCGCGCCGCAGGCATCATTACCCAGCATAAACAGCTTCTTAGGATCTCTTTTTCCCATCTCTTTTCGCTTTCTCCACTCTGTCGATTTGGATAGCATATTCGGGGCAGTGAAGTTCACATGTCAGACAATGAGTACAAGCACTCACGTCTTGCACGAAGGGCTCCCCCAATTCATCCGCCCCGAAGACTTTTTTGGGGCAAAGCTCCACACAGATGTTGCACTTTTTGCACAGCTTTTTTTCAATCTGAATCATGCTTTGAAAACCTTCATTTATTACCGTATTTTATTTGAAAGCGATTCCTCTCAACTTCCCGTTTGATCTCCTGAAATTCATTTTCATCTATTCTGCGGTATCATACCCAATCTCCGGATTTAATCAATATGGGCGGATTTCGGTCCGGGTACCACTGCCGCAGGGGGGATTGACCAATCCCATGCCAACCGGTGGGCCCGTCAAGTGCTTTGGAGACAACCCCCATGCCATCGGCAAAGAGGAGATTGCCTGCCGGATAGGAGCGGGCGGGAGTCTTCTTTCGTGGGAGTTTAAACAACTCCCCTATGTCCTTGAAAAAGGCCGATCCCCCGATATGACCATTGATATAAATCAAGTGTGGAAAAGGGGACGTAGTTGGAAGCTTTCACCTTATTCCCCTCTCCTATCAGGCACGGCCATCAAAGAAACGCTGACCGCTTCGCTCCCAAGAAAGTGCTGAGTAATGAGTCCTGAGTGCTGAGAAGCACAAAGGCTGATCGCTGCGCCCTGAACCATGTTAGATTCATGGGCTCGCTTGAGGAGCGGCTTTCAGCCTTGGCGAGCGCTACGCTTGAGGAGCAGGCTGCGCCTTTGAGGAGCGTCACGCCAAACGCGTGACTTGAGGCACAAGACATACCTCGCAATTTCATCACCTGCTCCGATAAGCCACTCGCTTTTCTTTAAATTGAAAACCGATCTTCTTCTGCCCTACAGCAGGTGGCGCCATCAGTTGGCGGATCGCCTGGAACAGCGTTCGAATATTTTCATCGTGACTGGCAATACGGCTCTCCAAGTCCCCAGTTTTATTATCAAGAAGCTAGAAGCTCGGGATGATTTACCCGAATCCATTTTTCCATGTCTTCTCTCAACTTTTTGGCTAAGTGATTATCTCTTTGGATTCCGAATCGGAAACTGCACCAGCGCGCTCATAGTCAGTAATGTTGCGTTTTTTGCGGAATTGATCGAGCTGAAGGATTAATAATGGATCAGCATTTATGGTATAGGCCAGGCTTTGGAAAATTCTATAATGATGGGCTTCGCGGGATGCCCGGAATCCGCAGGCAGCCAATACCGCCGTAGCCGCCTGCAAAGCCGCATTATAGGCAATGCTTAATTGCCAGTCCGGACTGAGTCCGCCGATCTGACAATTTGCTAGGTCCCGATCTGAAATGGCCAGGAGATCATTAATTTCCTGCGGGCTGGTTTTATGTTCGATCAACCAGCCGTTTTTTGCCCAATTTTTTAAGCTCACGATCCTCGCCGATTAAAAATATTTAGGGAAGGGAATTTTAGAAAATCATACCAAAAGACCCTTGATTTGTCAAAAAACCTAGCGCAAAGCGCTGATCGCTGCGAATGAGGAGCGCTTCGCATGGGCGAGATTGTCAGATCAGGACAAAATGGAAATTAGAAAAGGGTATCCCTCAGAAAAAAGGGCACTTTTGACCGGGTTAGGCTCTTAAACACCCATTAATAAGCAAGGATTTCAATTTTAGAGGCAATTTCTTTCTTGACTGCCCGGGAACAAAAGAGTACTTTTTTAGCTGGTTGTTACCCCCTCGTGGCTAATTAAGATATCAACATAACCCCTAACCTTCTGGAATGCCGTATGAAAAGGTATTACTGGAGGGTGCCGATAAGAAGCCTCCGTGGGAATTTTTATCCCTCTGGAGGCTTTTGTGTTTTAATTCCCGATTAAGCCAAATCATTAGTGAGAAAAGGATGGAAAATGGCGGGTCTTTTAGAAAAATGGCAGAGCTGCCGAAGGATGAAAAACCTTTTCCGATGAATTCAATCAGAGGGGCCCTTGGCCTCGGAAAGGAGGAGGATGCGCCCACAGGAAGAGTTAGATTTAGCTGGGGAGGAACGTTGAAGGAGGTATTTATCATCCGTTCATCGTTTAAAGGGGAGATAATCGTTCCCCGATGCAGAAAGGGGACTGGTATGAAACGATTCATTTCAGTGGCGCCAATGGTTTTCGCGAGCATGGTCGGAATGTTCGGGGTGAGCAGCGTAGCGGCGCAATCGGCCCCATCAATCATCCAGCAACTGCAGCACATACAACAATCGCTGAATTCGCTGCAGACTGACGTGAATTCACTGCAGAATGCCGTCAAGCAGATACCACCGAGTTGGAGCCGGAAGCTTCCTGCAGCAGAACGGTTTGAACTGGTGCTGGATGGGGCTGCTGTGCTGGACAAAGAGACGGGCCTTGTGTGGGAAAAGGCGCCGTCGCCAGATACATTTGAATGGATAGCTGCTTATTCTGTTTGTATGAACCTTCAATTGGGCGGCCGGATGGGATGGCGCCTTCCAACAATTGAGCAATTGGCAAGTCTCGTGGATCCCTCCGTGCCCCCTCCTGGCCCTACTCTGCCCACCGGTCATCCTTTTCGTAATGTGCAGCCGTCCTACTATTGGTCGGCAAAAACGCTCCCGATCGCCTCCCCGGTCGCCACCCCGGTCGCCGTCAGCTACGCGTGGGACGTGAACTTCAGATATGGCTTCGTAACCATCGACTTAAAGGATCGAACCTACCACGCATGGTGTGTGCGAGGTGGAGAGATCTATGAGGCTTGGTGATCTGGATATTTGAGTTATTTGACTTTAGTCCGTCTGCCTGTTTTAGCAGGAGACCGGCAAGGAGAAAAAGATGAAGAGAGAGAAAGTTGAAATCAAAGGGTTAAAGGAGCTGGAAAAGAGGGGTGCAAAGATCCATCATGACCAGGTGGCCGGAATTGTGTCCAAATTAACTGCGGATATGCCCCGTCTAAAGGTAAAGCTCGTCCAGTTAAAGAAACGGGGCATATTCCGCAACGGCGACGAGATTCGCTTCCAAGTGAGCGGACTTCCGTTGCCCGACATCGACCTCTACGAGGGGCGACTTGTAAAAAGTAAAGGGATATCGAATGGAGTGCCTCTTTTGGCGACATTCGAAGGTGCCGACGGACCCGTCAGCAGTAAATGTACCTGGAATTCTAAGACCGGTATTGTGCGAACAAAGGTTCCCAGCGGCTCGGTCACAGGATTCGTAATGCTGCAGATTCCTGTCCGGGAGGTCACCGGACCATTGAAGATGAAGACCCGGAAGGAGATGGTCAGGGTCATGTCTGTCTGCAGACCCTGGGATGAGACCCAAGCAGAGGAAAAGAGAATTATTTACTTGCCCTATGTCGCCTCCTACTGTGATGTGGTGTGCGGACATTGTCTTACCGATCCTATATGCCCTCATGGGGCCATCAAGTTCGACATCAACGGCAATTGCCACGTCGACCAAAATATTTGTATTGGGCTCAGCCACGAAATAGTCGGGTATGAAACGGTGGATGGAAGGACACTAAAGGTTCGGGGTAACGAAGTAAAATGCTGGGAGTGCTTCGAAGGAGAAGAAAGCCGCTCTAACAAGTGCCTACATCATAAGGTAGGGAGAGTCTTGAAGATCGGCGGATGCTGAGGAACATGCATCGAGACGGCACAGGTAGTGCCGAACGTTTGTCTCCGAGAACTCTGCCCATACCATATTATTTCGGGCGGACACCCAACTTCCACGCGCTGCGGAAACCAGATTAACTTCGACGGCCTCGGGAGTTCCTACTCTGTAAATCAAGCAAAATGCACGGGCTGCATGATATGTTACAACAACATTATCTGTGGCACTCTCAGTATGAAGTCGCGGGTAAGACAGATCGGGGCGAGGTTTCGTATCACCGACGTTCGCTTGCGTCCTTTACCATCCCAGGTATTTCCAATTAATTTAACCGTGGAAATCTGGGGAAGGAATCTTGCCGGACTCTTCCACAAGACATTGAATATACAGATTGTAGAAAACGGAGAAGGATATCACATAGAGCTGCCCGTTGATCATGTTTTACTGGAAAATGGAATTCGATTCATTGACCGATTGTACATCACGGCCTTTGTAGGGACGGGCACAATAATCGGTTGTCCCTGGTATAGTGGCACGTACTCACCTCAAAAGATCGTATTGAATCTTCATGATATTATATTGAACCCCAATATGTATTCCTATTCTGGCACACACCAGCTGTTCAGGCATCTGGAGGTG
>Ga0209253_10004080_pt1 | contig 12761 bp, 7 predicted proteins | sample FrelakmetBRP12BR_FD_187145 | JGI IMG/M metagenome (GOLD analysis project Ga0209253, IMG submission 187145) | Freshwater lake sediment microbial communities from the University of Notre Dame, USA, for methane emissions studies - BRP12 BR (SPAdes)... | ecosystem: Environmental > Aquatic >...
TCGGTTCGATTTCACCCTGGGCAGGGATGATCCGGCTGGGTAGCCAGTACCAATCGCCGATGCTATATGGAAGGCGCACACCGCTCAAATTCTTCAGGAAACCTTGGGCCGCCCAGGTCAGATGGTCGAACAGGTTCCCTTTATCGATCAAACCGCCGGGTGCGGCGATCTTTTGAAAGCCCTGGTAGATCATTTTCACGGTGCCCAGGTTGCCTAATACCGCCATCCCGAACGCGGCCGCGAGGGCTGGCATATAGGCAGTACCGGTTGTCTCAGAGTCTCTCGGGCCGGCTTCGTTTTCGGGTTTCGCCCGGCTGGCTTTGGCTTTGACGGTCAGGTTCCAGGCTACGGAGAAGGCTCCCAGTGCGATGAGGCAGAAAAGGGTAGGCAGGATAAGGTTATATGCGATAGATGGCACGATGCCCAGCCATTTCACCAGCACGCCGACGAACACATAACCGTAATAGTAGTAGTTCAGGTAACCGCCTGCATACCAGGGGTCGTAAGGTGGGAAAGAGGTGCTCTTGAGAACGGCGTTGAAGTATGAGAAATCCATCGGCTTCTCGCCGCCCTTCCACGGGTGCCATAGGTCCGGGTTGCCCATCCGCACCAGCAGAAACGCCAGGAAGAACCCCAGCGCCACGCCTTCCACGATCAGATAATACCGGCGGTTGCTACGCCATTCGCGGCGTAACTCGTCGCGTTGTTTGTATGCCAGCCAGGCCCCAAATAATAACAGCCCGCAGATCACGATGCTGATCGTGGTGCGGGTGAAAGGAATGTTGGCTGACCCGGCCAGCCAAACCAGGTAAGACAGCACCAGCAATCCGGCAGTACGCGCCAGGGGATAACCGTGGTCTGCCAGCCCAGGCAATGCCAGATGGAGCACAGGATAGATTACCAGACCCAGCAGCAAGACGCTCAGGTACCAGACGAAGACACCCAAAGCGGGATAGCGGTTTTGAAGAGCCTGGGTGTTGAAAAGCTCTGACCAGGTGCCACCTTGCTGTTGGACAGCCCAACGCTCTTCGGGTAGCATTAAGGTCGCGGGATGCGATTCGAACTTTAATGGGGGTCGCCGGATCACCTGGGAGAAATCAACCGCTCCCAGAATATTCTCGACTTTTTTGGGGTCATAATCCGCAGTTTTCTTGAAAATCAAGACTTTGGGGTGGTCATACACCGTGAAGGCTTCTTCAGCGAACTGGTCGTTCAGGCTGAGTGGACCGATGGTGGGGTTAGAGTCGAAAACCTGGACTAGCTCGAATCCTAAATTCCCGTGGAATTTGCCTGGCACTGCTACGCGGTAACAATATTCGATCGAATACTGGCTTGGGCAGCCGAGCAGGTTACGGTAATAGATCGTGGTCATCGGGAATCGTTCGGGTATGCGTGGCAGGGTTCCCCATTGACGGTTCGAGCTGATCGCGATGTAATCTGCCTGGTCCATGATGCGCATAAAGCGCTCCAGCTTCTTGGGGTTGTCGTCCCAGTACATATTGAAATTCAAATCCACCGGGTAGATCCCACTGAACCCGTCATTGCCATCCATCCGCAGCGGCAGGCCGTCATCCCATTCGCCTTCATTCGCAAGGCTCAGACCGTTTAGCGCGATGGCGCCACCCTGGGGCTCCATTGTCAGGATGAGCCGGTAATTCTCGCCCTTCACCACCGGTGGCGGTGAGCTGAGCAAGACGTAGAAGCCACGTGCTTGGGGGTCAGCCTGCACGGTAACATCTGAGTACATTGTCTCAGCGTTTTGGTCGAGATATTGGAGGTTCGCCCCTAGAAATTTGGGCTCCGCAATGTCGGTCACGCCTGGTGGGTTAGCCAGAAAAACCGCAGATAGCGTCCCATCCAGTTGAGCCTGAAAATCGAGCACCAGGGGAGTATAGGGGTAGATCGTCGTCTGAGCCGACTGTACGGTTTGAACGAAAGGAGCAGCGTTTCCGTCTGAGGCATCGAAGAACAGACCAACCTGGCTGTCAAACCTGGATACCGGTTGGTCTTCTGACAGAGAGATGGTTAAATTATAGGCTTTTCCGGGGTCGAGCTGGATTGTCTGGTCGAGGTCGAGCGTGATCGCTTTTCCGACTCCATCCTCTGTGGGGCTTAAATCCGCGCTGAGCTTAGCCTGCGCGAGTGGAGAGCTGGTAGGTGGGATGGAATCAATCTGCAAGGAAAGATTCCGGGTCTCATGGTTCGGGTTATCGTCTCGGATGTCTGGCAGGAAGATTTGTGATAGCTTGCCGGCAGCTTTGGGTGTAAAGATCGTGCTGTAGGGCAATTGGGCGCTGACACGCAGATTGTACGGGAAAGGTACGATCTGGTTATAGACCCCTGTCCCGGTCTGGATGGGCAGATTGATCGGTCCGGGGATATTCTGGTAAATCCAGCGCGAAGCTGCTACGCGCGTGATTGGTCGTTCGTAGATCTGGGAAAAAGCGAAAGCATAGGCATATGTAGCTAGCAGGACAGCTCCGCCCAGGACGATCGCCGCTGGTTTTACCCATCTATGGGACCGGTCATCGAGTGCGGATTCTTGCTTATAATCTTTAAAGGCGGCTTTTCCCCGGTCATACAGCGCCACGATACACCAGGCAGCGAAGATCACCAGGGTTGGATAGATAGGCAGCTCGTAGCGCATAGTCGGGTTGAATTGGAGCGATTGCCAGGTGAAATAGAACGCCGTCCACCCCCAGATTAAAGCATGCGAGATTCTATTGGACGCTCCATTCCGCCGGTCCATAAACAACCGCCAACCCGCCCAAAGGAAACCTGCCCAGGCTAAAATCCCAAGCGGCAGGCCCAGCCCCCATTCCACCATGTTCTGGAAGGAAAACCAGATCGACCGGCGCGCCCACTGCATGGCGGGGGGAAAATCGACATTCCTGCTGCTCTGGGCGCGCTGTTCCGTGATATTCTGCACCCATTGTGGGTTAGGCTTGACACCGAAGAACCCTGGCCCGCTAAAAGCATAGGGCTGAAAAATGCGGAAGACCAAAAGGCTGACGAAGGCGGCTATCATCAGGTAGACGATGACCTGCAATGCACGCCGTTCGCGCTTTTCGGGCGGTTGGGCGAACACGTGGATCAGCATGGCTGCCGGGAGTACCAGCGCCATTGGAGCAGCATTTAATTTCGAAGCCACTGCCATACCCAGGGCAATCCCAAACCCCAGGCTGGGCAGGAATAATGGGTCGAAGAAGAAATCTTTTGCCCAGGATCTAGACCGAATTTCGTACGCATTTTCCTCGTCTAAGTCCGGCTTGATCTGCTCCTCCTGGCTGCTGGCTTCTTTGGTCCCGGAGGTGACCACCAGGACGGCAAAGTAAAAGGCCAGGAAGGAGAACATGGTGATGAACGTATCCATGGTAAAGAAATGCGACTGCTGGATTTGCAGAACTGCAGCCGCCGAGAACGCCGCCGCCAGGACCGCCACGCGCTGGTCATACAGTCGTTTGGCTACCAGGTAGACCAGTAACACGGTAACCAGGTCTGCCAGGCTGGATAGGGCGCGCCCAACCTGGGTCATCTCATCAAAGCCCGAGTGCCCAAAAACACCCTCAACTACATAGCGCGCGAGGAACATCGGCAGCGTACCGTACACATAAAAGCCGTGCCCGCGGTTGTGAGGGTTCAGGCTGGATTCGGCTGTGTTGAAATACTCGGACAGATTTTTAACCGGGCTGATATCTGAGCCAACCCAGACTAAGAATCGCTCATCCGGGTGGAGATATTGGTTTTCGCCCCAAAACAAGCCGCTGAAACGAAAATAGCTTGCCGCGACCAGGACATATAGAAATAGTATGCTGAGCAGCAGGCGATGATTTTTTTGCTTTTTGTCGGTCCGATTAGACTGCGAATTTTCCATTCTATAAAAAGCTTATTCCTCAGCCTTCGGCTGGATGAAATAACCGGGCATATTCGTAAGCTAGCCCTCCGTCGCGGGGACGGTGAAGATCAAGAAATCCTTGGTCTCTACTTTCGATTGAAAGAGCGTGAATTGCCCTTCCGGATAGAGCTGGCGCAGCGTGGTTTGAGCGTTCTTATCCTCCGGGTTTATGATAAAGAGCTTGGGCCCGCTAACAGAGAGCGTACTGGTGATGTTATCAGGTTTGAGCTCGAAATCCTTGCCTGGAATTCCAGCGTTATTCGCCACCAGCCGGGTATCCACCCAGTTCGGATATCCAACCACCCAGACCGAGACCGGGATTTCATATTTGCCGATGAAATCACGCGCCACCTGCCCCATCTCGGAGCTATTCCAGGACGACTTGAGATATTCCTCATTGTATTTATTGAAGACCAGGCTGTAATCTTGCAAGGAATTGAACGCCAGCAGGAAAAGCGCCAGCGTCCAGGCGACGACTTGACCACCTTTAGCAGGAAAACTTCTGGCGATTGCATTCATCAGGCTGTCCATAGCCAGGGCGACTATCAAGAATACCGGCACCATAGCTCCACCTGTCCGGTATAGATTCGGGTTCTCGGCGGGAAAAGCCAGAGACAGGATGGATGGCAGCATCAAAAGCGGAATTGAGATGAGCAGGAATAGATCCAGCCAATGCCTGTGGCGGAGATAGCGGATCACCACCAGCCCGGTCCCCATATAGAAGAGCGCGCCGGAAACTATGCTCAAGGCTGGATAATGTGCGATCGAAATTGGCCAGACCTCGCCGTTATCCCAGGAAAACATCGCCAGAGCTCGACCTACATTTTTGACAAAGATCAATGCAACCGGGTCAGAGATGGGGATTTCCCAGCTTCCCATGCGCGAAAATGTCCGGAAGAAAAAGCCTTGCGGCTCTGCCAGGATGTAACGGAATAGGGGCAAAAAGAGCACCAGACTGACCAATACCAGCGCAGTCAGCGACGCCACGGCAGATAGACGGTGTCCCTTCGATTGGGAGTGGATCAGATAAAGTAGAATCGCCGCGATGACCAATCCGGGCAGTATCCGGTTAGCCGAGTAACCATAGAAGCTCAGACCCAGCAATATCCCTGCCAGAATAAAATCGTTTCTCCTGCCTGTCCGGATGCCCCGCACAAGGTAGTAGAGCATCGCCGCGCTGAAAAACATGTAGAAGGGCAGTCTCAGCCCAAAACGGGAGACGACATTCGGCCAATAGGCGATGCCTGCAAACAGAAATGCCAGCCAGCCAACCCGTGCACCACCAATTTCTTTGCCCAACAAATACAGAAATGGTAAGGCCAGGAAACCGACCATGCTGCTGACCAGCTTCAAGGTCAAGAATGTCAGAGGGAAACCAAAAAATTTATTCAGGCCTGCCACCAGATAGAATTGCAGCGCTTCACGCCCGCCGTTTCTTGCAAAGAAGAGGCTGGTTTGCCCGGCCAGTATGCTGAGCACATCCAGGAATTTCTCGGCGTGGTCGCTGTTCATTTCCGGCGGTACCTGGTCGAGGCGATAAAAACGGAAAAAGACTACCAGAGCGATCCCCGCAAGTGCCAACAAGGTGGAAACTTTGATTGTTATCGACCAGGGAGGTGGCTGTAGTCGCTTTAGAAGTTGGGAAAATCTGTTCGGCTGAGTAGGGTCTGAAATCTTCAGGCCCTGGACGACTAAATCCAGGGAGAGCAGCAAAAGCGCCAGATTGAAGATATTGAACTGAAGCGTACCAAATATCCAGAACGCCACCAAAGCGAGAAAGACGCCGGCCACGCCAATCAATGTGTGGGTCAAGTTCAATTCTTGCGGGGCGACCTGCGTGTCTTTTTCTTTCAGGGGTTCCAATTTCCATTCACCTGCCAGGGCAGACCAGATCAGCAAACCCAGCGAGACGATCAGAATCGCAACGCCGAACATCCATCCGCGTTCATCCCGTGGTCCAAGCATAGCTTGGCCTATCATAGCCAGAGACAATGAGAGCAGGCTGCGCCAAGGAAATGGATAAATTTTTGTCTCTTCTAGTGGAATTGCCCCAGCAGGGAGAGGCTTTGGTTCAGGCGCAGCCGCAAGTATTGCTGCCGCCCCACTGTGAGGGACGGGCGCCAGGCTGTCTCCCTGGGTGGGATGCTCAGGTTGAATCTCGATCCTGGGGTATTTCCAGGGCATCAGGATCGATTTTAGATAGTCCAGTACGCTGGGTTCTTCCATAAAGATCGATTATAAAACATTTACCTTTGATTCCGGCGGGCGATAAAGAACGTGCAGACGCCATCCGCGCTTTCTGATGGCTGGTAATGCCGCCTGGCATAAAGATAGGTCAGCCAGAGGTTCCACCGCCTGGGGATGAGTATCCACCTTCCGGTGATGAGGTGCCAGAACAGGGATGGCAGGCCGAAATAATGCCCCCATTCTGTCACCTGCAATGCATCGGGCGAGTAATAATACCACCAGCGTTCGAGCGTGAAACCAGCTTTTGAAAGCCGTTCCTCCCAGACTTCGGGAGCATCGCTATTGTAATGCCTGGAAATTCGATTGAAGAAGAAGCGATATTTGTCACCCAAAGGCTTCAGGTGAGCGGCATCCAGAAACCGCCCGACTGACAGGCTTTGCAGGAAACGGTGGTTCGGTCCGCAGAATATGAAAGGAGCACCCGGTTTGAGCACGCGCCCGGTCTCTTGCAACACCTCCTGCACCTGCGGGATATGTTCCAACACCGAGTTGCTGATAGCGCTGCCGAAGTATCCATCCGGAAAGGGCATTTTGGCGCCATCCCCCAGGCATAACGAACGGTAGCCTTTTCTTTGCGCCGCTTCGCGCAGTGGAGCCGCCCACGGGTCGATCCCGACCTCGATTTTCTGATCGAAGGCGACCGTGACGAAATGCCCATCCCCACAGCCTACATCCAGTATAGGTTGGGGCAGGCTGAGGTTTGCATAGAAGCTGGCCTCGACCGCACGCATCAATGAGCGAAAATACGGCAGGTCGCGCAATTGCAACCACAGGTAATCTTTTTGGGAGGACAGAGAAACCGGGGATGAGATAGGCATAGCCAAATAGATGCAATGATTTATCTTGTCAGGTCACGCGGGGAGTCCGCCAGGGTCATTAGAGTATGTTTCAGCCGGGTTCGATCCTGGACGAGGTCGAATATTTTTTCGTATTCCTGTGCCACGGTATCGGGTGTGGATAGGCGGACCAGCATTTCCGGTTGGCCACGATAGCGCTGTGGATCTTCCAATATCGCGATCAATGCAGCAGCCAGTTCCTCATGGTTGGCGGGAGGGACCAGAAGACCGCAACCGGTCCTAAGTATCGGGACGCGCATGCCTGGCAGATCCGAAGCGATCACCGGTGTGCCAGAAGACATCGCTTCGACTTGCACCATGCCGTAAGATTCGGTGCTGTTCAGGCTGGGCAGCACGAATACTTCACTTTCATGGAAGAAGGCAGACATTTCCACTGGCGTTACCACACCTAAGAAAGACCAGTGCTCGCCGAGCGGTTCGATGATCGACAGAATCCGCCTGGCATACTGCTCTTCTCCAACCACGTGCTGGTATGGGCCGACAAACAGCACCCGCGCGTCGGGATAGCGCTGCAAAACGGCGGGCAGAGCCTGCGCCAGGTATTCAACGCCTTTCTCGGTAGCCAGCCGTGCCGCAATACCGATGATCCGCTGTCCGGGCTGCAAGTTGAACTTGCGCCTGAAGGCCTCCAAATCTGCAGTTGAGACATTCTCGATCTCCACCGGCGGGAATAATGGCATTAATTTGTGCAGATAGCGGCTTAAGAAAGCCGAGCTTTCTGCGTAATCGCGCGTGTTCGTCACCACGATATCCGCCAGGGATGCGGTTATGGCATTCGCCAGGTTCGATACATGGTTAGCGAGGCTGTGTACTACGCCTTTGGGCAGCCGCAGATCGCAATGATACGTCAACACCACCGGTTTATGGAGCATTTTGCATAATATGGAGATCGGCGCCGCATCCAACTGGGGAACGTGTAAATGGACCACATCTGCCTGGCGGGCCAGCTTCCAGGCCCAGGCGGGCATGCCCGGCATGATGACTCCCTTGCTGATGTGGAACCATACCTTAGGCCGGATCACTTCGACGCCATCGCGAAACTCGTGTTCCTTCAGGTTCTTGTCGAAGCGCGAAGTGAGGATGGTCACCTGGTGCCCCCGCGCAACCAGGGCGCGCGCCTCGCGTTCCGCGTAGATGGTCAAACCCGAATAGTGCGGGCGGTAGTAGGTCAGAGCGATCAGGATGTGCATAACCGTTATTCGGACTTTCCGGGGGAGGAAAATGAGATTTTACGTACGTCCCGGTACAGACCAGCCAGTGATTGTCCATCGCGCGCCAGGGCGTAGGTGCCGATCAAGCCGGTGGTCAGGTAGTTGCCCAGATGGGCGGTCAGAGCCACTGCCAATGTGACGGATGGATCCAGACCGAAAACCGAGAGGGCGCCAATAACGGAGGCTTCCAGAACACCCACGGCACCCGGTGATGATGGGGCTGCAACACCCAATGCCATCACTGACATTGTGAACGCAGCCCATAAAGGATGGGCGTCTGGCAGATAACCGCGCAACAAAACAAAGAACTGCAGCAGGGCAATGCCCCAATTTACCAGCATCAGCAGGATGACTTTCAAGAATCGTTTGCCGTCGGTTAAAGCGCCCAGCCCGGTGAAGAAGGCAGTCAGTTGCTGCTGGCCGATCAGGCGTTGCAGCTTTGGGAAACGATTAACCGATCTGCCATACTGCTGCAAAGCCCAGGACTGGTTGCGTGCCAGCCAATATAAGAGGGCCAGCCCTAGGAGTACCAGGCTGCCCATTGTGACTGCCGCTTGCCAGGCCAGGTTTACCCTCATAACAAAAGGCAGGGTAGCAAATAACAGCCCGGCGGCAAAGGCCACATCTAAGGCTCTTTCGATCAAGATCGTTGAAAAAACTTGCAAGAAACCCAGATTTGCTTTCTTACTCAACAGGTAGGCTCTTGCCAGCTCACCCAATCGGAATGGCAGGATATTATTCAGTAGATACCCTTCGTTCAGCGTCAGGAAGACCTGGCTGTAAGAAGCCTGTTCTTGCAGCAGCGTCCGCCAGACCAACCCGCGCACCGCCAGCCAGGCTAGCGATATCCCGAAGAACAATGCGATGTACCGGTAATCTGCCTCCTGCAGTGCACCGAGCAGTCGCCTCAGGTCGATGAAATACAAGATCGCCACTATTGCGATTGCGCTGATAATCAGGCCGGGCACCAGCTTGCGCCAGTCTTGTCTTTTCGGAATTACCACAGAAGTCTCATTCCTCATCCAGCCGCAAGACGGCCAGGAAGGCTTCTTGCGGGATTTCTACACTCCCCACCATTTTCATGCGCTTCTTGCCGCGTTTTTGCTTTTCGAGCAGTTTCTTCTTGCGAGAGATATCGCCGCCGTAACACTTGGCCAGCACGTCCTTGCGCATAGCTTTCACGTTTGCGCGCGAGATAACCCGCCCGGCTGCGATAGCCTGAATGGGCACTACGAATAACTGGCGCGGGATGATATCTTTTAATTTAGAGATTATCGCCTGGCCCCGGTGATATGCATCCTCACGGTGGACAATGGTTGCCAGTGCGTCCACCGATTCTTCGTTGACCAGGATTTCCAGTTTCACCAGGTCTTCGGGACGGTATTCATAGAATTGGTAATCCAGAGAAGCATAACCGCGCGTGCGCGATTTCAACTGGTCGAAGAAGTCGACGATTACTTCGGAGAGCGGTATTTCATACTGGAGCAATACACGGTTGGGCGCGGGATACTCCTGGTCAAAAAAGACCCCCCGGTGCTTGGTGGCAGTATCCATCACCACACCATAAAACTCGGTCGGGGTGAAAATCTGGATCTTCATCCAGGGTTCGCGGATTTCGGCGATATCACCCTCTTCTGGTAGATCTGCCGGCGAGTCGATCAGCCGCACTTGCCCATCCCGCATCACGACTTCATATTCCACCGATGGAGAACTGAACACCACATCCAGGTCATATTCGCGTTCAATCCGTTCCTGGATGATCTCCATATGAAACATCCCCAGGAAGCCACACCGGAAGCCAAAGCCCAGCGCCTGCGAGGTCTCCGGTTCATATATTAGGGATGCATCGTTGAGTTGGAGCTTTTCCAAAGCGTCCTTCAGATTCGCATAATCTTCGCCTTCCACTGGATAGACACCGGCAAAAACCATCGGCTTCACTTTGCGATACCCGGGTAGGGGCTCGGCAGCCGGGCGGGTAGCCAGTGTGACCGTGTCGCCGACACGGCATTCATGGACTGTCTTCAGCCCGGTGGCAATATAGCCTACTTCTCCGGCGGATAGCTGCGGTGTTGTGCGCAGGTCCGGTGCAAAAATACCGATCTCTACTGGCTTGATCACCGCGCCACTGGCCATCATCAGCAAATTGTCCGTCGCGCTGACCTCACCGTTCATCACGCGCACGTAGGCGACCACACCTTTGTACGAATCATAATGCGAGTCAAAAATCAGCGCGCTCAACGGCGCCTTCTCATCGCCGCGCGGATGGGGCACCTGCTGGACGATCGCTTCGAGCACCGACTCGATGTTCAGCCCGGCTTTGGCAGAGATGCGCAGGATCTGGTTGGCAGGCGTCCCTAACAGGCTGCTGATCTCTTCTGCCACTTCGTCTGCGTGTGCAGAGATCAGGTCGATCTTGTTGATGACCGGGATGATCTCCAGATCAGCTTCCAGAGCCAGATAGAGGTTAGCCAGCGTCTGCGCCTCGATGCCCTGCGAGGCATCGACGACCAGCAGCGCTCCCTCACAGGCGTTTAGCGCCCGGCTGACCTCGTAACCAAAATCGACATGTCCCGGTGTATCGATCAGATTCAGCTCATAGCTGCTTCCGTCACTGGCGGTATAGTTCATCCGGACAGCGGAGGCTTTGATCGTCACCCCTTTCTCGCGCTCCAGGTCCATGGTATCCAGTACCTGGTCGGTCATCTCGCGATCGGAGATGGTGCCCGTCAGTTGCAGCAGTCGATCAGCCAGGGTGGATTTGCCGTGATCGATATGGGCGATAATACAAAAATTGCGTATATGTTCAGTTGCCATAGACGGGCTGAAGTATACCTTAATTTCGGTGGATTGTTTGCCAGGAGACTACCCGGGTCGGGCTCTCAGCAGGCAACGCTCGATAGCCGGGGCGATGCCGGTTAGATCGTGGAGACCAGCGGCGAATTGGCGGCGCAACCCGGCTTCGCCAACCAGCAGAGCAGGCACCGGGTTGCTGGTATGGCGGTGGTTCGACAGGTCCTCCAGGTTACCATGATCGGAGGTGATCAGGACTAACCCTGAACTGTCATCCCAGGCGTCGAGTAAGCCTCCCAGGACCTGGTCGAAAGTGACTAGTAAATCGCAGGCTGCCTGCATGTCCTGTTCGTGACCCGCGTAGTCGGTCAGCCAATATTCGAATAGCGAGAAATCAAACTTACCAGCTTGCGCAGCCAGTTGCCTGCCAGCCTCACCGGGTTCGATCACAGGGGTATCTTTATAACCCAGCCGGTCACGCCAGCCCTGAGCGGTGAAGTCAGCCGAGATTGCCTTACCGAGGCGCAGGTCATCCACTGTAAAGAGCGGTACGCCGGCGCGTGCCACCGCCAGAGCGATGGTGCCGTAAAGCCGGTGACCCGAACCGATTGCCTCGAAGTAGGCATCCGGGAAGGCATTTAAAAAGGCAACTCGCAACCCCGCATCCTTTAGATGTCTGAATAGATTTCCGTTGACGACAATATCTGCTACAGCCTGGTTCGGCTTTGGACCATAGTGATAACCCAATTTTGCCGGCACATTCTGCCCGCTGAGCAGGGCAGCCTGCCCGGTAGCGGATTGAGGCAACCCAGGGACACCCAGGTTTGCATCCAGAGCAAGCAACGTGGCGCGCGGGCTTTCAAGCGGCGCCGCCTCGGCGACCATCCGCCGCCCACCCAGCAGGTTTTGAAGGTTGGGCATCTCGGCCAGGGCAAAAGGGTTGCGCTCGGGATCTTCCACGCCCAGTCCAACCCCATCTAAGAATAGAAATAATAATCTGCTCATTGAGTTGAGGAAGCATCTACAGGCAGGCGGTAAGTGAGCCATGCCGATGTATGATTACCGTCTTTGCCTGTCCGCCTATCTACCAGTTGCAGATGGTCCGATAATAGCTTCAGATCATCTGAATTAAGGCCCACATCACCACTATTTTGGTATTCAGTAAAACCATATAAAAGGAAAATGCCGTGTGGAACGAGTAACCTGGACAGGTTGGCTACATAGACCCTTTTAGCGCGCTCAGAGAGGCTGTGGAAACAGCCGATATCTAACACCAACTCGAATTGTCCTCCTATCTCACTCAAACGCGTTACGTCATCAAAAAAGAATTTTGCTTCTATGCCTGCCTGATGCGCTTTGCGACGCGCGAGGCGGATCGCTTTTTCAACAAAGTCGACTCCTATCGCTTGCCAGCCGTGTTGGGCCAGATAGATGACGTTTGTCCCGGTGCCGCAGCCCAGGTCAAGTGCCCGTCCCGGCGGGTTATTTTGCACAAATTCCTCTACCTCAGGTGGAGTGAGGCCTGTGTCCCAGGGTGGTTTGCGAAGATAATAAATTGAAAAGAAGAGCTTACGCCAAAGATTCATGGGACGCATTGTAACCTAAAGTTCGCCGGATTTGCGCTGGTCGGTGGATGTAAGCCCAATTGCAGCTTACTCAATCGTTTACGATATCTTTATGCAGCCTTTATTTCCCGATTCCGGAAAAAGACATAAAATATGGATGAAGTTGTAAATTGGGCTTTTGTTTCACTTTTTGGGG
>Ga0209253_10004081_pt1 | contig 12761 bp, 9 predicted proteins | sample FrelakmetBRP12BR_FD_187145 | JGI IMG/M metagenome (GOLD analysis project Ga0209253, IMG submission 187145) | Freshwater lake sediment microbial communities from the University of Notre Dame, USA, for methane emissions studies - BRP12 BR (SPAdes)... | ecosystem: Environmental > Aquatic >...
TTCTTCATGGCGTAATCGATAAGCGGCATATATACCCAGCAAGATATGAATAAAGGTCTTGACCCTGACATGGATATTTGGATGGGGACGAGTTAATAAATATAAGATCGTCTGAAAATAGACGAAGGGGCGAGAAACCATAAAATGCAGATTTGCTTGGATAAATGCAGTGAAATTAAAATTTGACCAGCGGGATGGTACTATATAAAGGGTTTTTGCTAAGGTTGCCTTTTGTTCTGAAGAAAAAGACTTTATCGTCTTGGGATAGCGGAGAGATAGGGTTCGTACCTCATATTTACCCAAACGCCGCAATGCTTCTATCTCCCGATCAATAAAAGTATCCGTAAGCTCGGGATATCTTCCAATGACATACACTAGCTTAATGGGTTTTGATTCGCGTGGAAGAGTATCATTCATAATTCGGTAGTCAATTAATCTATACTTGTACCAACTGCTCGCATTGCCATTTCCAGGCTGATAACGCGGTCTAAAAATTCACTGCTATTCAACGAACCATGTTCAGCATGCTCAATATATGCATTAAATTCACTACCTTTATATAGCCCACCCGAGCACATGTCATCATAATTGAGCAAGCCTTTGGATCGGGCATACTTGCGAAAGGCCGTCCTCCAGGCTGGTAAGGGATACTCTGAATGCGGTGGTTGGGGCCATAGATGCACGGTTTTTCTCAGGATTTTCTTGCTACCGATTTCAATAGCTCGGTTGGCTAATCCTTGCCAAACAGGCCCAAATTTATGAATATTCGATAAACGAATTGGTATGGCTGGTCCACCGGTTGTTGTATCCAAGTCTGCCAACTTTTTATTTTCTCGTTCTAATAACGCGCGTACAAAGACATGATGGATTGGAAATTTCAATTTATAATTTAATGAAAATGCAAAATTGACCAGTGCTTTAAAAAAGAGTGGTGCTAGAGAACGTTCTAAACCACTGACTGATGATAGAAAGACGCCTGCAAATCCCGAGTCTCTGGCGAATTCAAAACGATCAATTTGAGCTGTATTAGGCAGTGAAGCATAATTCGAAGAAAATTGGACTATAAAATCATGCAATTCCCGTCTGACTTCTCCTGTCCGATCATAACGCATCACGTTAAATGGGATAACAGTAGATTGAGAAAATATGCGATTAAGCCATTTGTCGTAATCTATTTTTGATGTTCTTCCAATGTTTAATCCCTGGGTTTGCCAACGATAGCCTCTAAAGTTTTCGCCGCCTACACCTGTAACATTCGTTTTGTCGAATGCATTACGTTCTGCAAAACCGCGCATGGTTGTGGCCAAACTAAGAGTATTAACCCGTCCATCTCCACAACCTAGGGCAGTATCAAACCACGGATATTGTTCGGGTTCCCACTGCTCAGATAGCTGTGTATGGACATATTCCCACTTCATTTCTTTGCTAATATTCCGTGAAAACTGCACATCTGGATGATCTTCCGGGCCCATACAGTATGTCGTGAAAGGTACTTTTGTTTTCTCGACTACCATTGCTACCAGTCGTGTATCAAATCCACCAGTCAGATCGACCCAGGTCTTTCCCTCTCGTGCTAAGGTTCGAGAGAATGTATGGGTTAACAAATCAACAGAATGGTCTAGCGCTTCCTCAAATTCCATGTTAGAAATAGAATGGTCTATAGCTGGTGACCAATACTCAATTTTGTCAACATGGTTATGGGTCGCAAATAGTATCAGCCCACCAAGCAACCTCTTTACGTCTTGCCACAGAGTTTTATCTGCGTCCAGTCGCCCCAAACGAAGGAAGTGTTCGACGGCTAGCATGTCGGGGGACGATTGTGTCTGAGCGGCTATAGCTAACGCAGAGCTCGAAATAAGAAGTCTTCTGCCTAGATGGCAGTAGAAGATACCAAACATTCCAATAGTATCTGAAACCACTGATAAACTATTCTCTTGGCCATTATAGATAACGAGAGCAAATTGTCCGTCATATGCCTCCAACGCTTTTGCACCGATGTTTACGTATGATTGCAGCAAGCGAACGAGAAGCATGTTAGGATCATTGTCACCTGTAAGCGCAACAACAGTTCCTGCTGCGAGTAACCAAGATCCAGATTGATCGTCTCGCACGATTCCGGGATGGATGGAGGCATCGGAATCCAACTTTGCTGCCATACAATTCGTGCCTGTTGCAATTGTGGGAGGGATTATCAACTGCTTATATCCAGAGGTCAGTTGCAACAAGCTTGTAAACTCTTTTTCAAGTGTTTCAGCAGGTAAATCAGGAGCTATCAATACGACAAAACCAGACATCAAATGCCTTTCTTTAATTATATTGATTAAGGTTGAACAGTATGGCAAGAGAAAATACAGTGGTCGGGATATCTTTTATTGTTTGACCAGGATACGCTTGCCATAATCCCAAATTGTAAAAGCGTCCACATCTCCCGTGATAGCTAACGCGCAGCGAGCTGCGCCTGGCCAGCGGGATAAGCGCACAACAGGCCAATCATCTCGATCCAGCTCAGTTAATAATAGCCTTTCATCTTTAGGATTAAAGGAGTTTCGATCAATATAATACGAGTAAGCTTGAGATTCAGGACTGATCTCAACAAGATAGCCCTGGTGGCGTAAGAAACGTTCCAATGAGGCTGGTGTATCGGGAGAGACACCAACCAGTGGTCGCTTATTGCTTCTGAGAGTGAAATTATTAGTCATAACCGAATGATAGCCATGCACCCAGGGCAGGGTGTCAACGATGACTCCCAAAGACCGGACCAGGATTGTCGCCTTGGCAGGGGCATTGATTTTTACATGATACAGCTCCCCATTTTCCCGGTAAATCTCAATAGTTGATTTTCCCAGGGCAAGAAACCAGGCAGCAATCTCATCCAGGCGCGCGATCCACACGCATGGAGAGAGCGAGCGGGCTCTTTCCAGCACTCCCTGTAAGGCTGCCTGGCAGAGGTGAATCCGCTCAGGGTGCAAACCCAGGGTAAATAACTCGCCTAGCTGGTAGGTGTTAGTCAACATTTCCATCCAGATCTCTGCCATGGCGCCAGGATCGGATAAGTGAAGACGATCAACCAGGGATTCGTCATCAGGTAAGCAGTAAGGGATGCGGATCAAGTTGTCAGACCAGCCAGGCAATGCAGGATACTTATTCACTGACTGTGCCCGATAGAAATCAAGCCCATGAATATATGCGTCCGTCGAGAATTTTCCTGCTAAGTCCCACGCTAACGCCTGGCTGCTGTCGTAGGAAAAATCGCATTCTTTCAGAGCCGTCAGAGTATCTGCATTCCAGCGGAGATATGGGCTACGAAAGCCGGTGACCTGTACCCCCAACTGTTGAAAGATATCCCGGGCTTGACGCAAATGGTTGAGCTGGTCCTCAAGGCTGAGCTGGGAGTAATCTATGTGGTGCAATCCATGTATCGCCAGTTCCAGATTTTTAAACGAACCATTCCTTGCTGTCTTACGATTTGACGCCAGGGCGGATGCGGTAACTGGAATGGTGGCGGAACAGGAATATTGGCTTAGGGTTTCCATCAATACCGATATTGTATTTTCGATTTTCCCCGGAGTGAATCCATACCGTCCGGCAATCACTCTACCTCGCGCCAGCATGGGCATAAATCCCTTCCCCTTGGTGGCGATCGATATTGGATTAGGCAATGGCCCTCTGCTCCTTTAATGCAATGTGTTGGTAAACCTCGTGCGTACGTCGGGCAACATTCTCAAGGTGGTAATTCTCCTGGGCGAATGCCCTGCCTTTCTGTCCCATCATTATCTGCAAATCCGGATTCTGCAGGAGGCGTGTTACCGCTATTGCCAGACCATCAATATCCCCTATATTAAAAAGAAAGCCCCGTGAGCAATCCTCACCGACCATTTCCCCAACACCGCCTACACGGGTGGCGACCACCGGTTTACCAGCAGCCATAGCCTGAGCGATCACCATAGGGGCAGTCTCTTGAGCGGATGGCAGGACAAGAACACTACAGTTCAAAAATTCTTGGAATATTGTCTCCTCAGGCAAATTACCCAGGAAGTGAACATGATCGTGGAGTTTCGATTGACTGATCCACTGGCGAATTGCTTCCACATAAGCAGGTTCTGTATGGGTATCGCCGGCTATATGCAAATGGGCATCCGGTAATTGGGTATGGCCCTTGGCAAAGGAACGGACAAGGTCTATGACCCGCTTGCGGCGAATGACGCGTCCGGCAAACAAAACGACTGGCTTACCCGGCTGTTTAGCTAAATTAAAGAATCGGTCATCAATTGCGTTAGGAATATAATAAATCTGGATATCGGGTCTCAGGAGATCCTTGAAGTAATCGGTCACATACTGGCTAATGGCGATCAAATGGCTTGCATGGCGCATGACGTATCGCTCAGTCACCAGGCTGTCGAAAAATGTATGTAAACGCCTGTTTAACGATCTGTAGTGCTTTCCATCTTCCCAACGGATCCCATGCACGGTGATAACTGTTGGGAAACCTGATCTCAAGGCCACTAAAGCGTCCTCGGCAGCATCTTGAGCATGAACCACATCAGGTTGAATTTGCCCCAATTTGCTGTTGATGATCGATTGATACGTTCGATAGTTGCGCAACCGCTCAAGGTGAGAATACGAATGAAGGAAATGGAAGGTTAAGTTCGCTTGCTCAACTTGGCCGATCTCCAATGAAACCCGTGATCCGAATGTAAGGATATGGATATCCAGATCATCTTGCTGAAGCAATCCCTTCACCAGATATGCATAGGCAGCCTGTACTCCACCCCTAATATTAGCCGAATTTACCGGATACGTACCCAGCATAGCTACCCGTATTTTTCTACTCATGAGTTACCCCACCTTAACCAGGCTTGGTTCTTCGATGGACCTCCCTTTTAAATATGGATAGACCATATTGGCAATCAGGCCGAGAATCATCCACCAGAGCGCTAACCCAAATTGGAAAAAGCGCATATCAATAGCATTACTGACGGTAAAGATAAACAACATTACCAGCCAAAGACCGGCAAGCAATTGCCTGCTCCACAGTCCATCTTTCGGCATCCGCGGCCAAACCTTGAAAGACAATATTAGCCACCAAATAACAGGAAACATATATAGCACCAAGCCAATTAATCCGAGTTCAGTGAGAACCGTCATGTAGGTGTTGTGTGAAGTGACAACATTTTTTGTTAGGGAGCCTTCCCCTACCTGGCGGTAAAAGTGCCCTATGTTCTGGTCGAGGGTTTCATATCCCCAACCCAATATGGGTTTTTGCTGAAACATTTGAGACATGGCATCGAATATGACGATGCGATCATAAACCGGGTCAGCCTCTTTAAATCGTTGAATGGATAATTCTATATGGGTCGAAAGTATTCCGGTGCCCAAGATCGCCATCACAATGGAACCGATAATAAGGAGTCGCACCATTACTTTTGGATATAAGATCACTAGGCCGATGATGACAAATATTCCGCCCAGCCACGCTGCCCGCTCTAAAGAAAGAAATATAAAAATGGCACAGAGACCACTTACGGCATAAAACAAGGACCGAATTGGCGTAGATTTACGGTTTACCGCTGCATGAAACAGGATGATGGCGCAAAGGGTGAGGACAACAGCATAAAGGTCGGGTTCTTTCAGGGAACCAGTCGTGTAGTACCCTTGCAAGTATTGCCAGGCTTCTGGTAAAACTTGAGGCGCAAACCATGATAAAAAACCAATGAATATCTGGCTAAGAGCTATAAAAAGTGCCACCCATTGCAATTGGACTAATTCTTTTGCCCGTGGTGCCATCAGTCGGACAACCAAATACATGCAAAAGGGCATTATTATTCGATCAGCGAAGAGAATAAGAGTCAATTTTGGATTGGTTTGGAATAAAAGGATCGAACTGGGAATGATTAGTACCAGGATGATCATAGCCAGCTCGGGGGGTCCAAGCCATGCTGGTGGGTGCTCACGTGGCCTGAGTATGCGGGAAAGTATTACCAAGAATAATAGAAACGGTGGAATTAGCCGATAAATTAGCCAATATATCAAGCTCGCGTTCGGAAGCACCGAAACAAATGGCATAACCAGTAACCAGATTATCACGCCAGAAAATGGATGCTTGCTCAGCAAAACAACGAAAGGGACCACGATAACCACACCTATGCCTATAAACCAATTGCCGTGGGAGATAAGATAGGCTACTGTCACCCCGAGCATCATCCCGAGCCATACTAGCAATGGTAACCGAATCCAGCTATATTTCACCGTATTCGAATTTAACGAATTATTGTCAGCTGTAGTTTTAGCAATCTGCATCAGATATCATTTCACTGAAACAATAAAATATAAGGGTGGAATCGATCTACTTCAAGACTGACTTCATCAATGGAATCAATATTTTTAGGCGGGCACGAAAGGCAGTGATGACGAGCAACTCTTCTTCTGAAAACCCAAAAATGATTAATACCAGTGCATAGATGCCCCAAAGGACTATCCCTCCAACCAATAAATACAATAGAGACGGCAAAACTAAATAATGATTGAGCAGAATGGTTATCGCTGCTGCAATCAGTCCTGCCAGGATAGGTTTAAGAATAGCGAGTTCATAGGGAAGCATTTTTAAAAGTAAATGGACTTCAATTAGACATATAACATTCACGATAACAGTCGAAAATGCAGAAGCAGCGGCGGCTCCAATCACACCCCAGCGTGGAATAAGCAACAAGTCTGTAGTAATGGTAATGATTACCAAAAAGGCCGAGTTGGCGCTGTTTACTTTTGTATGGTTGGTCATATCCAAAATATTGGCACCCAATCCAGTCCCAGTATATACCAGGTTGCCAATCGCCAGGATGATTAAGGCTGGTGCACCGTAAGTAAAATCGCTACCAAATATCGATAGAAGCGGCTTCGAAAAAAGGACCAAAAACAGGAAGAGTGGTACATTGAACATCACCAGCCATTTGGTGGTTGTTTGATATAGTTTTTTTAGTAGACCAATTTCCCCTCGGTTGTGAAAATCTGCAATGATTGGTGTTGAGATATTTCCAATCGCTAGGAAGAACATTGTACCGAGGGTGCTTAACCGTCCGGCAATAGCGAAGATACCTACCCCGGTGGTTAAACCGACAAAACCCAATACTAAAGTTTCAAGAGTACCCCGGATTGTGTTTAATACCCATCCCAGATGAACGGGGAGAGAATATTGGAGCAGCTGTCTGGTATTCCGTTTCGCAGCTCGTAAGGGACGATTTAAAGGAAAGAGCTTGTTAATATAGTAAATCATCAAGGCTAGAGCTAAGGCTGATGCAATGACATGGGCTGTGACAACTCCTAAGACCTCCACGCCAAGCGCCAAAAACACAACAGTAAGGAGTAATTTTGCTAGGGGTAAAAATAGATTATTTGTAAGAACGCTGTACTTGGGTTTTTTGTAGCTGATAATTATTTGGTAGGCAATAAACCCCAATGCCTCTAATGGGATATCCAGGCTAACAATCCGTAATATCGGGATCAGTTGTGGTTCATGAAACCCCAGGATCGCCACTGGTTCTGCCAGCACAAATAATAGAATACCTAAAAGAATACTTAACACTGCTGGTAGCCCAACGCACACCTGAATGATCCCCCAGATACGCGTTTCGTCCCTTTGCCGGATAGCTGGGGCAAGATAGGCTACGACACCAGTCTGGAGCCCTAACAAGGCTAACATCGATACGATTGGCACAACCGCCAGCCCCAGCGTATATAGGCCATACTGTTCAGCGCCAATCGCACGTGCGACAATGATGCTGAAACCAAACCGGATAATGTATTCAAATATTCTCCCTGCAAATGAAATACTACCGCCTTTGGCAGTGAAGAGGATGCTTTGCTGAAAAGTTTGGTCAGCAAGAGCTTTCGTATTCGCGATATCTACTTCCGGGATGGTCTGGCTGGCTGTTTCAGTTTGAGGAACAGCCATATTTATTTTGACTCATTAACATCCATCATTGAATGGTGTATTTCCTTGATTAATATTCGTTCAGGCCAATTAGAAAAGCTAAGCCAACACCTAAAGCCAGACCCAGGGCAGCGCCCAGAGCCAGATTTAGCATTTTGTTAGGTCGAATGGGTGAATTCGGTGATTTCGCAGTATCTAAAACTTTCATCTCATACACCCCAGAAAGATCACCGATATACTCAATTGTGCTATCACCAATTTTATTGGCAAAGGCCTGGACGAGTAGTGGGTTCGCCCCCTCAACTGAGATTTCAATAACATTGGTGCCATTTTGAACTCGGCTGTATACGGTGAGGTCATTTGTCTGAGCTGGATTCAACCCCAATGCTTCGCTGGCTTTTTGCTTTACGGATGAACTTGTGGCAATGCTTGCATACGTATTCGCTACGGTTGGCTGTCCACCAAGGACAGATAAGCCACTTAAAAAGCTAGTTCCGTTCAAGATCTCAGGGGACGGAGATACAACGTATGTAGCGGAAGAGGAGTAAATTGGAGTTTGATAAGCAGTAAAAATTAATGTACTCGCTATGGTTACTACAGGTAATAACAAGATAATCCACCATCTTTTTAGGAGCACCCGCAGAAATATCTTAAATTCCATGTTGTGCTGATTAATTGGGTAATTTATAGTAATGTCATCCACAAAGGGCGGGGTATCTGTAATTGTTTTCATAAGATTATTCTGCACCTTTGCTGAGAAATACGGATTTCAGGGTCCACCATAATATTTTAAGATCTAAGACAAGATTTTGCCGTTCGATATAATTTATATCATACCTCACAATGGAATTAAAAGAGATGCTGCTTCTGCCCTGCACCTGAGCCAGACCGGTGATCCCTGGTAATACTTCCAAACGTTCGAAATGCCAAGGGCAGTATTCGTCGACTTCCCAAGGGACATTTGGGCGTGGACCAACGATGCTCATTTCGCCTTTCAGGACGTTGATCATCTGAGGTAATTCATCCAGGCTTGTCTTGCGGAGGAAACGCCCTACACGTGTAATTTGATTATCCGTTTGGGGTTTAAAAGTCCCGTTGCCGGGTTTGTTATGTATAATTTCTCCACGGACATATGCCTTCATAAACTCTCGATTATTGCTCTGATCGAGGTTTGCTTTCATTGTGCGGAATTTATAAATGCAGATGCGTCTGCCTCCCTTACCAATCCGCCCCTGCATAAAGACTATTGGTCGACCGGAATCGAAAAAAATTGCTAGTGCGCAGAGCAGCAGGACTGGGATAACGACCGGGAATAAGAAGAGGCATAAAACAAGATCCACCAGGCGCTTGGCATTTTGATACTCTCGCCGCCGTGGATATACCCTTGGTTGATTTACGATTATCAGTTCCATATAATTTTCTCCACCTCAGCAAGGACTAACATTCTTTGACCGGTTGCGCTGCTGGATGCTGGTCTAATATGACATAGGGCATTGGCTCGCGATCAGTTTTCATTTCTCGATTAGCCTGGTCAACGAGCCCTTCGAAAGTATAGCTGTCTTGCGGGAGGGTTGCCTTTCCAAGTTTGATTTCAACGCCAAGCTCAATAGAGGCCTTCTGGCGCAACCTCTCCATGACAACCAGTGTCTCATCGGGCATCGTTTCTGGTAAAACCGCTAGAAAATGATTATTCTCTTTTACGATTATCGCGCAGTCCTCCAACTCTCTACACAGTATTTTTGATAATCCACTGAGCTTAAGCTTCTTTATCATATAAAATTGGATTTCTTGTGCGTTTTGCTCTCCATCCATCACAATTGACTTCTCGTCGATCCCTACTGAGATTAAAGCTAGGGGGCGCTGATGGTTCCGCGCGCGGCGCACCTCGCGATAGATGGTTTCGTGCCCTGTTAATATCGGCTCAGTAGCCTTCTCTGGTTGACCGTAGGTGATCTGGGTAACAACTTTTTCAAATTCTACTAAAGGCAGACTTACCCAACGAACCAGTACTGTTGTGATCGCAATCGCCGATACTTCAAGGACAGCTAAAAGCAAATTCTGATCCCCCAAGAGTTCTCCCTTCACGAACTTGATCCCAAGTAATAGAATAATAGGAATAAAAATACTAGCCCATTTTGGAACACCCGATAGACGTGGGAAAGCTATATTGAATATCGCCACTGCAATCACGAGAACGATCGCAAGGTTGCTAAATGCGATGGGATCTAGCAATCGGTCAAACAAATAGAATGATATAAACCAAAGAATAAGGATAATGACTCGTAAACGTATTTTCTTCATTTTGACCTCATTTTTATAGTTGCATGCTCCATTCTTCCAACATACCCGACACATTTTCCTTTGGGCATGACTGGATCAAGATAGTCTCCCTGTATGCGACAAAAAGCAGAAACCCGGTACAATTACTTCTTACATTCACTTTTTCCCAGGCTGGTAGATCCAGCAAATGAAACCCTGACTCAATCCTGGGTGATGGATGATTGGACTCGTAATAAAGCATATTTGTCTTGTCACTTACTTCATTCATCAACATTATCTACATTTCGTTTATAACTGGTGCATCTTAGTGAGGGTGTGCATGCAATCACATTACATGCACACCCCCTTATAGATGTTAGCGTTTGGTGGTTATTGGAAGGTAAATTTTTATCGATTGTTTACCAACCGTGACTGCTCCACTCTCGCAGCTACTTGAAGCCGGGCTATTATTTGCATCACCCGGATAGGATGAGACCCAATGCCAGGTTCCGTTGAGAGCAGCCAGGTATCCGGTTATGGTGCTGGCGGAAGACCCGCTGAGCGGTACGGTTTCGGAATAAGTTGGAGTGCCTGAGCATGTCCCATCCGCCGGAGCGAAAAGCTTGAAGGTGATCGAGCCGGTCGGATTATAGGCACTTGTGAGTGTGGCAGATGCGTTTAAGGTGACTGGAGCCTCCCCGCCAGGACTTGGATTAATATTGAGGCGCGGAGCAGCCTTTACCAAGACCGTCTGGGGAGTTGCAGCAGCACTATCGTAGACATTGTCCACGGTCAGTTTCACCTGGCAATTTCCCAGAGTCGGGAATTGGTACACGATTGTGGGTGTAGTAACCTCCCGAGCCACCCCGCAGAAGTCCCATTTGTAGGTTATCGGCAGGGTTTTATTGATCGAGTCATAGTCTGCGGTAAAGGAGACATTGGTCATGACATTCACCGGTGTAGAATAGGTGAAGGAGGCTGATTTGACCGCCGGTCCAGCAAACAGGAAGACATCATCCAGATCGACTAACCAGTTATGCCCAGTCTTCATATCCCCATTAAAGCGCAGCCGTAAGCCATTGGTCTTGGTGTATGCGCTCAGATCGACGATCTCGCTCGACCAGTAGGAGGTTGATCCAACTGGATAGGTTTTCAGGGCAGTCCAGGTGGTGCCATCCGTGGACGCCTCCAGCTTGAGCGAGTCTGCACCAGAGAGCTGGTAGGCTATATTGAAGCGGAGCCAGGGGCTGGCATAATCCGTTAGATTGATCGGGTTCGCCACCGTCAGGGTTCCACTCTTGTTAGTAGATCCACTGACTGTCCAGGCATGCGACCAGCTGTGCCAGACATTCGTTGTCTGACTCCATGCCAGCGATCCGGAGGGGGTCCATTTCCCTGTCCCGCTCTCCATATCGTCCTCGAATACGGTGTAGAGGCTGGAAGGCTCGAGTTGTGCGCGGGAATAGGAGGGGGTACTGAAGCCGGTCACAGGCACATTCGCCTCCAGTGTGGCTAGACTCAGGTTACCGCTGAAGATCTTGACTGCCACCAAGGTGAATTTCTGACTGCCAGCAAACGGCATCTCGTAGAGCAAGCGGGCATCAAAAGCCAGCTGGAGGGTCTGGTTTGGGCCCACCGGCAGGGTTTGAGAGGCGCTGACACCCCAGGCTGCGGGCAGGTTGCGATCATCCACCAGCAAGCCCTCTATCCGGTAGGTACCACCTGTGCCGGTGACGTCCACTTTCGCGGAGACGACCAGCTGGTCGTACTTACCGTTGCCGTTGGAATCGACTGGTGTGAGGGTGTAGCTACTTGGGGGGGTAACAGCCTGGGGTCTGAGCCCGGTTGAGCTGTCCGTGGGTGTTATATTCCCTTGCTCCACATTACCAGCCAGGTTGTCGATCGTGTAGACTGGTGCGTAGCGTGCATCCAGCATCTCACCCTTGGCATCGAAGAGGTTTAGGTGCTCCAGTGAGTAAGGAGGTTGTGTCTGGGAGAGCTGGTATTCCAGTGTGGCTACCGGGTCGCTGCCTATCCATTCGGCCTGACCAACAAATTCTCCCTGCCCATCATACAGGTCACCCTGGAGGGTGAAGCTGCCCGGGATGGAAATATGGAGCGGGACGGAAATGCTGATGGCATCCACTAACCCGTTGGTGTTCTGGTCTGAAGCGGAGTAAGTAAAATTATCTGCGATGTAAGCTGAGCGCATGATAAAGTCATTTGCCGAATAGGCCTGGGTGGAGTAGGTATATTCCTGGTAGGCAGCCATCTCTTCTGACAGCACAAACTGGTCAACGGCTTGATCAGCTGGGGTAATCCAGAGGGCTTCCACCAGGTATGGTCCATCAACCTGGTTATCCCCGATCAACTGACCGTCGAAGGAAACCTGGACAGTTTGGAACCCGGATACCAGGCTTACCTCGTAGTTGTCCGCCTGGATCTCCTTTTCACCCGCAAGCAGTAAACCCCCCAGCTGGTACTGGCCGGCCACTGAGCTGGTCAGCTCAACGGTAACGACCAATTTATCGAAGCGGCCATCACTGTTCTCATCTATGCCTGCTTCGCTGAGATCCTT
>Ga0209253_10004082_pt1 | contig 12759 bp, 15 predicted proteins | sample FrelakmetBRP12BR_FD_187145 | JGI IMG/M metagenome (GOLD analysis project Ga0209253, IMG submission 187145) | Freshwater lake sediment microbial communities from the University of Notre Dame, USA, for methane emissions studies - BRP12 BR (SPAdes)... | ecosystem: Environmental > Aquatic >...
CAACCGTGTCGCCATACTGCTGTTGCAGAGATCCGCGCATGGTGGAGAAGACCCGGAATTCTATGGTGCTGAATGTTACCAGCTGCAAAATGAAAGAAGGCCCTGCTCGCTATGAAGCAGGGCCGTTCTTTTATCAGTTACTGAATTTTCAACTGGTTACCATTCCTCAGGGTAATAGCCGAGGTACTCTTCATAGATGTCTGTTCTCCGGTCGGTCATCGGGTTATTGAATTCAGACCAGTGCCGGTAGCGTGCCAGCATCAGATTGATCTCTGCCATGACAATCTCCGGCTTATCAGGAGATCCGGGCCCGGCCACAAAACCGCCGGCAGGATCGGTAATGCAGCTGTTGCCGATATACACGCAGTCCCGCTCCACGCCGACACGGTCTGCGCAGATGCTGTAAACCGCGTTCATTAAAGACATCTGCTGGGCGGAGAAAGCGGCAGTTGGCTTGTCCTTGGTCTGCAGGGGCGGAACCTCAACCCAGTTTGTGGAATCGCAGATAATGTCCGCGCCCTGGGCAGCATAGATCCGCGTCACTTCGGGAAACCACACATCATAGCAGACGCGGCAGCCGATCTTGCCGAAGGGAAGGTTGAATACCGGGTATCCCAGGTTCCCGGGCTCGAACCAGAGCTTCTCTTCATTCCAGAGGTGGGTCTTGCGGTAGGTGCCGATGTGCCCTTCAGGGCCGACCACGGCAACGCTGTTATAGAGGAGATTGCCCTCCCGCTCGGTGATCCCGGCACAGATGTAGGCATTATGTTTTTCCGCTGCTTTAATCCATTCCCTGGTGGTCGGGCCATCAGGCACTTCTTCTGCCATGGCGAAGGCCTCTTCACGGGAGTTGTAGATGTATCCGGTGTTACACAACTCCGGCAGCACCATGAGCTTGACGCCCATTTTGCCTGCTTCGTCAATCATTTTGAGGGTCTCTTCAATATTGCGATCCTTGTTGCAAATCTGCGGTTCCATCTGCAGTGCGGCCACCTTGATCAGACTCTCTTTGCCCTTCTCGCGTTTGCCCGGATAGGGAGGCACTGGAAATTGCTGAAATTTAGTAGTCATCGTTGTCTCCTTTTTTCTAACACTGGTTAATCCCCTAAAAACTCTCTACACCGCTTCTATTACTCCATATCTAAAATTTATGCAACCTTCTGCTGCTATCTTTTACTTCCCGTGTCTGCCGTGGGCGAAGCACAAAACGGGGAATGCGCCCTGCCGGTTATATTATTTTTTCGCCGGGGCAAGCCCCAGCTTTGCAACCGCTTCTTTTCTCAGGATGTTTTTCTGCACCTTGCCGATTGAGGTCTTGGGGAATTCTGCCCTGAACTCAACAAAGCTCGGCACCTTGAATTTGGCCAGCTTATCGGCACACCAGTCAATAATCTCCTTGGGCTCGCAGGTCTGTCCTTCCTGCAGGATGACCATCGCCATGATCGCCTCATCGCGCACCGGGTCAGGCACGCCGATGACCGACACTTCTTTTACCTTGGGGTGAATGCTGATGACGAATTCAACCTCGATGGCCGCCACATTTTCACCGCCGCGCTTAATCATGTCCTTCTTGCGGTCCACGAAATGGAAGTACCCGTCTTCATCCATGTAGGCATTGTCCCCGGTGTAGAGCCAGCCGTCGCGGATCGTCTCTTTGGTTGCCTCCGGGTTTTTGAAATAGCCTTTCATGATGGTCCTGCCGGGGATGCCTTGAACCACAATTTCGCCAATCGTTCCGGAGGGCACTTCCTTACCGTTCTCATCAATCACCTTAATGTCATTTCCTATCCGGGGGATGCCGATGCAGTTTTTCTTCATTACCCCGTCCACGGGATTCATCGTTGTTGCCGCCAGCGTTTCCGTCATGCCCCACAGGTCACAGAGCTGGACTTTGAAGCGCGACTCAAACTCGTCCCACTTTTCATCGGGGATGGCAATGGCATACATGACCAGGCGGAAGCTGTTTTTTCCGTCAAGTTCAGCCGGGGGCTGGGCAAGAATCATATTCACGGTTGCCGCCACCAGGCTGGTGGTGGTTGCCCGGTGCCGGCGCACTTGCTCCATGTATTTGGAGGCGCTGAACTGTTCAGCCATGATGAGGGTCGCGCCGGCAGTGAGGGTCGGCATGACCGAGATAAACTGGCCGTTAACATGAAAGAGCGGCAGCACAATGAAGTGCCGGTCTTCGGGGACTACTTTCCACCACTGTGCGCCAAACATGCCGGCAAACAGGGCATTGGCGTGGGTCAGCTGCACTGCCTTGGGCCGCGCCGTCGTGCCGGAGGTGAAGAGCATCATCAGGTCGTCTTCTCCATCAATGGCAACCGGCGGAACTGCGGCTGAGGTATCTTTCAGAATATCGGCGATGACGGTTGCCTTTGGATAGAGCTTGCTGTTCGGGTAGATGGGGGCGGTGCGGGCCAGCAGCACGTGTTTGACCTGGGGACACTTGGGCAGGATGCCGGTGAACATGTCCATGTAGTTGGGCTCAGTTATGATGGCAACCGATTCCGAGAACTCCACATAATACTCCATCTCAAACGCGCCGGAAAAAATATTGGTGGGGATCATAACCGCGCCGATTTTGGCAAGGGCAAACCATGAGAACAGATACTCCGGGGAATTGGCAAGGTGCACGACCACCTTGTCATTCTTGCTGACGCCCTTAGCAAGCAGGATGTTTGCATACTTGTTTACCATCTCGTCCATCTGCCGGTAGGTGTACTCGATGACATTTCCCAGCCGGTCCTCAAATACAATAAAGGGCTTGTCAGCAAACTGCTTAACTTTGAGCTCGATCACCATTCTTAAGTTTTTTGTTCCTATGCAATCCATCTTCCTCCTCCTTGTTTTTATATCCCGTAGTTTTCCGGGAGGTTAACCTTCATAACGTGGCTGGAACGCAAAACAGCTGCTATACCGTAGTGAAAGGCGGGAATCAGTGAAGAAAGGTTTTTCAATCAGCATGAGTCTGGTCCAGGCCATGGGGTCCTCATAGTATCGGCAGAGATACTGGTTCAGTGCGCGATGAGACGCAGGCAGCAGTTCATCCGAAGGTAAAAGACTAATGAGCTATCGTGTATCCCTTCTCAGTCTGGACGGCATACGATCAGTTTTAGCATGCGGAAAACCAATATGGTGCAGTTAACTCTTTAAATATAAAACCGCTTGAATGTCAAGGATTTTTAAAAAAAGAAGGTGAAAAATAGCTGCAGGAGAAGAACCGTGGCTTTAAATTTTTATACGGCAATTTTAGGGTGCAGCGGTTTTTTTAGTTCCCTGGTTCTTTCCTCGATAATGGTTTTAAAGGGGGCGGGGAATATGGTTGCCATCTTTTCAATAAACGGAATACTTTGCAGTGAAATACGGGACTCCTTGAGCAGTTTGCTGCCGGGAGGAGCAAGCATAAGGAGCATGATTATAATAAGGCAGGCAATAAGATAGCCCTTGGCAATCCCGATAAAAAAGCCCGCCAGCCGGTCAAGCGGGCTCAAGCGAATGAATTTAATGAATTTTGCAATAAGCCAGCCGGCTATAGTGATGCCGAGATACACCAGGATAAAGATACCGGTAAAGGAGATAATGGTTCGGGCCCACGGGTTATCAATATAGGGGATGATGAATGCTGAAAGCATGGCGTAGTAGCGGGAAGATATAATAACACCTGCGATCAGGGCCAGGAGGGAAAATATTTCACGGACAGCGCCCCGCAGGGTGCTGCGGATGGCAAAGAAGGCTATTATGGCACAGAGGAAGATGTCAAAATAATTCATGAACGTGCCGAAACCTCACCGCTATTGTGAAGGGTCAGTGAACTAAATTTTCCAGTTTTTTATTATAGGGAAAGACCACCTTGTCGCTGCTGAAGGGGTCACGGGCATATATCTTCTTGCACTTTTCGCAGAGCACAAAGGAAATCTCCTGGTACACATCATCTTCGAGTTCCTGGGCATCCATGGTATCCACATTTTGCAGCACTGCCTGTATCTCTTCAGAAAGGTCGTCATCAGTATAGGGAAGCACGCCATCAAAATCAGAAAGTATCTGGATATGCACCATATATTTCAGACTTCCCTCGGTAAGCGATTTTCCGCAGCGGGCACAGAATTTATCAGACATTAGTTACCTCGCAATAAAAGAGCTGTCAGCTGAAAGCTGTCTGCTTCTATATATTATATAGTTCTTTCCCCAGGGTCTTGACCCAGTTGCGCTTGAGCACGTCCTCAGCCTCTTCGGTTCTGTCCACACCGAGGATCACAATCGCCTGGTCGCTCACCCGGCCCAGATAGGGGTAGAGATACAGGACATTAATGCCGGCGTTCTTGAGCGGTTTCAGCACGGCATTGACGCCTCCCGGGTGGTCAGGGCATTCTACTGCCAGAACCTCGGTTTCCTTAGAGGCATAGCCATGGCCGCGTAAAATATGTACTGCCTTTACCGGGTCATCAACGATCAAACGAACCGTACTGATATCAGAGGTGTCTGCCACTGATATGGCCCGGATATTAAGCCCTTCTTTGCCCAGCAGCTCGCTGATATTGGAGAGCATTCCCGGGATATTTTCAAGGCTCACAGAAATCTGCTTTATGAACATGGGCAGCTCACTCCTTTATATAATTATACCCTGCCTCCAGGGCTTCCTTATTTATTTTTATAAGCTTTGCTTTTCCTTCCCCCAGTATTTCAGGCAGATTTTTCAGCATAAGCTGAAACGAAACCAGGTTGCTCACCTTGATGAAAGCCCCCAGCATTACCATGTTGGCCGCCCTGATGCTGCCCAGTTTTTCTGCCAGTTCGCTCGTCGGAACCTCAACGACCTCTATATCACCCCGCGCTGCTGCAACATTCACCAGCGTGGAGTTGACCAGTATCAGGCCGCCGGTCTGGAGCGTGCTTTGAAACTTGAGAAAAGACGGCTGGTTCATGGAAACAACGAAATCAGGCTCAGAAGCTACCGGTGAGGCTATCTCCTCATCTCCTATCGCCACGGTACAGTTGGCAGTGCCGCCGCGCACTTCAGCACCATAGGAGGGAAGATAGGTGACGTACTTTCCCTGCAGCATGGCAGCGTTTGCCAGTGTGTTCCCCATGGACAGCACCCCCTGACCGCCGAATCCTGAAAATATCGTCTTGATTAACATTTCGTCTCTTTTATCACTCCCAGCGGAAATACTTTGCTCATCACGTCATCGATCCAGGCGCATGACTCAACCGAATTCAGCTTCCAGTTGGTCGGGCACGGGGAAAGAATTTCAACCAGTGAAAAGCCGGTTTTATTGAGCTGGTACTGGAATGCTTTGGCAATAGCTTTTTTTGTGTTTCTGATAGCTGCCGGCTTGTTCACGGCGACACGCTCAAGGTAGGCCGGAGCGCCAAGCTGAGCGAGCACTTCGCAGACTTTTATGGGGTGCCCTTCACGTCCCGGGTCCCGTCCTGCGGGAGAGGTGGTAGTTTTCTGCCCCAGCAGGCTGGTGGGAGCCATCTGCCCGCCGGTCATCCCGTAGACCGCATTATTGACAAAAAAAATCGTAATCTGTTCGCCGCGGTTGGCAGCATGGAGTGTTTCAGCAGTGCCGATAGCAGCCAGGTCTCCATCACCCTGATAGGAAAAAACCAGGTTCTCGGGCCGCACCCGCTTGATGCCGGTTGCCACTGCTGCACCGCGGCCGTGCGGCGCTTCCACCATGTCTATATCAATATAATCGTAGGCCAGCACGGCGCAGCCTGCCGGCGGCACGCAGATGGCTTTTTCCCGCAGGTCCATTTCATCAAGCACTTCAGCAATCAGACGGTGCATAATGCTGTGTCCGCATCCCGGGCAGTAGTGATTGGGAACGTTCTTTAACGAGCGCGGGCGCGCGTAAACCTTTTTCATCACTTCTTCCTCTTCTGCGACTGGTAGTAATGCCGGGAAATGATCCGGGACAGCTCAACCGGCGTTGGCACCACCCCGCCGGGCCGTCCGTAGAAATGAACGCGGGCTTTTCCTTCAAGTGCCAGTTTCACATCTTCGACCATCTGTCCGGTGCTCATCTCGAACACAAAAAAGTCGTGCAAATGCTTTGCCGTATCCTGAATTATCTTATTGGGAAACGGCCAGAGCGTAAGGGGTCGAATTAAACCAATTTTTAAACCCTCTTCCCGGAGCCGCTTTATTGCGCCCCGGGCGATGCGGGCAGCCGTGCCATAGGCCAAAACCGCCATGGCAGCATCTTCAAGCATAAATGTTTCATAGCGCACTTCCTGCTGCTCGATGCGCTGATATTTTCTATAGAGCTTCCAGTTGTGATCCTCTGCTTCCTTGGGATCGAGAATCAGGGATTTTACCAGCCGTGCCGGACGGCCTTTAGCGCCAGATAAAACATAGTCGGCGTGGGCAAGGTGCCGCTCCTTTTTTTTAACGGGGAAGGTAACCGGCTCCATCATCTGCCCGAGCATCCCGTCCCCAAGAATCATGACCGGGGTCCGGTAGGTATCCGCCAGATCAAAGGCCAGCGCGGTTGTGTCGGCAAGCTCCTGAACCGATGCGGGCGCCAATACTATAATTTTATAATCGCCGTGGCCGCCGCCGCGGGTTGCCTGAAAATAGTCAGACTGGGCGGGAGAAATGTTTCCCATCCCCGGGCCGCCCCGCATCATGTTGACAATAACTGCCGGCAGCTCCTGGGCGGCAAGAAACGATATGCCCTCCTGCTTGAGGCTGATGCCGGGGCTGCTTGAGGAGGTCATGGCACGGGCACCGGCAACGCTTGCTCCCAGCACCATGTTGATTGCAGCCAGCTCGCTTTCAGCCTGAATAAAAACGCCGTCCGGCACTGCTGCGAGCCGCTTTGCCATGTATTCGGGCAGCTCGTTCTGGGGCGTTATGGGATAGCCAAAGTAGCAGGTGCAGCCGGCAAGCACGGCCGCTTCACCTATGGCGTTATTTCCGCTCATCAGCCTTTTCATCGCGATAGACCTCGATTGCCGCTTCCGGACACATGACCGCGCAGGTCGCGCACCCGGTGCATTCTTTCTTATCTACAAAATCAGCAGGGTAGTAGCCCTTGATATTTAACTTTTTGGCTATGACGATGGAGCACCTGGGGCAGAATTCGATGCACAGGCTGCAGCCCTTACAGAGCTCCTGGTCGATATGAATGTGACCCTTCATAAACAATCCTGAAATTATTTAAAGGTTATAATCTAACGTACTGCTGAACAATTTGTCAATTTTTTTCCCACTAAAATCAAAGCCGCTGAACGCGAGAGTCATACTTTTAAATCGGGAACTCAAGAAATCGGGATTTTTTTGTTTCACCCTTATTCATCCCTGCGTTCCAAAGAGAGCTTTTTGGTGCCTTTGGGGCTGATTCTAAAAAACATAAGGGAGACAATGTAAAACATTATCCCCCTGTTGCGCTTACTAACTATCAGTGCGCGCTCCCGCCCCGAGAGAAAACAGGACTCCCCGGCAATGACTATTGCAGTATATTATCCCCCAAGCTTTTGCAGCTCTTCTTTGACAATGCTGCTGATGGCGCTTCCCTGTGCTTTGCCGGCAAGTTTTTTAGACAGCACCCCCATTACCTTACCCAGCTCTTTAACGCTTCTGACACCAAGCTCAGCAATAGTGGCGAGAACCTCCTGCCGGATTTCATCCTCATGCATCTGCTGCGGCAGGTATGATTCAATAATGGGTATCTCTTTTTCTTCCTTGTCTGCGAGATCCTGCCTGTTGCCCTTGATAAAAAGCTCTATAGCCTCTTTGCGCTTCTTGATCATGGTGTAGAGAATCTGGATGATTGCCTCTTGTTCTGCTGGCAGGCCTTTTTCTTTTTCCTTGCGTTCAATTTCTGACAGTATCAGCCGCAGGGTTGAGACGCGCAGGACCTCCCGCGCCTTCATGGCGGCTGTTAAATCCTGTCTTATCCTGTTCTTCACGATGCCTTTTCCTCTTGAGCGTCTTTCGCCTTTGCTGCTTTCACGCCTGCCATAAGCCGCGTCTGGCGTTTCAGTCTCTTAATCTTCCTGCGCAGCTGGGTAAGCTTTTTTCTATCCTGCGCCTGTTCCTCCCGAAGCTTCTGCTTTTCCGTCTTCAGAGCCCGCACGTGTTTCTTAATCTCGTGAATCTGGGCGGGTTTCTTTTTGGCAACCTTTATTGGCTCGCCCCGGGCTTTCAGTATTGCCACGATGAGCTCTTCTTTTTTCAGGGCATGGGCGCCCTCAATTTCAGGATACTCGTGGGCAAGTTCCCGCAGCTTGGTAGCGGTCAATTTTTCAAGTTCTTCTCTGCTCATTCAGCACCTCCAATTCATTTGGGGGAAAGTATATGTATATAATAATATAAATTAAACCACAGGGGGCACGGAGATCAGTGCTCTGTGGTTGACTAATAATTAACGTTTTTCAGCAAAAAGTCAAGATTTAAAGAAGGGGTAAGCGGTGGTGGGGCGGAAGAAGCACTTGAAGTTTGCGTACAAGACCGGGGGCGGGTGGTATTAATTTGAGAATTGGATAACGCGAAGATCTCGCACCAACGAATGTCGCGTGAAGAGCCTAGTTGTGCGAAATTGTCAGCACATAAAAATCTTACGATTCAATTTCATCGATTCGTAATAACCGGTGTCCCTCAAAAACGGTTAGTATTTCAATGTAATTTTTATTAAGCCGGTAGACAATTCGATATTTTTTAAATAGCAACTCTCTTGTGACGGGATTAGCGATTTCAGGTACGGTCCTGCCCAAACGTGGTTTATCAGATAATGATTCCGCATGTTCAATAAGTTGATCAACAAATCTTGCCGCTCGTTCCGGGCTGTCTTTCGAAATATAATCCTCAATTGCGGTTAATTGCTCAAGGGCTTCATGTGTCCATCTGATTTTCATCCGGAATTATTCCCTGCTTCTTCTCGCGGTTAATGCCGCCCGGATCTCTGCCGTACGATAGGTTCTTCCGTTTTCAGCATCAGATATTCCTCTGCCCACGGAATCAAGAAAAGATTTTCTATATACCAGTTCGTCGTAGTCTTCTGGTGACAAGAGAACTCCGGCCGGTTTACCATTCTGCGTAATAATCAGGGGATGTCCGGTACCCTTGAGGCTCTTGAACCACCTGGAGATGCCGGTCTTGAATTCGGCAATAGGGACAATATCATTTGTGATGGAAATGGTTTTCACAGGACAGCTCCTTATTTTGACTTATTTAATAGTCTAAATTTAGGCCAATATAAATGATAAAGCAAGTTTAATTTTCGCCTAACAGTTACCGGGGAGTTTTGGGTCAAGTCTTTATCGCGACATAATAAATTGTTGTTCAGCTGTAATGTCAAGATAAAGATTCCCTCTCTCCTCTCTTTTAGAGGAATTCAAGACACTGGTTAAATAGGTTATGGGAGAATAAAGTCTGTTAACGTTTACTTGGACAGTTTTTTCTTCTTCAACCCTTCAAGGACGCTATAGGGAATATTCAGATTTCCTCTGCCGCTTCCCAGCTCTATTCCTTTAATCATGTTACCGTGAAAATCGCTGCCTCCGGTTGTAACCAGCTGGTACCTGCGCGCCAGTTCCTCATAGAGCCTGGTCTGAAGCTGATCGTGCTCTGAATAGTAGGCCTCGATGCCCTGCAGCCCGAAGTCCCTCCATGCCTTAACTTCAGTCTCAAGCTGCAGGTTATTACAGTTTAACGTGACCGGGTGGCTCAGCACCGGTATCCCGCCCGCTTCGGCAATCATCCGGATAGCATCTTTCACCGGGAACCTGAATTTCTCTTCGTAGGCCGCAGCGCCTTTTTTCAAGTAGCGGTCAAATGCCTGCTGGGGATCCTTAACATAGCCCTTCTTCACCAGCACCTGCGCAAAATGGGGGCGGCCAACAAGACCGCTTCCGGCTTCCTGTTCTATTTCTTCAAACGTGATATCAAGTCCCTGCGCCTGGAGCTTTGCCACAATCTTCGGGTTTCTGTCAGCACGGGCATCCTGCAGCACGGAAAGCTGTTTAAGAAAGGCAGCTCCGGTAAAGTCCATATAATAGCCCAGGATGTGCAGGGTGCCCCGGGGATACTGGGCACTGATTTCAACGCCGGGAACCACCTCAAACCCTGTTTTAGCGGCTTCCGCGAGAGCTTCTGCAAGCCCCTCTACGGTGTCGTGGTCGGTAATTGCCAGCGCCTCCAGACCCTTGGTCCGGGCGTAGCCGATCAACGCAGCCGGAGACAGCGTGCCATCCGAAGCGGTGCTGTGAGTGTGAAGATCAATTGCCATGGTAAACCTCTCTTTGAAAAGCTTTCAGCCGTCAGCGTACAGCACCAACAATTCGCACTGATCGCTGAAGGCTGTTTGCTCTGTTACAGATATCCCAGCGCTTCCAGGCGCTTTTTAATTATTTCCTGTTCCCGCTGTGAATAAACCTGCTCACCGTTGTTTTGCCCGTTTTCAGAACAGGTCAGCTGTTTACCTTCCATATCCAGCGGCACGGCAACCCCGAGAAGGCTGAGCAGCGTGGGCGCCACGTCGGTCAGTGACAGATCCGTGCGCAAATGCGTGGAAGCGTGGATGGTGGTTGCGGGATCATACAAAATAAAGATGCCCTGCTCAGCATGGTTGGCATCATCAGGGCCGGTGTCATTTTCAAAGGTGTGAATACGATTCAGCCCGATGCTGCCCACCGAGCGCCAGGCGAGATTGCCCGGGTACACGATGAGATCTGGCGGGATGCCGTTGGTCTGCCGGTACACCTCTTCCGGTTTAAACACCCTGGTGCCGATGTTTCTTCCCGCCTCATCGGTGAGCGCTTCCAGCTTTTCTTTCAGCTCGTCCCGGACGGTTTCATAATCATGCGCTGGAATAATTCCCTGCGGTTCGCGGCCCTGCACGTTGAGAAATATCCGGGAGTAGTAACCGCCTTCTCCCCACGCTTTGGTGCGGGCCCAGTCTATTCTTGCCCGGTATAGCGGAACGATCCCGGGCGGCTTCTCGGCAATGCAAAGATAGCCGTGTCTGATCAGCCATTCATTAATGCAAATCCCGCCCTGCATGGCCTGGGCGCCATGATCTGAAACCACGAGCACGGCGGTAGTTGTATCAAGGCGGGCAATAATATCAGCTATTTTCTGATCAACAAACTTATAATAGGCCAGCACCGCCTGCTCGTAGTGACTGCCCGGCTGGTAGTTCGGGTGGGCGGCATCGAGGTATTTCCAGAAACCGTGATGGATGCGATCCATGCCCATGTCCACCATCATGGCAAAATCCCAGGGCCTGGTGGTAAGAAAATGGCTGAAAAGTGCAAACCTCTGCTCCGTCATGGCATAAATCTGCGAGAGCAGCTGCTCTTTATCGTCAGTGCGGAAGTGGTCCACGTCAAGGATATAATCACCCACCACCTCTTTAATTTCATCCTTAAGCTCTGCGGGATAGGTGTACTCGCAGGAGGTATCAGGAGTTAAAAAGCAGCTCACCATAAGGCCTGAAACAGTTTTGGGGGGATAGGTCTGGGGAATGCCGAGGAGAATTACCTGTTTCTGCTCCCGCCCGAGAATATCCCAGACCGTGGCTGCGGTCACCATCTTTGACGTGGCAAAGCTCAGGCCCTGGTAGGAATAGTCTGAGCGATTTCTAAAGCCGTAGCACCCAAGCTGCCCGGGGTCTTTGCCGGTCATCATCGAAAGCCATGCCGGAATGGTAATCGGCGGGATGCAGCTTTTGAGCGGGCCGTAGACCCCGTTTTGCATGAGCCAGGAAAGTGCCGGCAACTCGTGTGCCCACCGGTCAAACACCAGCTGCGGGGTCGCGCAATCTAGGCCCAGAACGATCACTTTTCTTTCAGACATTGCCGTTCAGCGGTGCGGTTACTGTGCGTCTTTCATATCGGCAATCAGAATCTGCGCCACTTCCGGCCGGGTAAATTCCATGGGCGGAACTTCGCCTTTGATGAGCATCTCGCGCACCTTGGTGCCGCTTAAAAAAACGTGGTGCTGTGCATCGTGGGGGCAGGTTTTGCTCGAAGCCATTCCCTCACAGGTCCGGCAGTAAAAGGTGTGGTCAAAAAAGAGCGGCGTGATGCCGATCTCATCCGGGTTGAACTCATCAAAGATATAGTGGGCATCGTAGGTTCCGTAGTAGTTGCCCACCCCGGCATGGTCGCGGCCCACGATAAAGTGCGTGCAGCCGTAGTTTTTTCTGGCTATGGCGTGGAAAATGGCCTCGCGCGGTCCTGCATAGCGCATGGCAGCAGGGAAGATGGAAAGCATGCTGCGGGTTTTCGGGTAGTATTTTTCCAGCAGCACCTCATAGCATGCCATCCGCACCTGCCCCGGTATATCATCTTTTTTTGTCTCCCCGAGCAGCGGATGGATGAGCAGTGCATCCACCATTTCCAGCGCGCATTTCTGTATATACTCATGGGCGCGGTGGATAGGATTGCGGGTCTGGAAGGCAACTATCCTCTTCCAGCCCTTCTGCGTGAAAATCTCCCGTGTCTCCTGCGGATCGCGGCGATAGGCATGGAACTCCTCGTGTGCCGGCCGCTGCAGGAGGCTTATTTTCCCACCTAAATAGATATCGCCGGTTGTTTTTAAATACTGCACCCCGGGGTGATTGTCATCAATGGTGCGCAGCACCTGCTGCGCCTCATGTTCTTTATCAAAGCTGAATTTCTCCTCCAGGTGCAGGACCGCAAGCACCTCATCCGAATCATTTACCAGGGCAACGTCGCTGCCCTCTTTCAACCCTTCCGCGTCCTTGCGCTCCGCGCTTAACGTGATAGGGATCGTCCAGGGCA
>Ga0209253_10004084_pt1 | contig 12750 bp, 11 predicted proteins | sample FrelakmetBRP12BR_FD_187145 | JGI IMG/M metagenome (GOLD analysis project Ga0209253, IMG submission 187145) | Freshwater lake sediment microbial communities from the University of Notre Dame, USA, for methane emissions studies - BRP12 BR (SPAdes)... | ecosystem: Environmental > Aquatic >...
AAGTTCGCCGAGCCGGTGATAACAATCGGTTTGTCGCCGAGCGGGTCCACGAGCATGTATTTCGTGTGAATCCAGCGGACGTTCGCCTCCTTGGTGAGCTGGCGGCGCTCCTGAAGCCAGCGGTCGAAGCTGTTTTGTACGATGGTATTGCCGACGGCGACAATGACATTCGGCAGGGCACGAATACGCCGGATGTCCTTCTTCCCCTGCGCGAGCGCGGCGCCGTTGCCTTCCTTTTCCATGAGCGCGAAGCGCAGTACGCCGTCGTTTTGTTCGTAGACCTGCTGGAAGTTCTTGTGCATGCCGAACGCGAAGGTCATGAAGAGCCCGTGCTTCGCGCTGTCTGCGATCTGCGCGTACCAGTCGAGTACCGCAAGTCCCTTGCGTGGAGAAAAGACTGCCGTCGTGGCATCGGTCCAGGGGTTCGGCGGGGCGGGGTTGTTCTGCGCCATCCAGATTCTTTCGGCACCGCTGTCCGGGCTTTTCTCGAGTTCGTTCCAGTAGTCCAGGTAGGCCGCGGCGATGGCGCTATCCTCGGTAACGTGGCCGCAGTTCGAGTGGCCGAAGATGCCGTTCTCGGTCAGGTTGGTGGAACCGGTCCAGACCGCAGCCGGTTTACCGTTCTTCGTCAGGACGAAGAACTTGTTGTGCATGATCTTGCCGGTGGTGCGCGGGCTGCACAGGCCCTTGAGCCTGGCCGCGGAGATGGCCTGCTCGTTTTTCGTAACCGGCCCGTTGCCTGGAATTGCATCGTATACGACGCGCACGCGTGCACCGCGCTCCGCGGCAGCCTTGATCGCCTTCAGCGCGGCCGGCCACTGGAACTCATAGAATGCCCCATGCAGACCATAGTTCTTGTCCTTCGCCCGGCCGACGAACGCCACAAACGCCTCCAGCAGGCCGCGTGACAGCCAGCGGTAGGCGGCGTCGCCGACCGCATCCGGCGGCTGGTTCTGGAAGCGGCGCGCATACTCCTGCGAGGCCACGGCGCCGCGGTTGAAGAACACCGAATGACGTTCGCCGTGTTCCTTCTCGGTGGTGATCCGGACACTGAGCGCGTTTTTCTCTTTGAGCGCGCTTGGCGTGCCGTAAAGCGGGATGACCGTGTAGGTGTAGTCGTGTTCCGGTTTGGCGCTGTAGTCGGCCCACTGAAATGTCTGGAACGGATGTTGACGGCTCGATATCTGGCCGCCCGGCGGAAGGCCCGGGTCGGTCGCCTTAAAGGTCTTCATGCCGCTCAACCAGTAACGTTCGTTCTCGGTGTGATCCTCGCGCTGGATGGCGAAGCCCAGGCAACCCTTGCGTTGCACACTCGCCAGGTCGAACCCCAACAGCACGACGTGCGTGCCGGCGATCGCGTTGACGGTGAATCCGTTCCTCGTCTTTTTCTTACGCATGAATCTTCTCCTGATGGTTTTGATGCGTGATCACTTCCAGGTCCGGTTGTGCTCCAGAAATGGGGTGAATTCCATTTACATTTTCATCTGCTCCTTGTTAACAGACAATGAAGGTAAGCCGGGGATGACAGGGCGTCCGAAAGCAGACTACCGCATGCAGAAACCTTACCTCAAGAATAATTCTTGTCATAGCCAACGGAGCGGCGCACGAGATTTACCACCTGCCGGATGGCGAACACCACAGAGCCGCCGCGGCCATGGATGCGCGTGTAATGGCACCCTCATTCCGGTGCTGGATCCGCTGAAACCCCCGTTAAGGTTTCCTTAAGAACCCGGCGGTAGTGTGCAGCCTGGCCAGTCTATCCAGGAGAGTTCACGATGCGCCGCTCGCCGATTTTTCCGCTCGCCGCCGTCGTAGCGTTTGCGATTACCGCCAGTGCGTTGGCTGAAACGCCAGCGGACGTTCAGCGTTCGTTCGAAACGGCCGCCCGCCAGGAGGTGGCCGGATTCTCCGGATTCTCCGCGCAACGCGGCGCGGCGTTCTTCAAGACCACCCATGGTCGGGAGTGGAGCTGCGCCTCCTGCCACACACAGAACCCGACGGCCACGGGCCGGCACGCCAAGACCGACAAGCCGATTACGCCGCTCGCACCAGCGGCGAACGCCGAGCGCTTTACCCGGACCGACAAGGTCGAGAAATGGTTCCGGCGCAATTGCAACGACGTGCTCGGCCGGACTTGTACGGCGTCGGAAAAGGGCGATGTCCTTGCCTATCTCATGTCCCTCGGAAAATAGGAGGCTGTAATGAAACAGTTTATACGTTTTGGATTTCTTGCCCTGCTGACAGTCGGTGCGACGGGGACCGGCGTAGCGCTGGCTGGCGACCATCGATACACGGCGCCAAGTCCGACGGTGAAGGCCGAATGTGGCAGTTGCCACATTGCCTATCCGCCACAGTTGCTGCCGGCTCGTTCGTGGCGTGCCCTGATGTCCGGTCTGGACAAGCACTTTGGCGCCGACGCCAGCCTCGACCCGCAGACCGCCGCCACGATCACGACGTTCCTCGAACAGAACGCCGGACGCGAGCGCTCATTTTCAGCGCTACCGGTGCTGCGCATCAGCGAGACCCGCTGGTTCGTGCATGAACACGACGAGGTACCGGGCACCGTCTGGAAGAGCCTGAAGGTCAAGAGCCCGTCCAACTGTGCCGCCTGCCACAGCAATGCCGAGCAGGGCGACTTCAACGAACACAATGTACACATCCCCAAATGAAGGAGGGCACCATGGCAACGCGCATTCTGGTTTGGGATATTCCCACTCGCGTCTTTCACTGGCTGCTGGCCGGGTCGTTTATCGGGGCATTTGTCACGGCTGAGTCGGAGATGTTCCGCGACGTGCATGTTGCACTCGGCTACCTGCTGCTCGCGCTGATCGGCTTCCGCATCCTTTGGGGCATCGTCGGCACACGCTACGCGCGTTTCAGCGCCTTCGCGTTCGGGCCCTCCAAGGTGCTGGCGTATCTCAAGTCACTATTGACCGGATCGCCGCAGCACTATCTGGGCCACAACCCGGCCGGGAGTTGGGTGATCTATGGACTCCTGCTGCTGGGCGTGCTGGCGGGTGCGACCGGCTACGCCACCTACAACGAGATCGGCGGCGAGTGGTTCGAAGAACTGCACGAGGCCTTCGCCAACAGCATGCTGGCGCTGGTCGGCGTGCATGTTGCCGGGGTGGTGGTGAGCAGCCTATTGCACCGGGAGAATCTGGTGAAATCCATGATCAACGGCTACAAGCAGGGTGATGCACATCAAGGCGTGCGCGGTGCCTATTGGCTGCTCGGCGCAGGCCTGCTGGCAGGCACGGTGGTGCTCTGGAGTGGCATACTATAGATGTATGCGCATACTGCTGATCGAGGACGACAAGCTGCTGGGTGACGGTATCCAGGCCGGGTTGGTGCAGGCCGGTTTTGCCGTTGACTGGGTGCAGGATGGGGCGCTCGGGAACACGGCGCTCCAGACAGAATCCTACGCCGCCGTGGTTCTCGATCTCGGTTTGCCGAAGCTCTCGGGTATCGAGTTGCTGTGTCGTCTGCGCGCCCGTGGCAATGTGGTGCCGGTGCTGATCCTGACGGCGCGCGATGCGATCGATGATCGTGTCAAAGGCCTGGACAGCGGCGCCGACGATTATGTCGTGAAGCCGTTCGATCTGGATGAACTGGCGGCGCGCCTGCGCGCCCTGACGCGCCGCGGCCAAGGCGCCGCTGCTGCGGTGCTGCGCGTCGACGGGCTTGAGCTGAATCCCGCCGAACACCGCGTGCAGTACCGTGGCAAACCGGTCGAGCTTAGCGCGCGCGAATTTTCCCTGCTGCATGAGCTGATGCTCAATGCCGGCCGCGTACTGTCGCGCGAACAACTCGAACAGCGGTTGTATGCCTGGGGCGAGGAAGTGGAAAGCAATGCCATCGAAGTCCATATCCACCACCTGCGGCGCAAGTTGGCAGCGAAGCTAGTGCGCACGGTGCGGGGCGTGGGTTATCTGATGCCGCGAGGCACGCATGACTGAGCGCCGCGCCCGCCACTCGATCAAGCGCCGCCTGCTGGTCGCCCTGCTGGTCACGATCCTTTTCGCCTGGGTCGCCACGTTGCTCCTCAGCTACCGGGATGCGCGCCATGAACTGGATGAACTGCTGGACGCACACCTGGCCCAGTCAGCCTCCCTACTGATCGCCCAGGTTGGTCATGAAGTGGACGACATCGACACCGAGCACGCACCGTCGGTGCACCGCTACAGCCGCAAGGTTGCCTTCCAGATCTGGGAAAAAGGAAGGCGGCTGTTGCTGCATTCCGCCAACGCGCCGAATGTGCCGCTGACTCCGCAGCGCGAGGGTTTCAGCGACAGTGAGATAGCCGGAGAGCGATGGCGCGTATTCAGCGCCTGGGACGACAGGCATCATTACCTCGTTCAGGTCGGGGAGCGGCGCGAGGTGCGCAATGAGCTGGTCGTGACTATCGCCAAGCACCTTTTGCAACCGTTGCTGGTCACACTGCCGGTACTTGGGCTCCTGATCTGGTTTGGTGTGGCGCGTGGCCTGCGGCCGCTGCAGACACTCGGTCGCCAAGTCGCGGCGCGGCGGCCGGACAATCTCTCACCGCTTGAGGTCGCCGCCGCCCCGATCGAAGTCGTGCCGCTCGTAGAGGGGATCAACCAACTATTCACACGCGTGCGCGTCTCGATCGACAGCGAACGCCGTTTCACGGCGGACGCTGCGCACGAGTTACGCACACCGCTGGCCGCCATTAAGACGCAGGCACAGGTGGCGCGCGCAGCCACGGCCGATGCTGAGCGTCGCCATGCGCTGGACAACGTACTGGTTGGCTGCGACCGCGCCGCCCATCTGGTTGAGCAGCTGTTGACGCTGGCACGGCTGGAGCCGGAAACGTTGAAACACCGCGAGCGCTGCGACCTGCATGCCCTGGCCATGACGGCCGTGGCCGAGCTCGCGCCGGCTGCCGTCGACAAGGACATCGATCTGCAACTGACGGAAGGTGACGCAGTGCGCGTGCCCGGCGAACCCGAGCTGCTGGCAATACTCCTGCGCAACCTGATCGATAATGCCATTCGCTACAGCCCGCGCCACAGCGTGGTGCGGGTCATGGTCGCGAACACCGGTGACGGCGCGGAATTGACGGTCATCGATCAGGGCCCGGGCATCCCGGCGGAGTCGCGCGTGCTGGTTTGGGAGCGTTTTTATCGTGTTCTCGGCACCGGCGAGGCCGGCAGCGGACTGGGTCTGTCCATCGCCAAACGCATCGCCGATTTGCATGGCGCCACGGTTGTCTTGTCTGAAGGCGATGCCGGCCAGGGTCTGCGTGTATCTGTTACATTTCCAGCCTGACGTCAGTATCGACAGATTCAGTCGCGCCCCGCCGTCCCGGCCGGCGGTCCGGTCAAGCTAACGAGGTTGTGGACAGGCTATGGCCGATCTTCAGCAAAAGCAGGTTTGAGCCAGCTGCCGATATCCGGCATCATGTCGTTCAACGGCGCCGCCGGAATGATCCCCATGACCGAAATTCCGATCATCGATCTGCTGAGTCTTACCTGGTTCATGGTTGTGTGGGTGATCTATACCTGGCACGCTGACGTCCGGGTACGGCGAGTGCATTCGCTGCGCGCGGTCATGCATGCCTATCGCGAGCAGTGGATGCAACAAATGATGTCGCGCGACAACCGTGTGGCGGATGTGAACATCCTGCGCAACCTGTTGCAGGGCGTCGCGTTCTTTGCCTCCGCGACGCTGTTGGTGCTCGCCGGGCTGCTGACCATCCTCGGCTCCACTGACAGGGCCATCGAGGTCGTGCGCGCGCTGCCGTTTGCCGCCAAAACGACATTGCTGCAGTGGGAGCTGAAGCTGCTCGTGTTGTGCATGATCTTCATATACGCGTTCTTCAAGTTCACTTGGGCGTTGCGCCAGTTCAATTATTGCTCAACGCTGATCGGTGCCGCGCCCAAGGGGCCGGATGATGCCTTCGCCCGGCGCGCCGCCGATGTGGCGACCCATGCCTCCAAAGATTTCAATCAGGGTCTGCGTGCGTATTACTTCAGTCTTGCGGCGCTCAGCTGGTTTGTCAGCCCATGGCTATTCATGGCCGCGACCACCGTCGTGGTGGTTGTGCTCTATCAGCGTGAGTATCACTCCACTGCCTTGCAGGTCCTGAGTACGGCCGGAACGGGCGAGCACAAGTAGGGCCGGCTCGACAGCCACTCGGCCCGCGCGTAGGCTCCGCATATGGGCCCGCACTTTCTCGACCGGCTGTTTGCGCCACGCTCGATCGCCGTGTTCGGTGCCTCCGATAAGGAGGGCTCGCTGGGTGGGCGGGTGCTGCAAAATATCCTGGCCGAAAATTTCCCCGGGCCGGTCTATCCGATCAATCCCAAGCATCAGAAAGTCGCCGGGCGCCGCTGCTACGAAGCGCTCCACGAGGTCGGCGCGCCGGTGGACCTGGCGGTGATCGCCACCCCGGCCGCGAGCGTGCCCGAGATCGTGCATGCCTGCGGCGAGTACGGTGTGCACGCCGCGGTGATTTACTCGGCCGGTTTCGCCGAGGCGCATGAGCGCGCGACCGGGCTGGAGCTCGAGAAGGCGATCATCGCCGAGGCACGCCGCTACGGCATGCGTCTGCTCGGCCCCAACTGCCTGGGCCTGATCCGGCCGGATGCGCACCTCAACGCCACCTTCAGCAAGAACAGCGCCCGGCCCGGCACACTCGCGCTGGTGTCGCAATCCGGTGCCTTGTGCACCGCGATTCTCGACTGGGCGGCGGCACACGAGGTCGGCTTCTCGGCTGTTGTATCCTTGGGCGCGGCGACCGACATTGGCTTCGGCGATCTGCTCGACTATCTGGCGCTCGATCCGCACACCCACAGCATTCTTTTATATATCGAGGGCATCCGGCATGCGCGTCACTTCCTGAGCGGCCTGCGCGCGGCGGCCCGCATGAAGCCGGTGGTGGTGGTCAAGGCGGGGCGGCGCGGCGAAGGCTCGCGCGCCGCGCTCTCGCACACCGGCGCGCTGGTCGGTGCCGACGATGTGTTCGATGCCGTTCTGGCGAGAGCCGGCGCGGTGCGCGCCCAGACGATCGAGCAGCTGTTCGCTGCCGCGCAGTTGCTCGCGAACGAGCACCGCGTGCGTGGCAACCGCCTGGCCATCGTAACCAACGCCGGTGGCCCGGGGGTACTGGCGGCGGATCGCGCCGCTGACCTGAGCGTGGTGCTCACACCGCTGGCCGCGCCGACCTTCGAGAAACTCAGCGCCGTGCTGCCGGCCAACTGGTCGCACGCCAATCCCGTGGATATCCTCGGCGATGCGCCGCCGGTGCGCTTCGAGGCCGCCGCCGCCGCTTGCCTCGCCGACCCAAACACCGATGGCGTGCTGGTGGTGCTCTCACCGCAGGCCATGACCGATCCGCTTGCCGCCGCCGAGGCACTGGTCCGGGCACGCGGTGCGAGCGAGAAACTTCTGCTCGCCTGCTGGATGGGCGAGGCACAGGTGGCCGAGGCGCGCGTGCTGCTCGACCGCCAGCATGTCCCCGAATTTCCGAGCCCGGAAACCGCGGTCGAAGCGTTCGCCTATCTCGCCAGCTACCAGCGCAACCAGCAGTTGCTGCGCCAGGTACCCGGGCCGCTCGCGTTGCACAGCGCGCCGGACGTAGAGGGCGCGCGCCTGATCATCGAGGGTGCCCTGGCCGAGCATCGCAACCTGTTGACCACGATGGAGGCGCGCGCCGTGTTCGCGGCATTCGGCATCCCGCTGGTGGCGGCGAGCGAGGCGCACAATGCGAATGAGGCGCTGGTCGCGGCCGAATCGCTCGGCTTCCCGGTGGTGCTCAAGATCAACTCGCCCGACATCACCCACAAGTCGGACGTCAACGGCGTGCGCCTCAATGTCGGCAGTGCCGCGGCGGTGCGTTCGGTCTATCACGAATTGGTCGAGGCGGTGCAGAAGCAGAAGCCCGAGACGCGCATCGCCGGGGTCACCGTGGAGCGCATGGCGCGGCGTCCGCACGGGCGCGAGCTGCATGTGGGCGTGGCTCGCGACACGGTGTTCGGGCCGGTGCTGAGCTTTGGCCTGGGCGGCACGGCCATCGAGGTGCTGCACGACCGGGCGCTGGCGCTGCCGCCGCTCAACACGTTTATCGTGCAGGAGATGATCCGCGACACACGCGCGGCGACGCTGCTCGGTGCGTTCCGCAACCTGCCACCGGCGAACATGGCTGCCATCGAACAAGTGCTGCTCGCGGTGTCGGAGATGGTGTGCGAGCTGCCGCAGATCCGCGAGCTCGACATCAACCCGTTGCTCGCGGACGAGGAGGGCGCGGTGGCGCTCGACGTGCGCATAATGATCGAGTCGCCGGCGCTGCAGCTCGACCGCTATGCGCACATGGCCATCCACCCGTACCCAGGGCATCTGGTGAGCCACATGCAGCTGCCGGACGGCACCGACATCGTACTGCGTCCGATCCGCCCGGAGGATGCCGGGATCGAGGCCGACTTCGTGCGTCAGTTGTCGCCGCAGGCCAAGTACTTCCGTTTCATGCAGAGCCTGCGCGAGCTGACGCCCGAGATGCTGGTGCGCTTCACCCAGATCGACTACGACCGCGAGCTCGCGTTGATCGCGGTGGTGAAGCAGGGTGAGCAGGAGCTGGAGGTCGCGGTGACGCGCTATGGCATGAACCCGGACGGCGAGAGCTGTGAATTCGCGATTGTGGTGGCGGACGCCTGGCAGGGCAAGGGCATTGCCACGCGCCTGATGACTCTGCTCATGGAGGCCGCCAAGGCGCGCGGCTTCAAGATCATGGAGGGCACGGTGCTGGCCGCGAACGTGCCGATGCTCAGCCTGGTGGAGCGCCTTGGCTTTGGCGTGCAGCCCATACCCGATTCACCCACGGTGTACGCGGTGAGCCGCGAACTGTAACGCCGGAACGGCGTGTACAATAACGGCATGCGCATCGGTCGCCCCCAACATCCTGTTTCCCGTGCTGTACAGGGAAGTACGAATGCCGCCGAAGGCAGGAAGCCGGAGGCGGCCGACACTCGCGCGTCCCTGCGCATCGCGGCAATTGTTGAATACGACGGCTCGAACTTTTCCGGCTGGCAATGGCAGGACTGTGCGCCGTCCGTGCAGGAGGCGGTAGAGAAGGCCTTGTCTCAGGTAGCGGACGTGCCGATCCGTGTGACCACTGCCGGGCGCACCGACGCCGGCGTACATGCCAGTGCCCAGGTGATTCACTTCGACACCGAAGTCCAGCGCAGCGACTACGCCTGGCTGCGCGGCGCCAACAGCAACCTGCCGGACAGCGTTGCGTTGCTCTGGGCGAGCGAGGTCATTCCCGAATTCCACGCGCGTTTCGCGGCCACCGGGCGCGAGTATCACTACGTGATCCTGAACCGTTCAGTGCGGCCAACCTATCTCACCAAGCGCGTTACCCACGAGTACCGGCCGCTGGATGCCGAGCGCATGCAGGCCGCCGCATCGCTGCTGGTCGGCACGCATGACTTCTCCTCGTTCCGCGCCATGCAATGCCAGGCGAAGAGCCCGGTACGCACCTTGCGTGAACTCACGGTGATGCAACACGGCGAGTTCATCGTCATCAAGGCCGCCGCCAACGCATTTCTGCACCACATGGTACGCAACCTCGCCGGAGTGCTCATGGACATCGGTGCCGGTGAGAAGGAACCGGAGTGGGCGCGCGCCGTGCTCGACGCGCGCGACCGCACCGTCGGCGGCATCACAGCGCCGCCCGATGGCCTGTATCTCACCGCGGTCGACTATCCGCCGCACTTCACTATTCCCCGGATACCTGTGGCCTTGGGGCTGTGGTAGTCCAGATGCGCCTTGCCCAGGAAACACAAATGTCTCCGCGGATCGGGTTCCCGTTCACGGCCACTGTTCTGGTAAGCTGACGCACCTCTTGCGAGCCCAAAGCATGCGCACCCGCGTCAAAATCTGCGGTATCACTCGTGTCGAAGACGCCCTGGCCGCGGCCACGGCCGGTGCGGATGCCATCGGCCTGGTGTTCGCCGAGGCCAGCCCGCGCTGTGTATCGACCGAACAGGCGCACGCTATCGTTTCCGCCTTGCCGCCCTTTATTACGGTCGCGGGCTTGTTCGTAGACGCGCCCGCCGCCCGCATCCGCGAGGTGCTCGGCCAGGTGCCGCTCGACCTGTTACAATTCCACGGCCGCGAGACCCCCGAGGATTGCCGGCAGTTCGGGCGACCTTATATAAAGGCCGTGCGCATGGCCCCGGGAGTGGACCTCGCCGCCGAGGCGCGGCGTTACGCGCAGGCCGCGGGACTGTTGCTCGATGCCTACGATCCGCAGCTGGCGGGCGGCACGGGTGCGACGTTCGACTGGACGCGGGTGCCGCCGGATCTTGGCAAGCCGGTGATTCTCGCCGGCGGCCTGACGCCTGAAAATGTCGCGCGCGCCATTCAAGCGGTGCGGCCGTATGCGGTGGATGTGTCGAGCGGTGTCGAACAGAGCAAAGGTATCAAGGATGCGGCGAAAATCGCCGCGCTGATTCGGAACGCACAACCATGACTTATATGTATCCCGACGCGCGCGGGCATTTCGGTAAATTCGGCGGCATGTTTGTGGCCGAGACGCTCATGCAGCCGCTTGCCGAGCTGCGCGATGCCTACGAGCGTTACCGTGTCGATCCGGCCTTCCAGGAAGAATTCGCCGAGGATCTGCGCCTGTTCGTCGGCCGCCCGTCGCCACTTTATCCGGCCAAGCGCCTGACCAAAGAGTTCGGCGGCGCGCGTATCTATCTCAAGCGCGAAGACCTGAACCATACCGGCGCGCACAAGATCAACAACACCGTCGGCCAGGCGTTGCTCGCCAAGCGCATGGGTAAGACGCGCATCATCGCCGAGACCGGCGCCGGCCAGCATGGCGTGGCGAGCGCGACCGTTGCAGCGCGCCTCGGCATGGAGTGCGTGGTGTACATGGGCGAAGAGGACATGAAGCGCCAGGCGATCAACGTGTATCGCATGAAGCTGCTCGGCGCCAAGGTGGTGCCCGTGACATCCGGCTCCAAGACCCTGAAAGATGCGCTGAACGAAGCCATGCGCGACTGGGTCACGAACGTGGACAATACCTTCTACATCATCGGCACGGTCGCCGGCCCGCATCCCTACCCGGCCATGGTGCGCGACTTCCAGGCGGTGATCGGCGGCGAGGTGCGTTACCAGATCATGGAGTTCGAAGGCCGCTATCCGGATGCGCTGGTCGCCTGTGTCGGTGGTGGCTCGAATGCCATGGGCCTGTTCTATCACTTTCTCGACGAGCCGCAGGTAGCGCTCTACGGCGTTGAGGCCGCGGGTGAGGGGCTGGCCACCGGCCATCACGCCGCGCCGCTGTCGGCCGGGCGCGTCGGTGTGCTGCACGGCAACCGCACTTACTTGATGGAAGACGCCGACGGCCAGATCATCGAGACCCACTCGATCTCGGCAGGCCTCGATTATCCGGGCGTCGGCCCCGAGCATGCCTGGCTCAAGGATTCGGGGCGCGCCCAGTACGTCGCGATCACCGACGACGAGGCGCTTGCAGCGTTCCATACGCTCACGCGTATCGAGGGCATCATGCCGGCACTGGAATCGAGCCATGCCATCGCCTACGCAAAGAAGCTCGCGCCCAAACTCGGCAAAGACAAGTGTATGGTCATCAATCTGTCCGGGCGCGGCGACAAGGACGTGCACACCATCGCGGCGCGCGAAGGGATGCAATTCTGATGTCGCGCCTCGCCGCCCGATTCGCGCAGTTGAAGCAGCAGGGCCGCGTGGCCCTGATTCCTTATATAACGGCCGGCGATCCGCAGCCCGCGGTCACGGTGCCGCTGATGCACGCACTGGTCGCGGCCGGCGCCGATGTGCTGGAACTGGGTGTGCCGTTCTCCGACCCCATGGCCGACGGCCCGGTGATTCAGCAGGCCGCCGAACGCGCCCTGAACCATCATGTCAGTTTGCACAACGTGCTCGACATGGTGCGCGAATTCCGCGCGAAGGATTCCAGCACGCCAGTGGTGCTCATGGGTTATCTCAACCCGATCGAAGTGTTCGGCTATCCGGCATTTGCCAAAGCCGCCGCGGCCGCCGGTGTGGACGGTGCGCTCACCGTGGACCTGCCGCCGGAAGAGGCGGAAGAATTCGTGGCGACACTGCGCGCCCACGGCCTCGATCCGATTTTTCTGCTCGCGCCGACCAGCGATGCCGGACGCATTCAGCGCATCCTCGGCGTGGCGAGCGGCTTTGTCTATTACGTCTCGCTGCGCGGCGTGACCGGCGCCGCGCACCTCGACCTGACCGAAGTGCGCAGCAAGGTGAACACCATCAAGAAACAGACAGCACTGCCCGTGGGGGTCGGTTTCGGCATCGGCAGCCCGGAGGCGGCGGCGCAGGTCGCGGCGTTCGCGGACGCGGTGGTGGTGGGCAGCGCGCTGGTGCAACGCGTGGCCGCACTTGCGGCCACGCCGGACAAAATTCCCGCGCAAGCCGCGGCGTTCATCGGCAGTCTGCGTGCGGCCATTGACCGCGTGCCGGCCGCCAAGCAATCCGGAGGTTCACGATGAGCTGGTTCGACAAACTGATTCCGCCCAAGATCAAAATCAGCAAGGACACCGAGAAGAAGGCGGTGCCCGAAGGTCTGTGGCACAAATGCCAGGGCTGCGGCGCGGTGCTGTACATGGCCGAGGTCGAGAGCAACAGCAATGTCTGCCCGAAGTGCGACTATCACATGCGCATCGGCGCGCGCCGCCGCCTCGACCTGTTCCTCGACAAGGAGCCGCGCACCGAGAT
>Ga0209253_10004085_pt1 | contig 12749 bp, 10 predicted proteins | sample FrelakmetBRP12BR_FD_187145 | JGI IMG/M metagenome (GOLD analysis project Ga0209253, IMG submission 187145) | Freshwater lake sediment microbial communities from the University of Notre Dame, USA, for methane emissions studies - BRP12 BR (SPAdes)... | ecosystem: Environmental > Aquatic >...
TCGCCGGGGTGGAAGAAAGACCTCTTCAATAGTCCGGCACATCGCTGCGTTCCGAACCCGGCTTGGTCATGCTCGGCTGGAACGCGATCAGGCTCCCCAGGACCTGATCCATCAGTGCCAGATGGGTGTTGCTGTCTGCATACTGGCGCTTGATGTCCACTAGATATGCCGTGACGGCGGACAAGCGACGGGCCAGCAGCTGCGCAATGGCATAGGTGAGTTCGGGCCGGCTCCGTACGGAGGCGGACGCGTCCTCCACGACGTGAACGGTGCTGTCCTGCGTAGCCAAGACGCTGGCTGTGGGCGCGGACCCCAGCACCGCGGAGATCTCTCCCATGAAGGCACCCGGCTCGCTGATCAGAACGACGCGAACGCCATTGCGTACGACCTCGAAGGCTCCGCATTTGAGCACATAGAGCCGGTCTGTTCGGACGGCCTCTTCGATCAAGCTGTCGCCCTTGGCAAGGCGCATCTCCGGCAGATCACTGCACATTGCGAGTACATCGTTCATGTAATCGGCCCTCGTAGGCGTCGTGTCATGGCGGTCGCGCAGTGTATTCGACGCCGGTTCAGTTTGCTCGCCGCTTGCGTCCCGTTGCGTTGAGCAGGCGGGGAACCGGATTCGCTCAGGTGCGCAGCGTGGTTATGTCGATCATGAAGCGGTAGCCTTTGCTGACGAGGCACGAGTCACGTTCAAGCGCCCGAGAATCAATGATAGAGCACTTGCCGTCGCGGAGTGATCGCCCATATTCGGGACGCAGTGTTTGGCAATGCGTTGACTGTTGCGCTCGGCGCTGAAATGAGAAGACATTCGAGATTACTCTCGAGTTGGGGGCGCCTGGGTCGTGGCCAATTCGACATCTGACCCGAATCGCGCGCGCGGGCCGTTCAAATGGGCGCGAAGATCTATCTACGCAAGCCCGTCAACGACGAGGCGTTGCTTGCGGCGATCGGCGATGCCATCGGTGGTATGTTACCTTGCGCTGGGCGAGGCAGACGATGTTGATTTGCACGAAAAAGCGCCCTTGGAATGCGGAGAAACGCAATGAGCGTGAAGATGTGTTTTGCAGCGGTTGCGGTATCCATGTGCCTGGTTGCGCCGGCGGTCTCGGCGCAGATCTTTTCGTGGGATCCGCTCAAGGACGTGCAGGAAGTGCTTCCGGACGGTGTGCCGAGCGAAGCCAAGATCATCCAGGCGAGACAGCAGGTGCGGGAAATGTCACAGGACGCGCTTGCCTCGCTCTACGAAATCGCTCCCGGCACCCGCCGGACGATCGAACGCTCGGCCGGCTATGCCGTATTCAGCACGTTCGGGGTCAAGCTCTTCTTCGCCGGCGGTACCACCGGCAAAGGTATGGTCGTCAACCTTCGTACAGGTCGTCAGACTTTCATGAAGATGCTGCAGGTGCAGGGCGGTCTGGGGTTCGGCGTGAATCAGAATCGCCTGATCTTCGTCTTCGCCAACGAATCGGCGCTGAAGAACTTCATCACCCAGGGCTGGGAGTTTGGCGGCCAAGCCAACCTGTCGGCCATGGCAGGCGGCCAGGGCACGCAGTTCAGCGGCGCGGCGGCCGTTTCGCCCGGCGTGTACCTCTTCCAACTGACGCAGACCGGCCTTGCGGCAACCCTTACGGTCGGAGGCACGAAGTTCTTCAAGGACAGCGACCTGAACTGAAGCGTTCGCTTCGATGAGCAGGTCACCAGACCGGACTCGATGCGACGCGCAAGACGGACATCTTGGGAGTGACTCGATGAATGCACGCCACGCATTCAAGTTGTTGACCTCGGTGGTCGCGATCGCCTCGTGCCTGGGTTCGGCCTCGGCCCAGCAGGTTACCGGGGTGCTGGGTTCGCCGAGCGCCACGACGACCCTCGACGGCAAGCAGCTGCCGCCGCCCGATCCGAAGTTCGGCGGGGTGATCAAGGAAAAAGCGTCCGAATCGAAAGCCTGGTGGGCGCCACGCGTGGTGCCGCCGAAAGGCGCGCCCAACGTGCTGCTGATCATGACCGACGACAGCGGGTTCGGCGCGCCGGGCACGTTCGGCGGCGTCGTCCCGACCCCGGCCATGGATCGCATCGCGAAAAGTGGACTGCGTTACACGAACTTCCACTCCACGTCGCTCTGCTCGCCCTCGCGCGCGGCCTTGATCACCGGCCGCAACCACCATGTCGCCGGCTTTGGCGTGGTGGGCGAAATCGCGACGGGGTTCCCGGGCTACAACTCGGTCATCCGGAAGGAGAACGGCACCATCGGCGCCATCCTTAGGGACAACGGCTACGCGACCTCGTGGTTCGGCAAGAATCACAACACGCCCTTTTATCAGGCGACCCAGGCCGGGCCCTTCGACCAGTGGCCGAACGGCATGGGCTTCGAGTACTTCTACGGCTTCGTCGGCGGCGACGCCAGCCAGTGGCAGCCGAACCTCTACCGCAACACGACGGCGATCTTCCCGTTCGAGGGCAAGCCAGGCTGGAACCTGACCACGGCCATGGCCGACGAAGCGATCCAGTACATGAAGCAGATCAAGGACATCGCGCCCGAGAAGCCGTTCCTGGTCTATTACGTCCCCGGCGGCACGCACTCGCCGCATCATCCGACGCCGGAGTGGATTAAGAAGATCAGCGACATGCATCTCTTCGATGGCGGCTGGAACAAGGTTCGCGAGACCATCTTCGCCAACCAGAAGCGGCAGGGCATCATGCCCGCCAACGCCCAGTTGACCCCCTGGCCGAAGGAACTGCCGGAGTGGGATTCGCTCGGGTTCCTGGAGAAGAAGCTGTTCATCAAACAAGCCGATGTCTTTGGAGCCTACCTTGCCTACACCGACCATGAGATCGGCCGCGTCATCCAGGCGGTCGAGGACATGGGCCAGCTCGACAACACCCTGATCATCTACATCGCCGGCGACAACGGGGCGAGCCCCGAAGGGATGCTCAACGGCACGCCGAACGAGTTCACCACCTTCAATGGCGTTCCCGTGCCGGTCGACGCCCAGCTGCTCTGGTACCCGTTCTGGGGATCCGACAAGACCTTCCCGCACTTTGCCGCACCCTGGGCCTGGGCGATGGACACGCCGTTCAAGTGGACGAAGCAGGTGGCGTCGCACTTCGGCGGCACGGCCCAGGGCATGGCCATGTCGTGGCCCGGCCACATCAACGACGAAGGCGGCATCCGCCGGCAGTTTCACCATCTCATCGACGTCGTTCCGACCCTCCTCGAGGCGACGGGCATTCCGTTGCCGGAAATGGTCGACGGCATCAGACAGCGCCCGATGGACGGCGTGAGCATGGCCTACACCTGGGACAAGGCGAACGCCAACGTTGCGTCGCGGCACACCACGCAGTATTTCGAGATGCTCGGCAACCGCGCGATCTACCACGACGGCTGGCTGGCGGCGACGACCCCGGCGACGCTGCCGTGGGAACTGAGCACCAAGCCGGCGCCCGACGTGATCACCGGGTACCAATGGGAGCTATACAACGTCGGCGAGCTGCAGGCGGGGGATCCCACCGAGTCCAACGATCTGGCCGCCTCGATGCCGGACAAGCTAAAGCAGATGCAGGACCTGTTCTACGCCGAGGCGGCCAAGCACGACGTGCTGCCGCTCGACAATTCGTCGCTGACGCGCTGGAACGCGCCGAAGCCCAACCTCACCGGGGGACGAAGGGTCTTTACCTACTCGGGACCGCTGACCGGCGTGCCCAACAGCGGCGCGCCGAGCATCCTCAACAAGGCGTACACCATTACCGCCGAGGTCACGATCCCCAAAGATGGCGCGGAAGGCATGATCGTCACCGACGGCGGACGGTTCGGCGGCTACGCGCTCTTCCTGAGCAAGGGCGTGGGGGGCATACGTAAGGGCAAGCCGGTGTTTCTCTATAACCTGCTCAACCTCAAGCGCACGGCGTGGGCTGGGCCGGAGTTGGGCGCCGGCAAGCACACCATCGTCTTCGACTACAAGCCCGATAGCCCGGGGCTGGGCAAGGGAGGGACAGGCGTGCTCTCGGTGGACGGCAAGGTAGTGGCCAGGAATTCCATGGACCACAGCACCCCGATCACGTTCCCGGAGGATGAAACTTTCGACATCGGCAGCGACACGCGCACCGGCGTCGCGATGCTTGAGTATCGCTATGACGTTCCGTTCAAGTTCACCGGGACGATCAACAAGCTCACCTTCGACCTCGGGCAGGAGCAGGTGACCGCGGAGGAACGCGAGCGGATGCAAGAGACCGTCGCCAAGGCGCGCGATTAGCGGCGATTGCACAACACCGCATTCAGCGCGCAACGACTGGAGATTGGCGCGATGAGCAGAGTGGTTGCTCTTGCCGCTGTCGGTGAAATCGCGACCGGGGTGGCGTTGCTGCTCGTCCCGTCCTTGGTTGGGCAGTTACTGTTAGGCGCCGAACTGACCGGCGTGGCCGTGACCGTGGCACGCGTGGCCGGTATCGCCCTGATCGGATTGGGTGTCGCCTGCTGGCCTGGGACGCCACTACTCGGGATGTTGATCTACAGCGCGGTCGTCACACTGTATCTCGCGTACGTCGGTCTTGCAGGCGAATTCGCTGGTGTACTACTGTGGCCGGCGGTCGTCCTGCATGCGATCCTGACGGCACTTCTGACTCGGGCAATTACAAGAGGCAAGACGCCGAAAGCATAGAGAAGTGGACCGCGCCCGCCTTGAGAGCCGACGAGCCAGGCAAGCTGAGAACACCGAGCAAACGCGGGACCCCTCGGTCTAGGCGTTAAACGTCAGCTTCAATGGCTTCGTATGGCAGCTTTCCGGAAAACCGACGGACCGCTCGGGGTCGAAAGCAGGCGACGTCCGAAGTCAGTGCGCCACGGGTGCTTCAGCGAAACGGCGCCGGCGGCAGCACGTCGTAGCCGTATTGCGCAGCCGATTCGCACAACATCCGCCAGACGCTGCGCGCGTAGCTCCGCCCGACGATCAGCGTGAACGTCGACGCGTCGCGCCGATAGATGAGCGCGTTGACGTGCCCGAACACGCTTTGCGCGCAGGTGCCCTCGGCAAAGGCGCGCGGGTGGAAATCGAGCGGGCAGCCTTTCGCGAGCACCGCCGCGGCACGCGGGCCCGCAATGGTCCACGCGAGGAATGTCGCCGTGATGTCGAACAGCGCGCCGCGGGCGCCGTTGAGTCGCGCGCGTTTCGCGGCGAAGTCGGTCAACGTCGAGGCCTCCGCGGCGACGAGCAGCCAGGATGTCGGGCCGAGCCACAGCGCCGTCAGCGCATCCGTCCGCGAAACCGCTTTCGGCATCGTCGGCAGCATGAGGCCGAAGACCTGGCGCGCGGTTTCGGCGAACACGAACAGCTCCGCGTCGCCCTGCACGTTCCACGCGCTGGCGAACGTCGTTTCGGCAAGTGTCACGCCGGTGGATGCCGCGCCGTAGTGGCCAGGGGCGGCCGCGCCGATCTCCGGGCCGTCGCGTTCAGACACGATGCCTCCCTTCGCCCGCTTCGTTGGAGCGGGGCATGCCGACCGCCGAGGCGCCGCGTTCAGGCACGGAGCCTCTCGCCATCCGGGTCGATGAAACACGGCGGGCCGACCTTCACCCGCACCTTCGCGTTTGCGAGCGGCGACACCGCCCACAGCGTCTCGCCATGCCGTTCGCGCCCGCCGGCCAGGAGCGCCAGCGCGATCCACGCGTCGAGATGGGGGCTCCAGCACCACGACGTCACGTGGCCCAGCATCGGGTTCGGCGGCGCTCGCTCGGGATCCGCGACGAGCTTCGCGGCGCGCGGGATTCTGGCAACCGAGGCGGCGCCGTCCTGCGCCGTCAGGCCCACGAGCTGCCAGCGCTCCGGCGCGGTCAGCGCCTCGCGCGAGAGCAGCGGCTTCCCGACGCACCACTTCGCGGCGTTGACGAGCTTGCCCATGCCGAGGTCGTCGGCGGTCGTGCGTCCGTCGGCCTCGGGCCCGATCACGACGTGGCCCTTCTCGATGCGCAGCGTGCTCATCGCTTCGGTGCCGTACGGCATGATGCCGAGCTCCGCGCCCGCGGCGAGCACCGCCTCCCACATCGCGCGCCCGCGGTCGGCGGGCACGTGGATCTCGTAGGCGAGCTCGCCCGAGTAGCTCATCCGGAACACGCGCGCGGGCACCGAGCGCGCCGCGCCGCGCAGCTCGCACTGGCCGAGCGCCAGGAACGGAAGGGCATCGTTCGACACGTCGATGTCGACGAGCTTCGCGAGCACGCGGCGCGCGTTGGGCCCCGACAGCGCGGCGGCCGCCCATTGCTCGGTCACCGACGTCACGTGCACGTCGAGATCGGGCCAGTCGATCTGCAGCAGGCGCTCGAGGTGCTGCATCACCTTGGCCGCGTTGACGGTCGTCGTCGTCATCAGGTAGTGCGACGGCGCGAGCCGCGACGTGGTGCCGTCGTCCATCACCATGCCGTCGTCGCGCAGCATCACGCCGTAGCGGCAGCGACCGACGGCGAGCGTGTCCCAGCGGTTGATGTAGACCCGGTTGAGGAATTCGGCGACGTCGGCGCCCTGCAGCTCGAGCTTGCCGAGCGTCGAGACGTCGACGACGCCGACGTTGGCGCGGACGTTCTTCGCCTCGCGGTTTGCCGCGTCGTCCGGCGATTCGCCCGGCCGCGGATACGAGTGCGGCCGCTTCCACAGGCCCGCGTTGACGAAGCGCGCGCCGTGCTCGACGTGCCAGTCGTGCATCGCTGTATAGCGCGTGGGCTCGACGTGCGCGCCCGCCGCCTCCCCGGGGAACGCGCCCAGCGTGACCGGCGTGTACGGCGGACGGAACGTCGTCGTGCCGACCTCGGGAAGCGACCGCCCGGTGGCCTCGGCCAGGAGCGCGAGGCCGACGACGTTGCTCGTCTTGCCCTGGTCGGGCCCCATGCCGAGCGTCGTGTAGCGCTTCAGGTGCTCGACCGACGTGTAGCCCTCGCGCGCGGCCAGTGCGACGTCCTCGGCGGTGACGTCCTCCTGCAGATCGACGAACCGCTTGTCGCTCTTGTGCCGCCGCGGAATGCCCCAGACCGGCAGTAGCGCACCGGCGGCAACCGGTGCCGCCTCCGGGGGCGCGAGCGGTGCGCCGCTGCCGCATCCGGCGCGCGCGGCTGCCGCAAGCCCTGCCGCGTGGCCGTCGGCGAGCGCGGCGGCGAGGTCGAAGCGTCCGTTGACCCCGCCCGCGGGAAAGATCGGGAGCGGCGAATCCTCGGGAACGAAGGTCGCGAGCGCCTCGTCGTAGCGCAGCTTCCCGCGCGCCTGCGAGAAGAGGTGCACGGCCGGGTTCCAGCCGCCGGAAACGCAGACGAGGTCGCAATCCACGCGGCGAACCGGGCCGCCCGCGAGCGGCACGACATCGACGCCGCTCACGCGCCGCCCGCCGTGCGCACCGGCGATCGCGGCGCCGGCGACGATCGGCAGGCCGGCCGCACCCGCGGCGCGCGGCAGCGCCCCGGTGAGCGCGCTTTCCGGGCGCACGTCGATGATCGTTTCGATGGTCGCGCCTGCACCGTGCAGCGCGAGCGCCGTCGCGTACGCGCTGTCGTTGTTCGTGAACACCACGGCGCTCGAGCCGGTGCGCACTCCGTAGCGGTCGACGTAGGTGCGTGCGGCGCCGGCCAGCAGCGTGCCCGGGAGGTCGTTGTTCGCGTACGCGATGGCGCGCTCGTGGGCGCCCGCGGCGAGCACGACCGCGCTGGCGCGGACCTTCCACAGCCGCTGCCGGGGCGTGTGCGCGGGCGGCGCCGCGAGATGGTCGGCGACGCGCTCGACCAGGCCGACCAGATTGCCGTCGTAGTAACCGAACGCGGTGGTGCGCGGCAGCACCGTCACGTCGGGATGCGCCGCGAGATCGCGGCCGACCGCGGCGATCCAGTCGGCGGCCGTCGCGCCGTCGATCGTCGTGGCGACGCCGACGAGGCTGCCGCCCACGATCGGATTCTCGTCGCAGAGCACGACGCGCGCGCCGGCGTGCGCCGCGGCGCGGGCAGCGGCGAGACCCGCGGGACCGGCGCCGATCACCAGCACGTCGCAATGCGCGTACTGGTGCTCGTAGCGATCGGGATCCGGCTCGCCTGCCGCGCGGCCGGTGCCGGCAGCACGGCGGATGACGCGCTCGTAGCGCAGCCACCAGCGCGGGGACGACGGCCACATGAACGTCTTGTAGTAGAAGCCCGACGGAATGAACCGCGACATCGCGTTGTTGATCGCGCCGACGTCGAAGCGCACCGACGGCCAGCAGTTCTGGCTCGCGGCAACGAGGCCGTCGTAGAGCTCCTGCGTCGTCGCGCGCACGTTGGGCTCGGTGCGCGCTCCGCGCGCGAGCTGCACGAGCGCATTCGGCTCGTCGATGCCGGCGCCGACGATGCCGCGCGGCCGGTGATACTTGAAGCTGCGCCCGACGAGGTGCACGCCGTTGGCGAGGAGCGCGGAGGCGAGCGTGTCGCCCGCGTGCCCTTCGTAGCGCACGCCGTCGTACTCGAACGCGAGCGTCCGGGCCCGATCGATGCTGCCGCCGGCGGGCATCCGGTGCGGCTGCGTCATGTCGCCGCTCCCGCAGTTGCGCCACCGGCCGGCGTGCCGGCGAGGATGTCGTGCGTACGCGTGTCGCGGCGGACCCTGACCCAGCGCCGGCAGCCGGCGCTGTGCAGCCACAGCTCGTCGTGCGGCCCCGCCGGGTTGTCGCGCATGTACACGTAGTCGACCCACACCGCTTCCGGCGCATCGGGAGCCGGCCGCCGCAACGTCGCGTCGCCGCCGTACGTGAACTCGATCTGGGCGCGCGGCCCGCACCACGGGCAGGGGATCAGGAGCATGGCGGCGATCTCTTCCCGTCAATGGGCCCAGGGCACCGCGCCCATGCCCTTTTCGTCGATCGTGCGGCCCTGCGCGAACCGCTCGAGCGTGAACGCGGCGTTCAGCGGATGCGGCGCGCCGCGCGCGATCGTGTACGCGTGCAGGAAGCCCGACGCGGGCGTCGCCTTGAAGCCGCCGTAGTTCCAGGCGCCCGTCATGGTCAGGCCCCTGACCGGGAGGTTGCCGATGATCGGGCTGCCGTCCATCGACATGTCGCAGTTGCCGCCCCAGGTGCGCATCACCTTGAGCCGCCCGAAGCTCGGAAAGAGCGCCAGGCACGCGCTGACGACGTGCTCGATGATGGGCAGGTTGCCGCGCTGTGAATAGGAATTGCAGAAATCGAGATCGCCGCCCATCACCAGCTCGCCCTTGTCGGACTGGCTGATGTAAAAGTGCACGGCGCCCGACGTGACGACCGTGTCCAGCACGGGCTTCACGGGATCCGACACCAGCGCCTGCAGCACGTGCGTCTCGATCGGCAGCCGCACGCCGGCCATCGACGCGAGCACCGACGAGTTCCCGGCGACCGCGAGCCCGAGCTTCGGCGTGGCGATGAATCCCTGCGTCGTGTCGACCCCGGCGACGGCGCCCCGCTCGATCCGGATGCCGGTCACCTCGCACTGCTGGATGATGTCGACGCCGCGCGCATCGGCGGCGCGCGCGTAGCCCCACGCGACCGCGTCGTGCCGCACGGTGCCGCCTCGCGGCTGCAGCAGCCCGCCGTGGATCGGGAAGCGCGCGGTCGGCGAGCAGTCGAGGTTCGGAATCCACCGCGCGATCTCGTCCGTGGTCAGGAACTGCGCGTCGATGCCGTTCAGGCGCATCGCGTTGCCGCGCCGCATCGCGGCGTCCATGTCGGCGGGCGTGTGGACGAGGTTCAGCACGCCGCGCGCGCTGTACATCACGTTGAAGTTGAGGTCCTGCGCCAGGCCCTCCCACAGCATCAGCGAGAGCTCGTAGAAGTGCGCGTTGGGGTCGAGGTGATAGTTGGAGCGGACGATCGTCGTGTTGCGTCCGGTGTTGCCGCCGCCGAGGTACCCCTTCTCCAGGACGGCGACATTGGAGAGCCCGTGCTCCTTGGCGAGGTAGTACGCGGTCGCGAGCCCGTGCCCGCCGCCGCCGACGATGACGGCGTCGTAGCGCGCCTTGGGCCGCGGGCTGCGCCACGCGAGCGGCCAGCCCTCGTGATGACTCAGCGCATTCCTTGCCAGCGAGAAGATCGAGTATTTCACGAGGGTGACGTTCGGCGGCGCGCAGGCCCCGGCTGTTGCTCCCGGCCGGGATCGCTTATTCTAATGGCCCCGAGGGTAGCGCGGGTGAAACCCGGCACCCTTCCCGTTCGTAGCGAGGAGGAAAGCATGCAGATCGGAAAGTGGTGCGCCGGCTTCGGCGCGGCCGTCGCGATGGCGCTCGTGGCCGCCAATCCCGCGTGGGCGCAGTCGGACACGCTGGCGAGCGTCAAGCAGAAAGGCAAGATCGTGGTCGGCGTCAAGGCGGACTACAAGCCGTTCGGCTACACCGATCCCTCCGGCAAGATCGTCGGCCTCGAGATCGACCTCGCCAACGACGTCGCGAAGCGCCTCGGCGTGCAGATCGAGCTCGTCCCGGTGATCGCGGCGAACCGGATGGAATTCCTGAAGCAGGGGCGCATCGACCTGATGATCGCGACGATGGCCTACAAGCCCGATCGCGCCGAGGTGGTCGGCATTCCCGAGCCGTTCTATTACGCCGGCGCGGCCAACGTGTTCGCGAAGAAGAATTCGGGCCTCAAGAACTGGACGGACCTCAAGGGCAAGCCGGTCTGCGCGATCCAGGGCGCGTACTACAACCGCAAGACGGGCGAGGAATTCGGCGCCCAGCTCGTCGTGTTCAAGGGCGTGACCGAAGCGATGGCGGCGCTCGAGGGCGGCAACTGCGTCGGCGTGGTCTTCGACACGACGTTCTTCGCCGGGATCATGGGCGACGCCAAGTGGGCCGACTACGCGATGGTGCTGCCGTCGATCGACCCCGAGCCCTGGGGCCTCGGCGTGCGCAAGGAGGACACCAAGTTCGCCGCCTACATGAGCGACGTCATCAAGGACTGGCACAAGACGGGATTCATTCTCGGGCTGGAGAAGAAGTGGGGGATTCCGCAGTCGCCGTTCCTGGTCGAGCAGCAGGCGAAGTTCAAGTAGCGGCGGTGCGAGCGGCCGGCGAGGGGCCCCGCGCTCAGCGCGGGGATCGACGGCAAACGCGAGTCGACGCCGGAGGCCGACGCGCGAGCCTTCGCATTGCACGGGCCGCCCGAGGAGGCCGAGCGGCAGCGGGGTCGCGCCATGGATGACGTCGCTGCCTGGTTCGTCTGGCTGCACAAGGCGACCGGCATCAAGCTGACGATCTTCTACGACAGCTACGACCGTGGGCGCTTCGCCGAAGGCTTCGTCACCACGCTCAAGCTGTCGGCGTACTGCCTGGTCCTGAGCCTCGTGCTGGGCGCCGTCGCCGCGTGGCTCGCGGGCTCGCGCGTCGCGCTCGTGCGCAATGCCGTCAACGGCTTCGTCCAGCTCTTCCGCAACACGCCGCCGCTCGTCCAGCTGTATTTCTTCTACTTCGCGCTGGGCCCGCTGCTGCCGAAGGTGGGCGGGACGCCGCTGCTCGGCTCGTTCGGGTGGGCGGTCGTCTCGCTCACGCTGCTCGAGACCGCGTTCGCCGCGGAGATCTTCCGCGCCGGCATCGAGGCCGTGCCGAAGGCGATGGTCGAGGCCGCGGAGTCCCTCGGCTATTCCCGCGGGCAGATCTACCGCAAGGTCGTGCTGCCGCTCGCGCTGCGCGTGACGATGCCGGCGATGACCAACAACCTCGTCAACCTCGTGAAGACGACGACGCTCGCCTATGCGATCGCCGTGCCCGAGCTCCTCTACATGTCGGCGCAGGTCTGGTCCGAGCAGGTCAACGTGCCCGAGATGATGGTCGTGCTGCTCGTCTGCTACGTCGCGATCGTCGGCATCATCAATCACGCGATGCAGTGGCTCGAGGTGCGGCTGCGCGTGCCGGGGTTCGGGCAATGAGCGGCCCCGCGTGGTGGCAGCATGTCGCCCCCGGCGGTCCGGTTCGCGGCGGGCTTAGGGTGATGCATGCGCCCGCCCGCGAACCGGCCCGCCGAGGGCGAGGCGCGTTGCTCGCTGCCGTATCGGGTAACGTTGGACTCTTCGCCGTCCGCACCGGGTTTGCGCTCGCGACCGTGCTGGTCGCGTCGGTGGCGATCGCGCAGGTGCAGGCCGTGGCCGGCAAGCCGTCGGTGATCGAGCTGCTCGTCAAGTGGACGCCGCTCCTCGCTTCGGGCTTCCTGTTCAACCTGCTGATTAGCTTCTTCGCGATGCTCTCGGGAACCGCAGCGGGCGTGCTGCTGGGCTTCGCGCGCATCTCGCATGCGGCGCCGGTGCGCGGCGCGGCTTGGACCGTCGTCCAGTTCTTCCGCAATTCGCCGTGGCTCGTCCTGCTCTTCTTCGTGATGTTCCTGCTGCCGTTCGAGCTCACCGTGGGCGGCGTGACCATCCCGTTCCCCGACTGGATCAAGGCGACGTTCGGCCTCGCGCTGCCGATCATGGCCAACGTGGCCGAGATCGTCCGCGGCGCGGTGCAGTCGATCCCGACCGCGCAGTGGGAGGCCGCTCGCTCGCTCGCGTTCTCGCGGCGGCAGACGCTGTGGAAGATCATCCTGCCGCAGTGCGTCAAGCGGATGCTGCCGCCGTGGATGAACTGGTACGCGATCCTGACGATGGCGACCACGCTCGCGTCGATCGTCGGCGTCAGCGAGGTGATGACGCTGACCGGCCGCATCACGAACGCCGAGGGCCGCACCGACCTCCTGATACCGATCTACAGCTACGTGCTGCTGTGGTTCTTCGCCTATTGCTACCCGATCTCGGT
>Ga0209253_10004086_pt1 | contig 12749 bp, 12 predicted proteins | sample FrelakmetBRP12BR_FD_187145 | JGI IMG/M metagenome (GOLD analysis project Ga0209253, IMG submission 187145) | Freshwater lake sediment microbial communities from the University of Notre Dame, USA, for methane emissions studies - BRP12 BR (SPAdes)... | ecosystem: Environmental > Aquatic >...
GCAAGCCGTGCCGTGATCATCGCCCCGCCCTCGATGCCCGTCTCGATGATGAGTGTGCCCAGCGTGATGCCGCTGATAATCCTGTTGCGTTGCGGAAAATTCACCGCGTCCGGTTTTGTGCCCATGACAAATTCCGAGAGCAAGGCGCCCCGCTCCGTCAGGCGTGACGCGAGTCCGCTGTTTTCCGGCGGGTACACGACATCCAGGCCGGAGCCGATGACCGCCAGTGTCCGTCCTCCCGTCTTGAGCGCCGCACCATGAGCGATGGTGTCTATGCCCCGGGCAAGTCCGCTCACCACCGTGATGCCCAGAGAGGAGAGATCGGCGGCGAAACGCTCTGCGAGCCGGGTCCCGTATGGAGTGGGAGTGCGCGTGCCGACGACGGCGATGGACGGAGCGTCGGCGTCGGTGAGCGATCCCCGGACAAACAGGAAGGGGGGCGGATCGTAGATTCGCTTGAGGTGCGGCGGATAGTCGTCGTCCCAGAAGGAGATCAGGCGCCCCCCGGCACCCTGCAAACGGGAAAGCTGGCCGGCGGCATACTTCTGCGTGTCCTCCGGTATTCCGTGCCGGAAGTAGTTGGCTATGGCCAACGCGGTTTTTTGCTCGATTCCTTCGACGGCAATCAGGTCCCGCGGGGAGGCATGGAAGATGGTGGGTGTATCGCCAAAATGGGTGACGAGGGCCCGCAACCGTGCCGGGCCGACGCCGGGAATGCGGGAGAGGACCAGCAGATCGTGTCCGGCGATCACGTGCGCGCTCCCTCCTACCGCCCGGGAAAGCGCCGCAACAATTCCCGGTACCAGGCGACGGTTGTCTTCAATCCATCCGCGGGGAGGACCGCAGGATGATAGTCAAGCACTCGCCTCGCTTTGGTGATGTCCGCCTGCGTGGCCGTCTGATCGCCCGCTCTCCGCGGCAGCCGCCGGATCACCGCACGTTTTCCGACGATCTCCTCGACCAGCCGGATTCCTTCACCGGTGGTGATGACCGTGTCTGTGCCGATATTGAAGATCTCTCCGGCGCAACGGTCCCAGCGGTGCAGAACAGCGATCAAGCCGTTCAGGATATCGTCGATGTAGGTGTAGCTCCGCCGGTGCGACTCGCTCCCTTCGTACAGAGGGAGAGGCGTATCCTCCACGAGCGCGCGGATCAATTTCGGATACAGTTTGTCCGGCCGCTCGCGCGGACCGTAGACCGAATACAGCCGCAGGGAACAGGCGGGCAGTCCCCGGTCGCGGGCGTACGCCATCACCAGCTGCTCCGCGGCAAGTTTTGTGACCCCGTAGTATGATGTCGGCCGGACCTCCGCGGTTTCCGGCTCGGTGGCGTATGTACCGTAGACCGATGATGTGGCGATGTTCACAAACGCCGTCAGGGAAGGCGAATCGTGCACGGCCTCCAGCAACCTGTGTGTCGCGTGGATATTGTTGCGCACGTACGTATCGAAGGACGCCGCGGAAAGGCCCGGCTGGGCGGCGGCATGGAACACGGCGTGGACACCTGCGACGGCCTCCGTGAGCGGATCGGCGGCCAGATCAAGCCGGTGCAGCGAAGCACCGGCCGCCTGAATTCCCCGTGCATTCTCCTCCTTCAGGACCACATCATAATACGGGTTGAAGTTATCGATGCCGCGGACGGAATGCCCGAGTGCGAGAAGCCGTTCGCAAAGATGGGAGCCGATAAAACCGGCCGCGCCGGTGACCAGGATATTCATATGTCCCCCCTGCTCGTGAAATGAACGTCAATGTTCGAGTGCAGCAACCTCAGCCGTGAATTGTTCTACAACCCGGCGCGCCTGTTCCATATCGCGGGCCTCCGCGATCACGCGCACGATGGGCTCGGTGTTGGATTTCCGGAAATGGACCCAGTAATCGTCAAAATCGATGCGCACGCCGTCGTCGGTGTTCACACGTCCCGCCGCCGCATGCCGTTCCCGGAGTATCGCCAGCACACGGTCCGGCGATCCGCCCGTGAGGGTGATCTTCCCCTTGGCGATGGCATACTGGGGAAGTGTCGCTTTCAGCCGGCTCAGCGTTGTGCCGGCTTCGGCCAGCGCCTGAAAGATGAGCCCCGTTCCCACCATAGCGTCACGCCCGAGATGGACTGCGGGGAGTATCACTCCTCCGCTTCCTTCTCCCCCGATTAACGCTCCGGCGGACTTCATGGCGCGTGCCACGTTGATCTCGCCGACCGGTGTGCGAAGAAGATGTGCACCGTGTCTCCGTGCGATATCGTCCGCGGCCCGGGTTGTTGACAGGTTCACCACCACGATTGGTGCTTGCGGCGCAGGGGTGCGATGGCGAAGGACGAAGTCGATCACGGTGGCGATCGTGTATTCCTCGCCGTACGGTTCGCCCAGCTCGTTGATAAGCACCAGGCGATCGACGTCAGGATCCACGGCGACGCCCAGATCGGCGTGTTCGGCCCGGACACGCGCCGCCAGCTCCGTGAGATTTTCCGGAAGAGGTTCAGGTGTGTGCTTGAACACCCCGCTCACGTCGCAGAACATCTCGATGACATCACATCCGAGCTCCCTCAGCAGGGCCGGCATGATTGCGCCCCCCGCCGCGTTCACGCAGTCCAGGACGACGCGGAACCGGCGTTTTCTGATCTTTGTGACGTCAATGTAATGCAGGGCAAGAATGGCGTCAATGTGCTTCTGTAACCAGGAAGAGTCGGCGTGGACCGCCCCGAATTCCTGCCAGCCTGCGTACCGTGCGGGTGATGCTGCCAGCGCCCAGAACTCCGCATTCTCTGCGGCGTCAAGGAACATCCCCGTCGGAGCGATGAATTTCATTCCGTTCCATTGCATGGGATTATGACTGGCCGTAACGGAGATTCCCCCCGAAGCGGGGAGGCCTTCCACGGCAAGCTGAACCGTCGGGGTCGGACAGATCCCGATATCACACACCCGGACGCCGCACATAGCCAGCGTGGCGGTAATGATGTCGGCCACCGGTTTTCCCGTGATGCGGCCGTCCCGGCCGACAACCACGAGGGGAGCTTCGGCGTCATACCTGCGGACGTATGCGGCAAAGCCGGCCGCATACCGGCTGATGATGTCCGGGGTGAGGCTTTCGCCGATGACTCCGCGAATCCCTGATATACTTACCATTAAGGACATGGTTTTCCGTATCTCCGTGTAACGTTTTTTGTTCTGGTGCGACCAATGTAGTCAAGCACCCCAAGAGAATCAAGGTTGCCTTGAAAGTCTTACACGTTTTGCGTACGTTTAATTGATAATCGGGAGTCGCTCGGTCATGCTCACAGCGTCGGAGGGGGGCGCCTTGATCACTCTGGCGCGCCGCACCATCGAACGGGCGTTGCGCCGCAGGCACCCGCAGGCGGTTCACACGGGTCGGGATGTGGACGGCCCGGAACCACCCACGCCGGGGATGGCTGTCCTGAATGAACCCCGCGGGGCATTTGTGACCCTCCATGCTCAGGGTGACCTGCGCGGCTGCATCGGCTACGTGGAGTCGGCGCTGCCTCTTGCGCGCGTGGTGGAGGAGGTGGCGGAAAAGGCGGCGTTTGAAGACCCGCGGTTTCCGCCATTGACACCGGACGAATACCCCTCCGTGGAGGTGGAGATCTCCGTGCTGTCTCCTCTCCGCGAGATTGCTTCGCCCGAGGAAATCGTTGTCGGGTCCCATGGTCTCCTCCTGGAACATGGCTGGCACCGGGGCCTCCTTCTTCCTCAGGTGGCAACGGAGTACGGGTGGGACCGGACGCTCTTTCTGGAGAATGTCGCCCGCAAGGCGGGGTTGCCGGCCACCGCCTGGAAAGCGCCGGGCGCACGGATTTTCATTTTCACCGCCGACATTATCCGAGAAGAGGGAGAGTGAAGGCATGGGAACCGCCGCCGAACAGACACGTCCTACCGCCGTGGGGGGGATGTTTTACTCCGGGAACAGGCTGACTCTGGATCGTGAAGTGGGGATGTTGCTGGACAGCGCCCCCGTGCACCCGGTAGATGGCCGAATCGTTGCGTTGATCGCACCGCACGCCGGATACATGTACTCCGGAAAAACCGCGGCACACGGGTACGGCCTCCTCCGCGGGACGCATGTTCCCGACGTGGTGATCGTCGCACCGAGCCATCACGAGTTTTTTGACGGGGTTTCTGTCTATCCGGGGAGGGCGTATGCCACGCCGCTCGGCACCGTTCCCGTAAACACGACGTTGCGCGCAGAATTGCTGGCGGCGTGTCCGCTTGTCCATGCCACACTCGCAGGGCATGGCCCGGAACATGCGATTGAAGTCCAGCTTCCTTTCCTGCAAAAAGCCCTTGGCACGACGCGGATCCTTCCGCTGGTCGTGGGAAATCAGTCCAGGAAAATCTGCTTCGGCCTGGGAGAGGCGCTCGGGCTGATCCTGCAGGGGACGGGAGCCTTGTTGGTGGCGAGTACCGATCTCTCCCACTTTCACACGGCGCAGGTTGCGGAGCAGATGGATCGGGTTGTTGCGGGCGATCTCGAACAATTCGATCCCGAGCAGCTGATGGACGACATTGAAGCCGGACATGTCGAGGCGTGCGGCGGGGGGCCGACCGTGGCAGTGTTGGTCGCCGCCCGGAAACTGGGGGCGCGTTCAGTGCACGTCCTGCACCGGACACACTCCGGAGCTATTACCGGCGACAACAAGAGCGTCGTGGGATACCTGGCCGCCGTTGCCGTGGGTTAGGAACCTTCCGGGGTTCTCACCAGCACGTAACGCTCTCCGTCACGCGAGGCCGCTCCACCGGGCCTCGCGTATGCAGAACATGAAAACCAAACAGTGGCATATCGCGATCATCGGTGCGGGCAAAGTGGGCACCGTCCTGGGAAAGGTCCTTGCCGAAAACGGCGAGAAGATCGTCTGCGTCTGCTCACGTACCGGACGTTCAGCGGCTGCGGGGGGCAGGTTCATCGGGTGCCGGCGGGTAACGACGGACCTGGAGGACATTCCGGCCCGGACCGATCTGGTGATGATTGCCACTCCCCACGGTGCCGTGGAAGATGTCGCCCGCAAACTCGCCAGGATCACCGCATTCGACTTTCGCGGGAAATCCGTCTGCCATGCCAGCGGGATGCTCACTGCCGCCGCTCTCGACCCCCTCCGCGAGCGCGGAGCAACCGTGTTCTCGTTTCACCCCCTCCAGACCTTCCCGCGGACATTCCGGCCGCGTGAGATTCTCCCTTCAGTGCGCGGGATCTACTACGGCGTTGATGGATCGCCGCGGGGCATGCGTGTTGCCCGCGCCCTCGCGCGAAAGCTGGACGGTCATGTGCTTCCGGTCCCGCCGGATATGCGGGCCTTCTATCACGCCGCATGTGTGGTCGCGTCCAACCATCTCACGGCGATGCTGGGTATCCTGGAAACGATGTTCCACCGTCTGCGGCCGGAAGGGGAGGACTTTCTCAGCGTCTTTCTGCCGATCCTGCAGGCGACACTGCGAAATGTTCAGGCTGACTCCCCGGCCGGAGCGCTCAGCGGCCCGATTGTGCGGGGCGGCGTTGAGACGATTGCAGGGCACTTCGCTGCTCTTACACGGGTTGCGCCCGCGTTGATTCCCTACTATGCCAGGCTCTCCCTGGAGACCGTGCGTCTCGCTGTCGCCAAGGGTGCGCTCGAACCCGCACAGGTGGAGGCACTCACCCGCCTTATTCTTCCCTACACGCACGGTTTACTATCCCAGGAGGATTCCCGTTGAAAGCCCTCATTGCCAGCGGCGGCCGCGGTACGCGGCTTCGCCCGATCACCCATACGCGCAACAAACACCTCATTCCTATTGCCAACAAGCCGATCCTGCACTATGCCATCGAAGCCGCAGTTGATGCAGGAATCACAGAAGTGGGGATCGTGATCAACGCCGACAGCGACGAGGTGCCGCGGGCGATCGGCAACGGCTCCCAGTGGGGTATCCATATCACCTATATCCCCCAGTCGACCCCCGGGGGGCTTGCACAGGTCGTTGCCCTTGCCGAAACGTTCGTCGGAAAAGACAAATTCATTTTCTACCTCGGCGATAACATGGTGGTTGGCGGCGTCAGACGCTTCATGGAAGAGTTTCTCCGCAGCGACTGCAACTGTTTTCTGACACTCGCCAAAGTGAAGGATCCCGAACGGTTCGGCGTGCCGGAAATCCGCGACGGCCGGATCGTAAGTGTCGAAGAGAAACCGGAACATCCCAAAAGCTCCTTTGCGGTCGCTGGTATCTATCTGTACGATTCCCACATTTTCGAGGCCGTCAAGGCCATCGCGCCCAGCGCCCGCGGTGAACTCGAAATCTCCGATGCGCATCAATATCTGATCGACAAAGGATTCACGATCGGCTTCACGGAGATCACCGGATGGTGGAAAGACACCGGCAAGCCGACCGACCTGCTCGAGGCGAACCGCCTGGTGCTGGACAATATCACACCGGATATCCAGGGATCGGTGGATGACCGCTCGACCGTGGCAGGTAAAGTGGTGGTGCAGGCAGGAGCACGTATCGTGAACAGCGTCGTTCGCGGTCCGGCCATCATTGGCGCAGGATGTCTGATCGAAGATTCATACGTGGGGCCCTTTTCATCGATCGGGAACAACTCCGTCGTCATACGCAGTGAAGTGGAATACAGCATCATTCTCCGCGAATGCAAGATCCTGAACGTCGGCATCCGCCTTGAAGGAAGCATTCTCGGCAATGATGTGGAAATCGTGGAGGCGACGGGCAAACCGCTGGTCCACCGTTTCATGATCGGCGACCAGAGCAGGGTCGAAGTCGTCTGATTCCTCAATCCCGGACAGGAAGACCATGAACTACCGAACGCTGCTGCTGGACAACCGTGACGGCATTGTCACACTGACCATCAACCGTCCTGAAAAACTGAACGCCCTTAACGGCGAAGCGAAAAAAGAGCTGCGCGGCGCCATCGACAGCCTGGGGAATGACCACGCGGTTTCCGTGGTCATTATTACCGGTGCGGGGGACAAAGCCTTCGTTGCCGGGACGGACATCGAAGAATTGACCGGGCTGGAACGGGAATCCGGCCGGGCTTTTGCGGCAGGCGGCCACGAGCTGTTCGACCGTATTGAACACCTCTCCAAACCGGTGATCGCCGCGGTGAACGGGTATGCGCTCGGCGGGGGAAACGAACTCGCGCTTGCGTGCCATCTTCGCGTCGCCTCCGACCGGGCCAGGTTCGGACAGCCGGAGGTCAACCTGGGCATCATCCCGGGCTATGGCGGCACCCAGAGGCTTGCCCGCCTGGTCGGCCGCGGCAAAGCGCTCGAACTGATTCTCACGGGGGAAATGATCGACGCGGCGGAAGCCCTTCGCATCGGACTGGTCAATCGTGTTGTCCCCCACGCGGAGCTGCAGGCGGCGGTAACGGCAATGGCAAAGACAATTGCAGGTAAGGGGCCCGACGCGGTCCGTCTGTCACTCGAAGCGGTGAATGCCGCCGAGGAGCTCGGCCTGGCGGATGGATTGCGGAAGGAAGCTGAACTCTTCGGCTCGTGTTGTGCCACCGAGGACTTCCGCGAGGGGACGCGGGCGTTTCTGGAAAAGCGTACACCGGTATTTCAAGGACGGTAAGATCGATGCCTCCCCGCGCCCGACATTCGTTCCGCCTCTGGATCCTCGCCGGGCTCACCGTCGTGGGCCTCGGGTTGTTTCTCGCAAACCGCTTCGTTGCACCAGGTCCCGGGGCGGCTCCGGCCCTTCCCGGCGAAGACCCCCCGACCGCCGCGGCCTTGAATGTCCACGTCGATTCCGTGTGCGTCCGGTTCGGGCTCGATCCACGGGCCGGCCGGGCACGGCGCGTACAAGGGGAGGGCGGATCGCCGGCGAGGAACGAACGCCGGTTCAGGGTGCCCCCGGATTTCTCCACTCTCGAATTCAACAGCGTGCTGCATGCCCGTCTGCTGCCCTCCGGTGCACGGGTGGTCGCGACGGAACGCACCAGGGAAAAATCGGTGATCCTGTCTATTGTCAAGAACGGACAGACGTTGTTGACCGTCGTCCTGGATATCAGAAAAGAATCCCAGTAACCTTCGAAGGAGTACGGCCATCGGCGCGGACATCATGGAGAAAATTGTGTCGCTCTCGAAGCGGCGCGGATTCGTGTTTCAATCCAGCGAAATCTACGGCGGCTTGAACGGATGCTGGGACTACGGCCCCCTGGGCGTCGAGCTCCTCCGGAACATCAAGGAACAGTGGTGGCAGGCAATGACCTACCGGGAAAACGTGGAAGGGCTCGATGCCGCCATCCTGATGCACCCGCGCGTGTGGGAAGCATCGGGGCACGTGGAGAATTTCACCGACCCCATGGTCGACTGCAAGGAATGCAAGGCGCGATTCCGGGCCGACCAGATCGAAGACGCCATGTGCGGGAGCCCCGCCTACAAGGGCCGCAAAGCCCACAAATGCCAGGCCGAAGGGAAATTCACCGAAGCACGGCAGTTTAACCTGATGTTCAAAACGTTCGTCGGGCCGGTCGAAGACGCCGGCGCGGTGGTGTATCTTCGTCCCGAAACCGCGCAGGGAATCTTCGTGAATTTCCTCAATGTCCAGACGGCGTCCCGGCAGAAGATCCCGTTCGGCATCGCGCAGGTCGGCAAAGCTTTTCGCAACGAGATAAACACCAAGAACTTCCTCTTCCGGACACGCGAGTTCGAACAGATGGAAATGCAATTCTTTGTAAAACCGGGAACGGATGTCGAGTGGTTCACCTACTGGAAAGAGGAACGTATCACCTGGTTTCGCAATCTGGGGATGCGCGCGGATCGTCTCCAGTTCCACCAGCACGAGCCCGACAAGCTGGCGCACTATGCGAAGGACGCGTATGACATCGAGTACGCGTTTCCGTTCGGCTGGGGGGAAATCGAAGGCATCCACAACCGGACGGATTTCGATCTGTCGCGCCATGAGCAGTATTCGACCAAGACCATGAAGTATTTCGACGAGCAGACAAAGGAAAAATTCACTCCCTACATCATTGAAACCTCAGCGGGGGCGAGCCGTTCGTTCATGGCGTTTCTTGTCGACGCCTACAACGAAGAAGAGGCGCCGACCGCGGATGGCAAGATGGATGTGCGGGTCGTCATGAAATTCCATCCGAAGCTCGCGCCGGTAAAGGCTGCTGTCTTTCCGCTGGTCAACCGCGACGGCATGCCCGAGGTGGCGCGGGGGATCGAAGCCGCCCTCCGCCCGTCCCTCCGGGTCTTCTATGATGACAGCGGCGCTGTCGGCCGCCGGTACCGCCGCCAGGATGAGGTCGGCACCCCGTTCTGCATCACCGTGGATTCGCAGACGCTCCAGGATCAGAGTGTGACCGTGCGACACCGCGATTCCATGCAGCAGGAGCGTGTCGGTGCGGACCATCTGCTGGGTTTTCTGAAGGAACGGCTATGAACGGGGCCCCGCGGACGGGAACACCCTCCCCGTTTGCGATGATCTTCCTCGACCGTCACCGTGATCTCCGTGCGGGATGGAAAATCGCCCTCTTCGTCCTGATGATCGGGGCACCCGGTGTCGCCCTGCACAGGACCCTGCCCGGCAGTGTACTGGGCAACCCTGCCGCCGGCGCGCTTCTCGCGGTCGCGCTCCTGATGCTCGCCTCGTGGGTCATGACCCGCTTCTGCAATCGCAAACCTCTTGCGGCCATCGGCCTCTGGTTTCACGACCGCACTCTGCGCGAACTCGGTCTCGGGATGCTGCTCGGTTTTGTCATGATGTCCGGCATCGTCCTGATCGAGCTCGCCCTTGGCTACATCCATGTCGGCTGGCGCGGCCTCACCCTCTCCGAAGCCGCCGGTGTGGTGGCCGTGTCCGCATTGATCTTCTCGCTGGCGGCGTTTGTCGAAGAACTGCTCTTCCGCGGCTACGCCTTCCAGACGCTGATGCAGATGATCACCTTTGCACCGGCTGTCCTGGTGATGTCCCTGTTCTTCGGACTCGGGCACGTTTTCAATCCTCATGCCACGTTGCTCTCAACCGCCAATGTTGTCCTCGCGGGCGTCTGGCTTTCCTTTGCGTATCTAAAGACCAGGGGGCTCTGGCTGCCGCTCGGATTGCACTTCGCCTGGAATTTTGCGCAAACCACGATCTACGCCTTCCCCACAAGCGGCCTGACATTCGATGACAGGAAGCTCTGGACACTGGAGCAGACGGGACCTGATTGGATCACCGGCGGCGCGTTCGGCCCCGAGGGAGGAGTGCTGGCAACAGTGGCACTTCTCCTCGGCATCTGGTACGTCCTGAAATCCCGGCACCTCGTCGCGCAGGAAGGTATCATCACGCTGGATTCCCTGGAGGACATCCTCCCCCCGGCACACCATGCGGAAGGGGCGGGTCGATGAGGAAGCGGGGAGGACTTCTTCTGTTCACGGTTCTGGTCTGCGCCATGCACGTGCGGGCCCAGGTTCCGAAAGACTCCCTGTATGACGCCGCGGTTCAGCGGGGGATCGACTGCGTCTATAACCTCGAATTCGAAAAAGCGGAACAGGAATTCACCACACTGATGACGCTCCGCCCGCACCACCCCGCCGGCCGGTTCTTCCGGGCAATGGTGATCTGGTGGAAGATCATGATCGACGTGGAGAACCGGCGATACGACGATCAGTTCTTTGCGGCTCTCGATGGAGTGGTGGAGATGTGTGACTCCCTGCTCGAGATCAAGGGCGACGATCTGGACGCCATTTTCTTCAAGGGAGGCGCCATCGGGTTCGAAGGACGGCTCAGGTTCCACCGGGACGATTGGCTCGGAGCCGCCAACGCCGGCCGGAAGGCGCTTCCGCTTGTGCAACGGGCAAGTGAACTCGACCCGGAGAACTACGATATCTACCTGGGCACGGGAATCTACAACTATTACGCGGAAGTCATTCCGAACGAATACCCCGTCGTGAAGCCGCTGATGTTGTTTGTGCCGCCCGGGGACAAGAAAAAGGGACTGGAACAACTCACGGCCGCCGCGGAAAAGGGCCGGTATGCGGCCGTGGAAACCATGTACTTTCTGACGCAGATCTACTACAACTATGAAAAGGACCATCCCCGCGCCCTGCAATTGTCGCTGACTCTGCACAACCGCTTTCCGGACAACATGGTGTTCCATAAATACGTGGGGCGCTGTCATGTCGCCATGAGTAACTGGGAGCGGGCGGATGCCGTGTTCCGGGAAATCCTCGAACGGGCCGACGCCGGACAACGCGGTTACACGCCGGTGATCGAGCGTGAGGCGCTCTACTATCTGGGCATGAGCGCCATGAATACGCGGCGGTTTGACGAGGCGCTGCAGCATTTCTACAGGTGTGATGCCCTGAGCCGCCGGCTGGATGTGCGCGAACCGTCCGGCTTCATGGTGATGGTCAACCTGAAAATCGGGATGACCTATGACCTGCTGGGAAAACGGGATCTCGCCGTGCTCCAATATGAGAAAGTCCGCTCGATGAAGGAGTTCAAGGACTCCCGTACGCAGGCAGAGCGCTATTTGAATACACCGTATCCATAAGGAAGCCCCCATGGTTGTGACAATTCTGCTCTATGGACTGATTGCCGCCGCCGCGGAAATCGTCGGGGGCGGACTGGTGGTTCTGCGCAGGCAATGGCCCGCCCGCGTGCAGGAATATCTGCTTGCGCTCAGCGCCGGTTTCATCCTCGCACTGGTATTTGTGGAGCTGGTGCCGGAAGGGCTCCGTGCAGGGGGCGCCGAAGCTCCGCTCTACATGCTGGCCGGTTATGCCGTCCTCCATTTCTTCGAACATACGATCGTCGGACATCTGCATTTCGGTGAAGAAACGCACAGCGAGGTGATGGTGTCCCGCGTGGCAAGTCTCTCCACATTCTCGGGCCTTTTCATCCATGCCTTTTTCGACGGATTCGCCATCTCCGTGAGCATGCAGTTCGACTTCGCCCTCGGTCTGCTGGTCTTCGTGGCGGTCTTCCTCCACAAAATACCCGAGGGACTCACGATTGCTTCCGTGATGATGGCAGCCCGGCACAGCAGGAAGACGGCCATGTGGGCATCCATTGCTATCGGGGTTGCGACGCTTCTCGGCGCCGTTGTTGCACTCTTTCTGGGGGAGATCAACGAGCGTCTGGTGGGCGTTGCGTTTGCCTTCACCGCAGGCGTCGCCACGTATGTCGGAGCGAGCGATCTGATTCCCGAAATCAATCACTCCAGGAATCGGGTGATCCCCTTGATGGTCTTCGGGGGAATGCTCCTGTTCTATGCGGGGAAGACGCTGCTGGAGGGAGGAGGGTGAGAAGAATAATCAGACTGAGTGAAGGAGGAAGAACGCTAGAACGCCGTGCTGACAGAAATCCTGTGGAGCAACCCCGCCTTGCCGAGTGATGAAAGCGCATAATCAAAGGAGTAACCGCCCGCCAGGACCCCTATACCCGTGGAAAAGCCCGCCAGATCCGCAGACGTACCAATTTTGAAATCCCGCCGTTTGGCATTATCGTACCCGAACCGGAAAAGGAGAACCTTGCTGAGTGTAAATTCGCCGCCGACGGTGAAGGAACGGAACCGGTCGGAGAACGACTCCGTTTGTACGTTGAGACTATGAAAGCCGACGTTGAGAAGGAGCGGCAGCCCCTTGGGAATGATCGAGGCGCCGATACCGACATCCAGCGGGAGGCTCTCCTGTATACCGGCGTATGTAGAAAGCTGAGCGCCGAGATTACGTATGCTCATGCCGACGGCAAAGCGGCTGGCCGGGATCGTATACAAAATCCCCAGATCCCCGGCTACCCCCGTAGAGGTATAGGAAGCAATGCC
>Ga0209253_10004087_pt1 | contig 12748 bp, 11 predicted proteins | sample FrelakmetBRP12BR_FD_187145 | JGI IMG/M metagenome (GOLD analysis project Ga0209253, IMG submission 187145) | Freshwater lake sediment microbial communities from the University of Notre Dame, USA, for methane emissions studies - BRP12 BR (SPAdes)... | ecosystem: Environmental > Aquatic >...
CCCCCCAAGCCTCCTGTTTTGAATGTGGAAGCGGAGATGCGATCCATCCGGGAGGCGATGCTTTCCCGGGTGGAAAGATGGGTATCCCAGGAAGGGGTCCAGGTTTTAGAGCGGGTGGCCCGGGAGATGTTTCCCAAGATAGCGGAGGAAGTCCTGCGCAAGGAAATCGAGAAGATCAAAGCGGAAACCGAGGAGCGGGAGTGAAAGAAACGGAAGCGAAGGAATGGAGCAAAGTTTACGACCCCCACCAAGTGGAAGATAAATGGTACACCTTCTGGGAGAAGGAGAATTTCTTTCGGGGGGATGAGCATTCGAATAAACCTCCTTTTTCCATCGTCATCCCTCCTCCCAATGTAACCGGCTCCCTCCATATGGGACATGCCCTGAATAACACCCTTCAGGACGTTTTGTCCAGGTACAAGCGCATGGACGGGTTCAACGTCCTCTGGCTGCCCGGCACCGACCATGCCGGCATCGCCACCCAGAACGTGGTGGAGAAACAGCTGGCCGAGGAAGGGACCGACCGCCACAAGATGGGGCGCGAGGCCTTCATCCAGCGGGTGTGGAAGTGGAAGGAGCAGTTCGGCGGACATATCATCAAGCAGTTGAAAAAGCTGGGAAGCTCCTGCGACTGGAGCCGCGAGCGCTTCACCATGGACGAGGGGCTTTCCCGGGCGGTTCGGGAGGTCTTCGTCCGCCTGTACCAGGAGGGCCTCATCTACCGGGGGGATTACATCATCAACTGGTGCCCCCGATGCCAGACCGCCCTCTCCGACCTGGAGGTGGAGCACAAAGAGCACGCCACCCACCTCTGGTACGTGCGATACCCTCTGCTCGACGACAAGGGTGAGCTTACCAGAGAGCACATAACCATCGCCACGACCCGGCCGGAGACCATCGTGGCCGACGTGGCGGTGGCGGTGAACCCGGACGACCCCCGCTATCGCGACAGCGTGGGCCGGATGGCCCTGCTGCCCATCATGGGGCGGCCCATCCCGGTCATCGCCGACGCTGCGGTGGAGCCCGCCTTCGGCACCGGCGCCCTGAAGATAACCCCCGGCCACGACCAGACGGACTTCGAGGTGGGTGAGCGCCACGGCCTGCGCACCATCGTGGCCGTCGGGCCCGACGGCGCGATGAACGATGAGGCCGGCCCCTACGTCGGCCAGGACCGCTTCGCCTGCCGCGAGGCCATCGTCAGCGACCTGCAGGAGCAGGGTTTGCTGGAGAAGATCGAGCCCTACGGCTCCTCCATCGGCCACTGCGAGCGCTGCGACACCATCGTGGAGCCCATCGTCAGCCAGCAGTGGTTCGTGCGCACGCAGCCGCTGGCCGAGCCGGCCATGGCGGCGGTGAAGGACGGCCGCATCCGGATCCTGCCCCGTCGCTTCGGGCGGGTTTACCTCCACTGGATGGAGAACATCCGCGACTGGTGCATCTCGCGGCAGCTCTGGTGGGGGCACCGCATCCCTGTCTGGTACTGCGACGATTGTCCTGAGCTGACCCTCCCGTCGCTGGAGAGCGCGCTGGAGGACCCGCAGCGCTGCCAGCACTGCGGCTCGGCCAAGGTCCGGCAGGACCCCGACGTGCTGGACACCTGGTTCTCGTCCGGTCTGTGGCCTCACTCCACCCTGGGCTGGCCCGACGACACGGATGACCTGCGCTACTTCTACCCCACCTCAGTCCTGGAGACGGCCTACGACATCCTCTTCTTCTGGGTGGCCCGCATGATCATGATGGGCCTCTACAACACCGGCGAGGTGCCCTTCCGCACCGTCTGCCTCCACGGCCTGATCCGTGACCACGACGGCCGCAAGATGACCAAGAGCCTGGGCAACGTCGTCGACCCAATCGAGGTGCTGGAGCGCTACGGCACCGACGCCCTGCGTTTCGTGCTGGCCACCGGCGGCGGTCCCGGTAACGACATGCGCATCTCCGACGAGCGGCTGGAGGGCGGCCGCAACTTCGCCAACAAGCTCTGGAACGCCGCCCGCTTCGTCATCTCCTCCCTGGGCGACGCGGCCGTGGAGCCGCCCTCGCTGGCCCAGCGAGAGGCGATGCCGCTGGAGGATCGCTGGATCATGTCCCGCCTCCACCGCACAACGGCTGAGGTGGAGAAGCTGCTGGGCGACTTCCAGGTCGGCGAGGCCGGCCGCCGCCTGCACGACTTCTTCTGGGGCGAGTTTTGCGACTGGTACATCGAGATGGCCAAGGTGCGCCTGAAGGAAGGCGACGGGTCGCCGTTGCCTGTCCTGGCCCACGTGCTGGACGCCAGCCTGCGCCTCCTCCACCCCTTCATGCCGTTCGTCACGGAGGAGGTGTGGCAGAACCTCAGGCCTCACGTTCCCTCCCCCGAGGCCGAGGCGCTCATCGTCGCCCCCTGGCCCCAGGCGGACGAGCGCTGGCACGACGACGAGGCGGAGGGTCAGGCCGGCCTGGTGCTGGACGTGATCCGGGCCATCCGCAATGTCCGCGCCGAGCGGGGCGTGGAGCCGGCCCGCTTCGTCGAGGCCTATGTGGTGGTCGCTCCGGCGTCCCAAGGCGCGGCCGAGGCCAGCCGCCCCGTCATCGAGGCGCTGGCCCGTGCTCGCCCCCTGCACATCGTGGATGGAGCCGGCGCCGCGCCACGGGAAGATGTTGTCGCCGTCATCCTCCAGGGCGCTGAAGTCATACTCCCCCTCGCCGGCATGCTCGACGTCGAGGCCGAACGAGCCCGCCTGCGCGGGCAAGCGGCCGAGGCGGAGTCAGAGGTGCAGCGCCTCGAGGCGAAGCTGGCCAACGAGCAGTTCCGTTCGCGGGCGCCGCAGGAGATCGTGGCCAAGGAAGAGGGGAAGCGCGCGGCGGCCCGCGCTCGCCTGGAGGGCTTGCAGGCCCGCCTGCGGGAGCTGGGCTAGTGGTTTAGCAACATTGGACTGGGCTTTATTCGTATTTCATTATGGAATAGGACCCACAATGCGATTGACCGGTGCGATAGCGCGTGTTATCAGAATCCCAACGTCCCCCCAGGCAGGAGGCTAGGTACACTCTTGGAACAGCTCTACGATAACTACGTAGCCGTTCTCGTCGGCGCTGTTGTGGGCATTCTCATTGTGGGGGGAGCCCTGTTCGCCAACTTCCTCTTCGCCCCCCGTAACCCTTCGCGAACAAAGGCCATCTCCTACGAGTGCGGCATGCTGCCCATTGGGCGGAACGTCACTCAGGTCCACTTTCGCTATTATCTGTTCGGCATTCTGTTCCTCATCTTCGATGTGGAGACGGTGTTCCTCTTCCCCTGGGCGGTGACGTTCCTGGGCGTGGGGAAAGCCGCCTTCTTCGAGATGCTGGGGTTCATCTTCATCTTGGCCTTCGGCCTGTTGTACGCCTGGAAGAAGGGTGTGTTGCGGTGGAGGTAGACGATGGCTGACGACAAGAAGGCAGAAGAGTTCCACGTCGTCCACGATGACCCGGCGCTGGCCATCTCCGACGTGGTGCCCGATGAGCTGCGCCGGCGCATCAAAGAGCTGAGCCCGGTGGAGGTGCATCCCGGCCAGGGCAAGGCCCTCTACCGGCAGATCCTGCCTGGCATCCTCCAGCTACCGGCTGACACCGTCATCGCGCTGGCGCGCAAGTCGTCTCTCTGGCCGCTGACCTTCGGCCTGGCCTGCTGTGCCATCGAGATGATCAGCACCCACATGGCCAATTATGATCTCGACCGGTTCGGCATCCTCCCCTGGCCCTCGCCCCGCCAGGCCGACGTCATGGTGGTATCCGGGACGGTGACCAAGAAGATGGCGCCGGCCGTGAAGCTGCTGTACGAGCAGATGCCCAGCCCCAAGTGGGTCATCTCCATGGGCGCCTGCGCCACCAACGGCGGCCCCTACACTCGCTACGACCGCGTCCTCCAGGGGGTGGACAAGATCATACCGGTGGACGTGTACGTCTCCGGCTGCCCGCCGCGGCCGGAGGCCCTGATGGACGCCTTCATGCAGTTGCAGAAGAAGATCATGGAGGAGCGGGGCAAGATCGGCCGATGAGCGCCGCTGAAGAGCGTCGGGAGCCGGGCGTCAAAGAAGCGACGATCGTTCCCCCACCGCCGGGGAGCATCGCCGATAAGTTCCAGCAGGCGCTCCCGGAAGTAGAGTTCGTGGCCCATCAGGGCCTGCTCGATGTCGTTCTCACCGTTGCCCGCGACGACATCCCGCGGCTGATGCGAACCGCTAAGGATGACCCCCGCCTGGCCTTCGACTACCTGCGCTGTCTCAGCGGCGTCGACCAGATGGAGCAGGGCCTGGAGGTGGTCTACAACCTCTACTCCTTCAAGCACGCCCACAATGTGACCATCAAGACTGTCCTTCCCGCCGACGATCCGCAGGTGCCGACGGTGACCACTGTCTGGAACGGCGCCCTCTGGCACGAGCGTGAGGCGCACGAGATGTTCGGCATCGTCTTCCAGGGGCACCCCGACCTGCGGCCGCTCCTTCTGGAGGAGGACCTGGGCTACCATCCCCTCCTCAAGAGCCACCCATTAGCGGAGATCGAGGAGTCGCAGGAGGACTTCCTGCGGGGAGAGGCGCTTGCCCCGACGGCGGTAGCCGCCGGCGCGCCGCCGGCCCCCGTCGACGAGCGGGCGGCCAAGATCGCCCTGGCCCAGAAGAAAGCGGAGGTCATGAAGAAGGCGCGGGAGGAGGCGCGGGCCAAGGGCCTCTCGCCCGAAGACGAGAAGGCATTCGTCCAGGAGGCTCTCAAGTCCCTGGAGGAGGGGAAGTGAAACAACCCTGCGGGATAAATCCCGCAGCTTTCCCGAAGCTGAGGGTTTCAACCCTCAGGGATATTGTTGTTCAAAACTCGCAGAGAGCGGCCAAGCTAGCATGACTATCGAGCGCGAGCTAGAGACGATAGACGTCAGCTTCAATGTGGGGCCGCAGCACCCGGCCACCCACGGCGTCTTCCGCATGGTCCTGACCGTGGACGGCGAGGTCGTGGTGGAGTTAGAGCCGGTCATCGGCTACCTGCATCGCGGCGCGGAGAAGCTGTCCGAGAATTGCGACTACCGACAGGCCATCGGCTTCCAGGACCGCACCGAGTACCTTTCGCAGTTCAACGCCGAGCTCTGCTACGTCATCGCGGTGGAGAAGCTCATGGGCCTGGAGGTGCCGGAGCGGGCGGAGTACATCCGCGTCATCCTCACCGAGCTGAACCGCATCGCCAGCCACCTGATGTTCATGGGTGCCTTCAGCGCCGACCTGGGCGTCTTCGGGACGCTCTTTATGTACGCCTTCCGCGAACGGGAACGCATGCAGGATCTGTTCGAAGAGATCAGCGGCGACCGCATGATGTACAGCTACTTCCGCGTGGGTGGCTTGGCGTGGGACGTTCCCGAGGACTTCGTGGAACGCACCCGCTGGGTCGTCCAGCAGGTCCGCCAGGGGATCGCCGACATAGACGGCCTGCTGACGAAAAACGAGGTACTCCTGGCCCGCACGCGGGGCATCGGCGTCATGAACGCCGAGCAGTCCATCGATTGGGGTTTCTCCGGGCCGATGCTACGCGCCGCCGGCGTCCGCCACGACCTGCGCCGGGCCGAGCCCTACTCCATCTACGACCGCCTGGAGTTCGACATCCCCGTCGGTGAGAACGGGGATGTCTACGACCGCTACATCGTGCGCCTTGAGGAAATGCGCCAGTCGGTCCGCATCGTCGAGCAGTGCCTCGATCAGATGCCCAAGGACGGGCCGATCGTGGCGCCCGGCCTCAAGCGCGTCCTGCGCCCGCCCGCCGGCGAGGTGTACATGCGGACGGAGAATCCCCGCGGCGAGTACGGCATCTACCTGGTCTCCAAGGGCACAGACAAGCCCTACCGGCTGAAGATCCGCTCGCCCAGCTTCTGCCACCTGGCGGCGCTGCGCAACATGGTCGTTGGTCACTACGTGGCCGACGCCGTCATCATCCTCGGCTCCGTCGATATCGTTCTTTGCGAGGTGGACCGGTGATCGCCGACAACCCCTGGATCGATGCGGTAGTGCGGACGCTGCTGGTGGTAATGCTGGTCATTGTGGTCGCCCTTATCCTCATCTGGGTGGAGCGCAAGGTCGCGGGCCGCATCCAAATGCGCCTGGGCCCGATGGTAGTGGGTCCTTACGGTCTCCTCCAGTCCGTCGCCGACGCCATAAAGCTCCTGACCAAGGAGGATCTGCGCCCCGCCTCCGCCGACCGCTGGGTCTTCGAGCTGGCGCCCTTCGTGGCCTTCGTGCCCTCGCTGCTTACGCTCATGTCTTTGCCTTTCACCGCCCATCTCTTCGTGCGCAACCTGGAGCTGGGCTTGTTTTATATCGTGGCCGTCTCGGGGTTGTCCATCGTGGGCCTGCTCATGGCCGGCTGGGGCTCCGCCAACAAGTACGCCCTCCTGGGCGCCGTGCGCGCCGCCGCCCAGCTCATCAGCTACGAGATCCCGCTGGTCATGGCCATCCTGGCGGTGGCCATGGTGTCCGGCACGCTGAATCTGGTAGAGATCGTCGAGGGGCAGGGACGGGTGCCCTACATCGTCTGGCAGCCCCTGGGCTTCGTTATCTTCATCATCGCCACTCTGGCCGAGCTCTACCGCAACCCCTTCGACATCCCGACGGCCGAGTCGGAGATAGTAGGCGGGCCGTTCATCGAGTACAGCGGCATCCGCTGGAGCATGTTCTTCTTCGCCGAGTACGTCAACGTCTTCATGCTCTCCGTGCTGGGGTCGCTGGTCTTCCTTGGCGGCTGGAACTGGCCCCTGGGCAACGAGGTGGGCTGGCCCCTGCAGCTGGTGCTGATCTTCGCCAAGACTTCCGCCATGCTGCTCGTGTTCATGTGGCTGCGGGTCTCTCTGCCCCGCCTGCGCATCGACCAGCTCATGTCCTTCTGCTGGCAGGTGCTGTTGCCCTTCTCATTTCTCGGAATTATCATCAATGGCTTGGTGTTGGTGTACGAGTGGCCAGACGTCCTCCTGGGCCTCTTCTCCGGCGTTGCTGCGCTTATCGCTGGCTGGGCGGTCTATCGCGGCAGCCGGCGAGCGGCGCCTGCTCAGCCCTGGTCATCCGTGCCCGCTAGAGGGACGAACTAGGATGCTTGGACTGTTCAGGGCGCTGAGCACTACGCTCTCCGCCGTCCTGCGCAAGCCGGTCACGGTGCAGTATCCGGCCGTCCACAAGGAGCTGCCTCACCGCACCCGCGGTTTCCCCGTGCTCCTCTGGGACTTCGAGGTCGACGAGCCGTTCTGCACCGGCTGCCAGGTGTGCGCTCGCTACTGTCCCACCGAGTGCATGAGCGTGACCATGAAGGACAATCCTAAACACGCCGAGGGGAAGAGCAAGCGCCGCAAGATCGTCGACCGGTTCTACATCGACTACGCCCGCTGCATGCGCTGCAACATCTGCGTGGAAGTGTGCAACTTCGATGCCATCGTCCTGAACAACAGTTGGTCGGGGCACGAGGTGTCGCGCTATGACCGGCGCGATCTGGTGTACGATCGGGAGGACCTTCTCGCCGAGTCCAAGGAGGGCAGCCTCACTAACCCCTTCCGCGAGCCTCTGGGCATGGCCCATTCGGGCTGGAGCCCCAAGCCTCGCGGGGAGAAGGCGGAGGAGGAAGAACCCTCTGGTGAGTAGCTACCGGTGTCTGTAGAAGAGGGCGTATTCTACGTAATCGCCGCCCTTACCGTGATGGGCGGCATGGGAGTCGTATTCGCCCGCAACGTCGTATACTCCGCCCTGTTCCTAATCCTCGCTTTGCTGGCCGTGGCCGGCATCTTCCTCCTCCTTTCCGCCGAGTTCCTGGCTCTGGTGCAGGTCCTTATCTATGGCGGGGCCGTCACCATCCTGGTGATGTTCGCGCTGATGTTGACGCGGGTGCGGGACCTGCCTATGGCTTTGGATAGCCCGCAGAAGCCCTTCGCCTTGCTGGCCGCCCTCGCCGTTCTCTCCGTCTTCATCCTGGCGGCGGTGGGCACCGACTGGCCGGGGCAGACGGAGAAGGTCAACGCCATCCCCCTGCACGATTTCGGCGATGCGCTGTTCCGCACCTGGGCCCTTCCCTTCGAGGTGGCATCGCTGGTGCTGATGGTGGCCCTGGTGGGAGCCATCGTCCTGGCCCGCGAGGAGGACGGCGAATGATCCCCATGCAGCACTTCCTGGTGCTGAGCGGCATCCTCTTCTCGCTGGGGGTGTACGGGGTCCTGGCCCGTCGCAGCGCCGTGCTGATCCTGATGTCGGTGGAGCTGATGCTCCAGGCGGTGAGCATAAACTTCATCGCCTTCGCGGTGTACCTAGCGCCCGAGGCCTTCGTCGGCCTCATCTTCGCCGTGTTCGTAATCGTCGTGGCGGCGGCGGAGGTGGGCCTGATGCTGGCCATCATCCTGCGTATCTTCCGCAACCGGGCCACGGCCAATGTGGACGAAGTGGACCTGATGCGATGGTAGAGGCTCCTGCTCGCTCGATCCTGGGGGGTGTGGTTGGAGAGGGGAGGCGGCATGGGGCCGCCCCGATCGTTCGGGGCGGCAAGGGGCGCACCTGATGGGCATGGGTGAGGCCTGGCTGCTGGCGGCCTTGCCGGCGGGGGCCTTCGTCATCCTCCTGCTTTTCGGGCGGTACCTGCCCCGCCGCGGCGATTGGCTCTCCATCGCCGCCATCGGCGCATCCTTTGTCCTCATCTTCCCCGTCCTCGCTGACCTGCTGGACAAGATCGATGCGTCCGGCTCCCTGCCGGTGCCGGGCCTCTCCGGCTGGGACTGGATAGAATACGCCGGCTTCAACCTGCGTTTGGGCTTCGCCGTCGACCAGCTCACCATCGTCATGCTGGTGGTGGTCAGCTTCGTGGCCCTGATGGTGCAGGTGTACTCGGTGGGGTACATGAAGGACGACCCCCACTACGGCTGGTTCTTCACCTGCATGTCGCTCTTCGCCGCCGCCATGCTCACCCTCGTCCTGGCCGACAACTTTCTCCTCCTCTACATCGCCTGGGAGGGCGTGGGCTTCTGTTCGTACTTGCTCATCGGCTTCTGGAACGAGAAGCGGTCGGCCGCCGAGGCGGCCAAGAAGGCCTTCGTCACCACCCGCATCGGCGACGTGGGCCTGCTCATCGGCATCATGATGCTCTGGCGCGCCACCGGCACCTTCGACATGAGGGACACCTTCGAGGCGGCGAAAGCCGGGGTGATGAGCGAACCCTATCTCACCACCGCCGTGATCCTCATGTTCGCCGGGGCGGTGGGCAAGTCGGCCCAGTTTCCCCTCCACGTCTGGCTCCCTGACGCCATGGAGGGCCCGACGCCGGTCTCCGCCCTCATCCACGCCGCCACGATGGTGGTGGCCGGCGTCTATCTGGTGGCCCGCACCCTGCCCCTGTTCGAGGCGGCCCACCCGGCGGCCCTGGACCTGGTGACGGGCCTTGGCCTGGTCACCGTCTTCATGTCGGCTACCATGGGCCTGGTGATGACCGACGTCAAGCGGGTGGTGGCCTACTCCACCATCAACAGCCTGGGGCTGATGATGGTGGCCCTGGGCTCCGGGCAGGTGGCGGCGGCCATGATCTATCTCTTCGCCCACGGGTTCTTCAAGGCCCTGCTCTTCCTCAGCTCCGGCTCCATCCTCCACGCCACGGAGAAGGGCGACGTGCAGGAGCTGGGTGGCCTCTGGCGGAAGATGCCGGTGACGGGCACTGTCTTCGGCATCGGGGTGCTGGCCATGGCCGGCATACCGCCCCTTTCCGGCTTCTGGGCCAAGGACGAGATCATCCTGAGCTCGTCGCAGCACCAGAATGCCTTCGTCTACGCGCTCATGGCCCTCAGTGTGTTCATCACCGGCCTGTACATGGCGCGCCTGTTCATCCTCACCTTCACCGGCGAGCCCCGCGACCGGCACGCCCACGAGCACGCCCACGATGCGCCGCCGGTAATGACGGTGCCCTTGATCCTCCTGGCCATCCTGGCCGTGGTTGCCGGCTTCGTCGTCTTCGACCAGGTGGGCGACGCCCTGGGCTTCCCCGGGGGCATCGGCAAGTTCGTCTTCCTGGAGGAGCCCGAGGCCTTCAAGTTCCACGGCGACGTGGCGGCCGTCTCCATCATCGCTGCCCTGGCGGGCGTGTTAGGCGCCTTCTACTTCTGGTCGGGCGAGGCGAGGCCGGCCAAGGCGGCGGGCGCTCGCTTTCCCGCCGTCTACGCCCTCTGGAAGAACAAGTACTACATGGACGACCTCTACCAGGCCCTCATCGACCGCGTCGTACTGGCATTCGGCCGGTTCATCGCCTGGTGGGATCGCAACATCGTCAACGACACGGGGGTCGACGGCTCGGCTGCCCTGGCAGTCTATTCGGGCTTCCGGTTGAAGTTCTCACAGACGGGGCGCCTGCCCAACTACGCCTTCGCCATAATCTTGGGCGTGGTGGCCTTGGCCATCATCGCCATGATCGTATTTGTGTGAGGTAGGCGGGAGCATGGACAGCGGCTGGCTTCTGTTTGCGGAGATAGCGGTGCCGATAGCGGCCGCGCTCATCATCATGGCCATCCCGTCCGTCTACAAGCAGCAGGTGCGCTGGGTGGCGACGGCGGCCGCCTTCACCATGTTCGTCCTGTCGGTCGTCATCTTCGCTGTCTACAACTACGAGGAGGGCGGCCTCCAGTTCGACCTGCGCCTGCACTGGCTCGAAAACGTAGCCTTCCTGGGGAAGGACGGCATTAGCCTACACCTGGCGGTGGACGGCATCGCGGTGCCGATGGTGCTGCTGACAGGCATCGTCATCTTCGCCGGCTGCCTCATCTCTTGGAGCATCGAGTACCGGAACAAGGACTTCTTCATCCTCCTCATGATCCTGGTAAGCGGCGTCTTCGGCGTGTTCCAGTCGCAGGACCTGTTCTTCTTCTTCTTCTTCTACGAGCTGGCCGTGCTCCCCATGTACCTGCTCATCGGCGTCTGGGGGGCCAGCAGCAACTTCGGCACCTACGTCCGCACCAAAGAGTACGGCGCCATGAAGCTGACCATGTACTTGGTGGGCGGCAGCGTGCTGGTGTTCATCGGCATCTTCGCTACCTTCGTCGAGGCGGGCAAGGGCACCTTCGACCTGCCCGTCCTTGGCCAGGTGGCCTACGACGAGACGTTCCAGAAGACGATCTATCCCTTCTTCATGATCGGTTTCGGCGTGCTGGCCGGCCTCTGGCCCTTCCACACCTGGTCGCCCGACGGCCATGTGGCCGCGCCCACGTCGGTGAGCATGCTGCACGCCGGCGTGCTGATGAAGCTCGGCGCCTTCGGCATCCTGCGCGTGGGGATGAGCCTCTTCCCCGAGGGGGCGGAGTTCTGGGCTCCCGCCCTCCTGGTGCTGGGCACCACCGGCGCTCTCTACGGTGCCATCTCGGCCATGGGCCAGCGCGACCTGAAGTACGTAATCGGCTACTCCAGCGTGAGCCACATGGGCTACGTGCTCATGGGCCTGGCCACCCTGAACCCCATCGGCGTAAACGGGGCCGTGCTCCAGATGTTCGCCCACGGAGTGATGACGGCCCTATTCTTCGCTATGGTGGGCGCGGTATACGACCAGGCCCACACGCGCGAGATATGGACCTTTGGCGGGCTATCCCAACGCATGCCGCGCTTCGTGGCCTTCTTCGCTATCGCCGGCCTATCGTCTCTGGGACTGCCGGGGCTGGCCGGTTTCGTCGCCGAGTTCAACATCTTCGTGGGGCTGTTTAAGACGTATCCGCTGTTCGGCGCGCTGGGCATCGCCGCGGCCGCCATCACCGCCGTCTACATCCTGCGGCTGCTCTCGGCCGCCTTCTTCGGCCCCCTGAACGAGAAGTGGGCCCACCTGAAAGAGATGAAACCGCTGGAACAGGTGGCCGGCGCCGTCCTCATTGTGTTCATCGCCTTCATGGGCATGTGGCCCGACCCATTCGTCGACCGCATCTCTCAGAGCGTGCTCGCCTTACCGGGGATAGGATAGATGGACTGGTCGCTCCTCGTCCCCGAGTACATTCTGGCTGGCTGGGCGGCGATGGTCGTCTCGCTCGACCTGTTCTGGGGCCGCCTGCGCAAGGACCAGCTCGCCTACGTGGCCGCAGCCGGGGCGCTGGTCGCCACGCTGGTCTCGCTCATCTGGGTGAACGACAACTCCTCCTTCGGCGACCTGCTCCAGGTGAACAACTACACCACGTTCTTCCGCATCTTCTTCGGGCTAGTCGCCTTCTTCACCTGCCTGGCGTCGGCGCAGTACGTGAAGGACCGCCTGCTCCACCCCGGCGAGTACTACGCCCTGATCCTGCTGACGGCCATCGGCGGCATCTACATGGCGGCGGCCAAGGAACTGCTGACGGCCTACATCTCGCTGGAGCTGTTGAGCTTCAGCCTCTACGTCCTCACCTCCTACGCCAAGTTCGACCTCAAGTCGAACGAGGCGGGGCTGAAGTACATGCTGCTGGGGGCCTTCTCGTCGGCCATCTTTCTCTACGGCATGAGCCTGATCTACGGCGTGACCGGGACCACCAGCTTCGCCGGCATCGCCGACGCGCTCAGCGGCGACACCAGCGCCATCGGCTTCGCGCTGTTCCTGGGCATCGTGTTGATGATCGCTGGCCTGGGGTTCAAGGTGGCGGCGGTGCCCTTCCACATGTGGACCCCCGACGCCTATGAGGGGGCGCCGCTGCCCATCACCGCTTTCATCGCGGCCATTTCCAAGTCGGCGGGCTTCGCGCTCTTTATCAAACTCTTCGGCCAGGCTCTGCTGCCCATGGCCGATGACTGGCGCTGGATCA
>Ga0209253_10004088_pt1 | contig 12748 bp, 8 predicted proteins | sample FrelakmetBRP12BR_FD_187145 | JGI IMG/M metagenome (GOLD analysis project Ga0209253, IMG submission 187145) | Freshwater lake sediment microbial communities from the University of Notre Dame, USA, for methane emissions studies - BRP12 BR (SPAdes)... | ecosystem: Environmental > Aquatic >...
CCCCTGTGACGCCGCTCTCACGGCACGGAGGAAAAAGGCAATGCCGCATGCGCACAGGGCCGTCGCGGGGACCATGAGCGCCTCCTCGATAACAAGTGTTTTTCCCAGCGACTGGAACAGTGCGCTCACGATCTCGAGTGCAGCACCGTCGCCGGGAGCAGCCGACAGGCAGGTCATAGATTCCCGGATGGCGATTGCCGTGTTGGGCATTGCCCGGATCACGGGCACTTGAACGCTCAACAACGAGCGGATTTCCCCGATTGTTGCCCCCGAAACGATCGAAACGACGATATGACGCCGGGCGTCGAGCTCATTGCCGATCTCCCCGAGAAGTCCGTTGAGCTGCTGGGGTGTGACGGCGAGGATGATCAGATCGGCGTTCCGCATCGCTTCGCTGTTGCTGGTCGTCGTCACAAAGCCCAGAGACGCGAACCGGTCGAGTCCCGTGAGTTTCCTCCGGGTGAGAACGATCGATGCAGGCGCAAACAGCTTCGCTTCGACGAGCCCCAGCGCTATGGCTCCCCCGATGTTTCCCGCTCCCAGAATTGCAACGCGTTGTGTGGCAAGTTTCATGACTCGTGTTCCTTTCGATTTACATACTCAGCAGAACGGTTTTGAGCTCTTCAAACCGGGAGGAGAGCCGCAGAACCTGTTTCCGTCCATTGATGGCGGAGCGCAGACGTTCTGGCATGAGAATGGCATTCCTGATCATATCGTCATACACATCCAGGAATTTCGCCGGGTGGGCGGTTTCCAGGATGACCCCGTAGAACTTCTCTCCGCGCGGAGTGTCGTGGTGCTTCAGTGCGAGATAGGCGACCGCACCGTGCGGATCGAGAATACGTCCGCAGTGCCGGTACACGTCTTTGATGGCACCGCGTGTCTGATCGTCGGAGAATGAAGCCGAAGAGAGTACACTTCGAAGAGCGGAAAGATCTCCGGCAAAAAGATGCAGGACACGCGACATATTGCTCGGATCGCCCACATCCATGGCATTGGACAGCGTCGCGACAGCCGGGGCAGGGGTATAGACGCCGGAAGCCAGGAAGCGCGGAACAACATCGTTTGTATTGGTGGCCGCAATGAAGCGCCGTACCGGCAAGCCCATCTTCCAGGCCATCAGTCCTGCGGTCAGGTTTCCGAGATTTCCGCTGGGCACGGAAAACACCAGCGGCAGGGCGGTGGTGGTGAGGCGGGCGCAGGCGTCGAAATAGTAGAAGGTCTGCGGCAGGAGCCGCGCGATGTTGATGGAGTTTGCCGACGTCAGTTGAACGTGTGCCCGCAGGGAAGAGTCCGCAAAGGCCTGCTTCACCAGCCGCTGACAGTCATCGAACGTTCCTGCGATCTCGAGTGCGGTCACGTTTCCACCGACGGTGGTGAGCTGTTGCTCCTGGATCGTGCTGACTCGCCCGGAAGGATAGAGGAGGACGACGCGCATTCCCGGGACGTTGTGGAATCCATGGGCGACCGCACTGCCGGTGTCTCCCGACGTTGCCACAAGAATGGTGAGTTCCTTGGTGTCGTTCCGGTGGACATAGGCCAGCATGCGGGCCATGAAGCGTGCGCCGAAATCCTTGAATGCCAGAGTGGGTCCGTGGAAGAGTTCGAGGACCGACGTCCCCTCGTCCAGGGGCTCTGTCCGGACAGGGAATGTCATCGACTCCTCGATGATCCGCCGGAGTTCGTCTGCCGGAATCTCGCCGTCCAGCAGGGAGCCGGCGACGTGGCAGGCGATTTCCTGAAAGGAGAGGGAGTGGAGCGATTGCAGGAAAGCGGGCGACAGGACCGGGATCACATCCGGCATGAACAGCCCGCCATCCTTCGCGATCCCGCATACGACCGCTTCGGTGAACGAAACCGAGACCCCGGGATTTGTGATACTATGCAGGTTCATCGTTGTTCGCCGGAATGATGCGTGCACCGGTCTGGTTGATGCCGGAAACGACAACGGACCATCCGTGCCGCAGCGATGTCAGAACGCTTCCCATGGCCATGCCGACTGCGTTTGCCGTTTGTTCCGACGTGGAGAGGGCGAAGAGCGAAGGGCCGGATCCGGAGATGCCGCATCCCAGCGCTCCCGCAGAGAGCGCCGCGTCCTTCATTGGTTCAAAGCCCGGGATAAGGTGCTTCCGAACCGGTTCAGCGACAACGTCGTGCAGGGAGCGGCTGATGAGGCCAAAATCCTCCTGGAGCAAACCGGCGATAAGGCCGGCAGCGTTCCCCGTCTGCCTGATAACGTCGGCCAGCGGCACACTGCGGGGGAGCAGTTTCCTTGATTCCCGGGTGTTGATCTCCATGTGCGGATGGAGGATGGTGCACCACAATTGCCGCGGGGCGCGGACAGGGACAATGTCGATCGGGTCGTATCCCCGGATGAGGCAGAATCCCCCCAGGAGCGACGGAGCGAGATTATCCACGTGGACCGCCTCGCTGGCGATCTTCTCCCCCTCAATGGCAAACGGCAGGAGTTCGTGTTTGGACATTCCCAGATCCAGGAGCGCGTTACACGCGATTGCAGCGGCAACGGCGCTGGCGGCACTCGAGCCGATCCCTCCGCTGACGGGAATCCCTTTGTGAATGTCGATTTCAGCCCCCATGCGTGTCTTGCAGTGCTTCAGAAGCGCAATGACGGGTGCTGCGGCGGTATTGCGCGTACCATCCATCGGGAGTGAGCAGGGAATGCCGGAAACGCTCCGGATGTGCACGCCTGGATTCGGGGTAAGGCGCACGGTCACGGTGTCGCCAGGTTGATCGATGGCGAACCCCATGATGTCGAACCCGCAGGCGACATTGGAGACCGATGCCGGTGCATACGCACGTATACCGTTGTTCATATCAGCTCTGATGGTGTGAGATGCGAATGATGTCGGCAAACACTCCCGTCGCGGTGACATCCGCGCCTGCACCGGGGCCTCTGATGACAATCGGGTGATCCCTGCAGTTCTCGGTCGTGAGGGCGATCAAGATGTCACTCCCCGAAAGGTTGTAGGAGGGATGGTCGGGTCCAACCCGTCGGAGCGAAACCTCTCCTTTGCCGTCGGCGAAGGACGCCACGTACCGGAGAACCTTGCCATCCCGCGCAGCCGACCTTCGTGTGCGCGCATACGGTGCGTCCACGCTGCGCAGCTTCACAAAGAACTCCGGAAGGGTGCGGGCATTCAGCACAGAGCGGGGGAGCAGCGGTTTCACGCGGATGTTGCGGAATTCCAGCGGATATCCCGCCTCTCGTGCGAGAATCAGCAGTTTCCTCCCCACATCCAGACCGTTGAGGTCGTCACGGGGATCGGGTTCGGTGTACCCGCGTTTCTGTGCATCCCGCACGATATCACTGAACCTTCCTCCTTCGACATAGGAATTGAAGAGGTAACTCAGTGTTCCCGACAGGACCCCGTCGATGCGGAGGATCCTGTCTCCCCCCGCCACGAGGTCGTTGATCGTGTTTATGATCGGGAGGCCCGCCCCGACATTGGTCTCGTACAGAAAGTGGACGTTATGCTTGAGCGCACTCTGATGCAGGAGTTCGTAGAGAGCCCGGGGGCCGGCGTTGGCCTTCTTGTTCGGTGTGACGATGGAGATACTTGACCCCAGTATGTCAACGTAGTGCGGTACCAGCGCCTGGCTTGCGGTACAGTCCACAAAGACGCTATTCGGGAGGTTGGAGGCCTTCATGCGGAGAATGAACTCCCCTGCGTTCATCGGCGTGCCGTCCCGCGTGAGTTTTTCCTGCCAGTGCTGCGGGAGCATTGCGCTGCTGTCGAAGACCATGGCCTTGCTGTTGGCGACAGCCTGGACGCGTACCTCGAGGGAGCGGTTCCGGAGGAGTGTCTGGCGGTGCCGGGCGATCTTCCGGAGGAGTGTGGCTCCGATGAGGCCTGTCCCGATGAGAAACACATTCAGGGTTTTCGTCCCGGAAAGGAAAAACGCGTCGTGAAGAACGTTCAGAGCCTTGGCTTCGTCCGTGCGTGCGACAATGGTGGAGATGTTGAGTTCCGACGATCCCTGGGCGATCGCGACGACATTGATGCCGTTCTTTCCGAGCGCCTGAAAGAGCCTTGCCGAGATGCCGGTGGTTTTCCGCATGTTTTCGCCGACGATCGCGACAACCGAAAGACTGTTCTCGACAAGTACCTCGTCGATCTGTCGGTCCCTGATTTCATGTCGCAGATCCTCCTCGATCGCCTGTTTTGCACTCTGTGCCGCCTGGGGAAGGACCGCGAGGCAGAGCGAGTATTCGGACGAGGCTTGCGTCACCATCAGTACATTGATCTGTCGTGCGGCCAGCGCTCCGAAGATCCGGCGCCCCAAGCCGGCCGTGCCAACCATTCCGCTCCCCTGGATCCGGAGGAGGGAGATGTCGTCAATCGATGAAATCCCCTTGATCGGGAATTTCGCCGACGGATCGCGGGTGCCGATCACCGTTCCCGGAAACTCGGGAGAAAACGTGTTCTTGATGCGGATCGGGATCTGGTGATCGAGTGCCGGCTGCATCGTGGGTGGGTGGATGACCTTGGCCCCGAAGTGGGACATCTCCATGGCTTCTTCGTACGTCATGCGGTCAATGGAAAACGCCGCAGGAACCTTGCGCGGATCGGCGGTCATCACGCCGTCCACATCGGTCCAGATTTCGATATCGCGGGCGCGGAGGGCGGCACCGAATATGGAAGCGGAGAAATCCGACCCGCCACGGCCCAGCGTCACCGTGTCATTGTCCGTGGTCGATGCGATGAACCCGCAGACCATCTGGATGCCGCGGTGTTTACGGAAGTAGGACCGGATGGTAAGCTCTGTGAGATCGTATTTCACCTTGCCGTTGCCGAATGTGTCATCGGCCTTGATCAGCGTACGACTGTCCACGAACGCACAGGGAATGCGCCGTGCCTTCAGGGCTTCGGTGATGGTAAATGTCGAGAGGATTTCCCCGAAGCTCATGATGTAATCGAGCATCCGGGTGGTCAGTTCTTTCGTATAGAAGACGCCGTGCAGGACATCGGTGAGATCGGCCAGCCGGTCCCTCACAAATGCCTCGGATGATCGTCGCTGCCGGAGGGGGACGAGCTCGGCCAGGGTGTCCAGATGACGTTTTCGGAGAGACCGGAGCCCGACAAGGTATTTCTTGTCTCCGGCGGCTGCAAGCTTGCTTGTCGCGATCAGCTGATCCGTGACCCCCTGATAAGCGGAGAATACCACAACCAGGTTGCGGTCGCGTTTGTGTGCCTTCACGACGAGATCCAGGACGTGACGTATCCGCGCGGATGAGCGGACGGACGAACCGCCGAATTTCATGACCAGCATAGAGCCCTCAGAAGAATGGTCAACAAAAAACCGACTCTGCTTTAGCTGAAGTCGGTCTTCCGTGTTTCACACAAAGGATGAACCAACCTCAACCGTCTCCGGTCGGGTACGTAGGGGTCGTCGTCGGAAGTTCTGCGACAACCTGCCGTGTGGTTCCCTTGTTCATAGACTCAACATATGTCTTTCTGAGGAAGATGTCAAGTCGGTATGCCCGGAAGGGGAACACCGGAAGGGGCTCCGGTCGCCGGTCGGTCAGGGCCAGACTGCAACGGCGATCTGGCGTGTTTCATCGAGCGCCACCGCGGTATAGAAGTGATAGTGACGGTCGGCTGTCCTGTAAATGAAAGGTTTGCCGGCATGCAGTGCGTCGTAGGAGCCGGGATCTCCGATGCGCAGAACAGGGTTCCGTTCGTACACGCGCCATCCCAGAGGGAATTCCTCCTCGGTGGTCCACGCCAGGCCGTCAGCCGAGTTCTTCCTGTCCCAGCTATACCATGCCATGTACCAGACGTTCCCCACCTTGTAGACGCTCGGGTCTCCCGCCCGTCCGGAGGCGTCCCATGCCCCCTGTCGCCCGCTGCCGACAAGGATGGGAGAGCGGAGATCATCGACTTCCCAGTTCTCGAGATCCCGGGAAGTTGCATAGCCGATGAACTCCTCCGTCATGCCGCGGGCCACCCCCGAGGCATTGAAGAAGAGATAATAGAGATCCCCCTGTTTGACCACGTTCGGGTGCCAGATGGCGTCCCGTCTCCACCCGTTCCCCGCAGGAGTGATGATGGGGTTGTTCTCATAGCGTGTCCAGGTGGTGAGATCTCTGGACGTCGCGAGATTCATCGTCTTCCGCCCACCTTCGTATCCCTTCGCGGTCACACCGAAGTAGAACAGAGTGTAGGTTTCCTTTTCGAACCATATAAACGGCCCTGTAGCCCCTTCGGCATCGGGTGTTCCGGGAATTCCGCTTCCCGAGAAAATCGGGCTCCGGGGATCCTTTTCCCAGTGGAGAAGGTCGTTGCTCCACGCAAGGCCGATCTGCGGGCGTGTGACAAAGGCATAGCCCCTGCGGGCCGGGTCGGTGCTTCCGTAGCCCGTGTACACCATACCGTACCGGCCGCGGGCTGTGTCGTACCAGACCACGGGAGATTCCACCATACCGGAATCCCAATCGCCGAACGGGCCGGGCGGGAGAACGACGCCCCATTTCACAAGTTCGGAGCCGGGGGGGTGCGAAGGGACGTCTCCCGGCCGTTGTTTCGCAGGAAAGCACGAAAGGAGCAGCGGCAGTACACCGATAGCAAGAAGGTCCACGGATCCGTGTGTCATGGCTGCTTCTTCAGCAGTTTGAAGGCGTGCGTCCACCCGTTGCCGAGAAAGCCCGGGATGCACCAGAGGATGCAAAGGGGTTCAATGGCGCGTGCGGCTTCCGCCTTGCCGAGATCTTCCGTCTCCCAGCCGAACTGATCCAGAATGCCTTTTACCTCGGCCTTCGCCACTTCGCTGTTCCCGGCAATGAACATGGTCGGTTTCACGCCGCCGAAATCCGGATTCACCATGAATGCGTTGCCGACACAGCTGAACGCTTTCACAAAATGTGCGCCGGGCACAAGTCTCTGGAGCTGTTCCATGAGAGAGTCGTTCATTGTCGTGAAGTACTGTAGCACACCGTTTACCGGAGGGGTGTCCGCAATCGGGTTTGTCGCGTCGATGACGGTTTTGCCCTTCAAGGTGCTGATACCTGCCGTTCTGACCGCCGCTTCAGCTGCGGTTCCTTTGGTGGCAAGCACGACGATGCCGCCGAACCGTGCGGTGGCTTCAAATGAGCCCACCTGGGCTTTGCCGCCGGTCTTCTCCTTGAGCATTGCATGCTTGGCGGGGTCCTGCGTGCCGATCATCACGTCATACCCGTGTTTGATGAATCCGTTGGCGAGCACCTGCCCGACGATTCCCGAGCCGATAACGCCGATGTTCTTGTTCATGCAGCCTCCTGCGAGCGAGTGTGAGACAGCGGGGGAACATCTCTCCAGACATCAGGCACATCTGTCCGTTCCCAGGGGGGGGGGCAGATGTGCGTACAAAGACAAACACACGGTTCCGGACAGTCGTTCCATCGTGCAACATCGCCCGAAAGAAGGGCCGGACACCGGTTCGTCCATTTGAATAACCCGTCCTTTTTGTGTATTTTATGTTTTACCCATTGAGTCACACCGGGAGCCCCATGTCTCTGAACGACAAAGCCGACTTTATCCGCGACATTGTTGCCGAAGACCTGCGCACAAACAAGTACCAGGGACGCGTCCACACGCGCTTTCCCCCCGAACCCAACGGTTATCTGCACATCGGGCATGCAAAATCCATCAATCTCAACTTCGGGATTGCCAGGGAGCATCCGGGCGGGAAGTGCAACCTCCGCTTCGACGACACGAATCCCGAAAAGGAAGAGCAGGAGTATGTCGATTCCATCATCGACGATGCGCGGTGGATCGCGGGCGACATTGAAGAGAGGGTCTTTTATGCATCGGACTATTTCAGGCAGATGTATGACTGGGCAAAAGACCTCATCCGGAAGGGAAAGGCATACGTCTGCGATCTGAGTGCCGACGAGATCCGCGAAACGCGCGGTACCCTCACGGAACCGGGCACGGAGAGCCCGTACCGGAACCGCGGTGTGGAAGAGAATCTCGACCTTCTGGAGCGCATGCGGAAAGGCGAATTTCCGGACGGTTCCCGGACGCTGCGCGCGAAAATCGACATGGCCTCACCGAACATGAATCTGCGCGATCCCATCATGTACAGGATCGTTCATGAAGATCACCATCGCCAGAAGGGGGCATGGTGTATTTATCCCACCTACGACTGGGCTCACGGGCTTGAAGACTCCATCGAAGGCATCACCCACTCGATTTGCACGCTCGAATTCGAAAACCATCGTCCGCTCTACGACTGGTATCTGGACAGTCTCGGCATCTACCATCCGCAGCAGATCGAGTTTGCGCGGCTGAACCTCAGCTACACCGTGCTGAGCAAGCGCAAGCTCTTGCAGCTGGTGCAGGAGCGGCACGTGTCCGGATGGGATGACCCCCGTATGCCGACGATAGCCGGGTACCGCCGGCGCGGCTACACTGCCGAGTCGATCAGGACATTTTGCGAGAAGATCGGGGTCTCGAAGAAAGACAGTATCATCGATGTGGCGTTGCTGGAATGGAGCATCCGGGAAGACCTGAACAAACATGCACAGCGTGCGATGGGTGTGCTGAATCCTCTGAAGGTGGTTCTCACCAACTATCCGGAGGGGCAGAGTGAACAGCTCCCCGCACTGAACAACCCCGAAGATGAATCCGCCGGCACGCGTTCTCTTCCCTTCGGGCGGGAGCTGTACATCGAAGAGGAGGATTTCCGGGAGGTGCCTCCTCCGAAGTATTACCGCCTTTCTCCGGGAAAGGAGGTCCGGCTCCGGGCCGCGTACATTATCAAGTGTGAAAGGGTGGTGAAGGACGCGCAGGGGAAGGTTGTTGAGCTGCACTGCACATACGACCCCGAGACGAAGAGCGGCGGTCCGGCCGCCAACCGGAAAGTGAAAGGGACCATACACTGGGTGTCGGCGCAACACGCCGTGAACGCCGAAGTGCGGCTGTACGACCGCCTCTTCCTCAAGGAGGATCCGAACCAGGCTCCTGAAGGGAAGAGCTTTCTCTCGAACCTGAACCCCGGATCGCTGAAGGTGCTTGCGGGCTGCAAACTCGAACCCATGCTGGGCACCGCCCTGCCGGGAGCCCGGTATCAGTTTGAGCGGGTGGGCTATTTCTGTGTTGACACAATCGATTCAAAGCCCGGGGCGCCGGTGTTCAACAGAACGGTCACGCTGAAGGATACGTGGGCAAAGATCGAGCAGCGGGATGCGGAGAACGGGGATGTTCAGCGCCGGTAGCGTGAAATGAACTCTTCCACCTCGGGAATCCCCCCCTGGAGAATCAGATATCCGTTGCTGGGTTCCCGCTCGGTGATTTCCCCCGCAATGGGCGTCATCATGATCTCCCGCACCTTCTGAAGATCTCCGGTCTGCCCGAGGGCCCATCCGAGCTTCATGTACGCAACCTCCGGGAGCATGTTGGCGCCCGGGACGACGCCGAGTTCCATCATGTCCCGCCCCGTGTCGTAGACGTACATCTGCACATATCCCCAGAGCGTCTGCACCGTCATGTACACCGCGATGTTCTTTTCACGTGCCCGCTTGAGGGACGGATAGAGCGGCTTGTTGACGTGGCCCAGCCCCGTTCCGGCAATGATGATGCCCCGGTATTCGTTGTCGATGAGTGACTCGATGATGTCCGGCTTCATGTTCGGGTAGTAGTAGACAATGCTCACCTTCTCTTCGAACGCCGTATTCACCACCACGTCACGGTCCGCTCTTCTCCGGTTGTAGTCCTGGCGCAGCGGGGTGATATGGTCCCGGCTGACCATACCGATGGGGATATCGCTGATCGTGCGGAAGGTGGACCGGTAGCTGGAGTGCATCTTCCGCACGCGGGTTCCCCGGTGGAGCAGGCCGTACTCATCGGAAGTCGGGCCGAACATGCAGACCATCACTTCGGCGATGTCGCTTTCGGCTGCCGTTTTCACGCTGTGCATCAGGTTGAGCGCCGCGTCGGAGGAGGGTCGATCGCTGGAGCGTTGTGACCCGACCATGACAATAGGCACGGGAGAGTGCTGCACCATAAACGACAGGATCGCTGCCGTGTGATGCATGGTGTCGGTGCCGTGGCCGATGACAATTCCCTGGACACCCTTCCCGATCTCCCGGCCAATGGCTTCCGCCGTCCCTTTCCACTGTTCAGGTCCCATGTTTTCGCTGAAGACACCGTACAGCTTTTCCGTCTCGAGATTGCAGATATCGGCAAGTTCAGGAACCGAGCCGTACAGCTCTCCGGGCGAGAATGCCGGGATGACCGCTCCCGTCCGGTAGTCCAGTCTGCTCGCGATTGTTCCCCCCGTTCCGAGGAGTTTTACGCGCGGTTTCTTCGGATCGTAGGGAAACTCCTTTTCGGGGATCTTGTAATGGGCTTCTTTTCTCCCATGGATCGTGATTGTCTGAACCGCCCGGGCGGCAATGCCGATATTGTATCCGCTCCGGAGTTTCACCACGATGTGGAGGGGATCGGCGGTCTCCGACCGGGGGAGCACGATTCCCGCAAACGATCCCTGGTCGGTGCGAACCTCAACGTCGCTCCAGACCTGTGCATCGAACGCCTTGAGTTTCTCCAGCGCTTCGCCACGGTACCCTCTGAAGTTGTCCGTCATGGCTGTTCCTTCCGGGACATGTAGTTCATGGCCTGGGCGACAACACCACCTTCAATTCTCCTGCGGACTTTGCTCATCACCGCGCCCATGTGCATGGTGGCTGCCTGTTCCGGATTATGCAGCGTCATCGTGGAAACTTCAATTGCGGTCTCTGTGATAATTGCTCCGAGTTCGTCGATCGAGCAGCGACCCGGCAGCGATTCCCGCGAAAATGCACTTCCCGCGGCGACGTCGAGGAGGGTATCCAGGAAACCTCCCCGGGGAAGGAGACCATCCTTATGGGCGAGCAGGATCTCCTTCATTGTCTCGATGGAGAACTGTGTGTTCCGGCCCGATTTCTTCCTGACGCGTTTGGGAAGCTGTATCAGGAGCAGTGCGGCGGATATGGGTGGAATCTGCCATTCCTTGACGGCGGCCTCGAAGAGACCTGCAAACGGCGACAGGGCAAGGGGTGTAACCAGATCCGCCGGGATTCCGAGTTCGTGGTACCACGTTTCGTTTTCCCAGAAAGGGCGCGGCAGCGTGGCCTTGATCCGGGTCCGGTGCTCCTCCGAGATTCGATGTGGGGGGAGATCGGTATCCGGATACATCCGGTCCGGTCCAGGCAGGATGCGTTCAAAGCCATTTGTGCCATCGCGAAGGGCCTGACGGGTTTCGGATGGGATGCCGATGGTTGCCTCCCTGGCGCGGATGATCACTTCTGCACCCCCCGTTTTGGCATCCTGCTGGGGCCCCCAGACGATCACGATGGTGTCACTGCCTGATGCGCCGACCGCCTTTTTCAGGGTCTGCCACTCGGAAGAGGCGAGCGTTTCGCTGGGGCTGTCCGAGTGGACGATGTTGGGGAGGGTGGTCAGGCAGGCAATCACCCTGACGCGGTCGGATATCTCACGGGAGAAGTAGGTATCCGTCTGGGTTTGCCACCGGAGGAGCCCCTTGAAACCCCGGAGAAGGACGCACTCAGCTTTGTGCCCCTGCGCGATTGCCGATTGTATGGGCTGAAATCGGGTTTTGAGGAGGAGTCTGGTGACATCTTCGGTTTTGGTTGCGAGCGTGTCTTTTGTGATCCCGCGGTGATGAAGTTCCTCCCGCAGTTTGAGGAGGTTGTACTGGCGCATGGCCTCTTGGTGCGTGAGCAGGGGAATATCGGAGATGCGGGGGACGCCCTTGATCTCCACGCGGGTTCCGCCGGTGACGCTGACGTTGACATCCTGCCGTGCGGCGCCGTGACCGGTCCGCACGTTCCCCGTACTTCTGACCAGTTTTCTCAGGATCTCGGCGACTTCGGCAACCTCGTGCGGTGTCCGCATCTCCGGTGCCGTGACCGTCTCGACAAGGGGCATTCCCAGGCGGTCGGTAAGATAGGTTCTCCGGTGGCCGACATCACTCACTTCGCGGCAAGCGTCTTCCTCGAGTCCGAGCTGGACGATCTTGATCTGCCGGTTCTTGTAGGGCAGAGAGCCATCCACACCCACGATCGTCGTCCGCTGGAATCCGGTGGGAATACTCCCATCCAGGTACTGTTTCCGTGCGATGTGAATCTCGTCGACCATTGTGCACCCGTAGAGCAGCCCGATCTTGACGGCGATGTCGAGCGCCTCGTCGTTCAGTTCGAACGGCGGGGTGTCGTCCATTTCATATGTGCAGACGGTCGCATGGTGTATCTGGTAGATGATTTCCTTCTTTGTTTTGAATTCCATCAGCGCCGTGCCGTCATACTCTCCCAGTTCGGAGAGGGTGGGGCGCATATGGCGGAGGATTTCCGCGTTGAACGAATTGCTGTACAGCCCGGCGGGACAGCGGCAGAAGAGTTTTTTTGCGGTGAGAATCTGCTGATGGATTTCGAGTCCGGATTTGAAGCCGACCGCGGCGTAATCGTCCGCGGTCATTTCACCAAACGGTTTAAACGTCATGCAGGGCCGGTTTCTGGGTGTCGGGGACGGACAGGTTCATATGTGAAATTTCTCAAAACAAACAGGGAAAAGCAACAGACTTCCTCGCCATACATATCCCCCGGCCCGCGGGAGGGCACGATCAGCGGTGTTCGACCGCGTTCAGGAAGAAATCGACGATGGGTTTGGGGTCGGGCAGGCCGTGCGGGCGATGGCCTGCTCCCGGTTTACGGATAACCGTAATCCGTCCGCCCGCCGCCAGGATTCGT
>Ga0209253_10004089_pt1 | contig 12748 bp, 11 predicted proteins | sample FrelakmetBRP12BR_FD_187145 | JGI IMG/M metagenome (GOLD analysis project Ga0209253, IMG submission 187145) | Freshwater lake sediment microbial communities from the University of Notre Dame, USA, for methane emissions studies - BRP12 BR (SPAdes)... | ecosystem: Environmental > Aquatic >...
TAGGGGAGGAATAAAATGGTGAAAACAGTTTGGCTTTCTTCGTTAGGTTCTTCAGAAGAGACCGTTAAGAATTTAATTTCTCAACTCAGAGCCTATGGCCTTGAGGTGAAGGGACATTTCTGGGAAGACGATGTGGAGAAAATGGCATGGGCAAAACCCAGGGAGGAACTGATCAAGCCTGATGTGGCTCTATGGATCATTTTAGCAGCCCTGGAGAACCTGGTGAATCCTTCGATTCGATATGGACTTTCCCTCTTGGCCATAACGATCCAGGCCAAGAGAGGGCTCTCCTTCCCTATAGTAATCCTCGTCACCCAGGGAGAGGCATCCTCTTCTGAAACGCTCCCCACTCCACTGAAAGGGGTTGATGTTCTATCCCTTGCCGATCCTGGGATGGCTGCCAAACTGGTGGGGAAGGTCCATTCTCCGGTGAAAGAAGTCTCTTCTGAATATCGCCTCGATACCTATGGAATGCCACAGATCGGACAGTGGTTTGAAGTGGGTCCAATGAATTCGACATGGGCTGGAGCCATGTTCGGGGTCGCAGATGGAGAAATCCTCTTTCAGGCCGTTGGTCCAAGAGGGAGCCTTCCGGACCAGTCAGTTCTGCACTATCCCCTTAAAGGGCTAAAATTGACCCTGGGTGAAAAAGAGTACATCGCCTGGGCTGTTCAGAATGAAATCGATCCCAAAACCTCTTACTTTGTGAAGGTTGAAGGATTACCATCCTCCATCCTCTTTGGTCCTTATTCAAGTCAGGAAGCGGCAGAAGTCTATGTATTGACAATAAAATGATGATCTCAACGCATCAAAAAGAAGGCTGGCAAAATGCGATTTGACAACCCTGATCAATGTCAATATAATGCTTGTATTAGTCTTTCTCTGTAAGAGAAAGTAGTCCTATGTCTGAATCGCATCCAACACGCTTTGGGAAGTACCTCCTCCTGGAGAAACTCGCTGTAGGGGGCATGGCCCAAATATATAGGGCTAAGATAACGGGTGTTCAAGGCTTTGAGAAACTTATTGCTATCAAGACCATCCTGCCCCACCTCTCTAATGAAAAGGAGCTTCTTAGCTCTTTTATTGATGAAGCCAAGCTTGCAGCTCTACTTCACCATCAGAACATCGTCCAGATTTATGATTTCGGAACCATGGAAAGTTCCTATTTTATTGCCATGGAATTCCTCCTCGGCAAAGATCTTCGTCAAATCTTCGGTAAGTCCCAAGAGAGGAACTTACCGCTCAGCAACGAACACGCCCTCTATATTACTCATCGAATCTGTTCCGGTCTCGATTATGCCTACACGCTAAAGGACTTTCAGGGAAAACCTCTGAACATTATCCACCGAGATATCAGTCCTCAAAACATTTTTGTAACCTATGAGGGAGAGATCAAGATCGTTGATTTCGGGATTGCAAAGGCCGCCAGCCAGAGTACGATAACCCATTTCGGCATGATCAAAGGAAAGGTAGCTTATATGTCGCCTGAACAGGCTTCGGGACAGATCACCGATCATCGCTCGGATATTTTTTCTACTGGCATCATCCTCTATGAAATGGTCACTGGTAAACAGATGTTCACAGGAGCGGATACCTTACAGATTCTCGAAAAGGTTTGTAGAGCAGAATTTGAACCTCCTGAAGTGGCACGAAGCGGTCTCCCATCACAGGTATATGAAATTCTCCATAAGGCCCTCAAGAAAGATCGTGAAGAACGTTACCAATCTTGTGGTGAAATGTTGGCCGACATAGAAGAGTTTATGTTTAAACTCTCCATGAGGCCGACCACAAGAGGGCTCTCTCAGTATATGAAGGACCTTTTTGAAGAAGAGATCGCCACAGAGGGAGAAACCATGCGGGAGGCGGTCCCTGTCAGGCCGGAGGAAGAGCCCGTACCCAAGAAGATCGAAGAGCCTCCAAAAAAATTGGAAGAAAAAACCATCGAGGCGCAGAAACCAAAGAAAAGAGGCGTCCTTTACGGAGCAATCGGAGCAGTTCTTATCATCATGGTGGTTGTTGTTGCGTTTTTACTCAAGGAAAAGCCTGCCCCCACACCGAGCAAATCAGTTCCTCAGAAACCACCTGAGAAAGCCGTTGTGACTAAACCAACAGAAATACGCAAGCCAGGAGTAAAAACCCCAGATCGCTCTGCAGAGGCGAAGGCATTACAAGACCAAGCAACAGGGCTCATGGATAAGAATCCTCAAGAAGCCAAATCTCTATTGTTGAAGGCCGTTCAATTAGATCCCAAAAGTGCGAAGGGATACTTTCAATTAGGCGTAACCTGTATGAAACTCAAGGAATATCCAGAGGCCATCGAAGCCTACCAGAAGTCTGGAGAATTAGAACCCAACTTCCCGGACACCTATTTTAATCTCGGTTATATCTATGCGATGGGAAAAGATTTCTCAAAAGCAGAAGAGATGTATAACCGTACGGTAAATTTGAAACCTTCCTATCTGGATGAGGCACTTTTCAATCTAGGAATGGTTCAAGAGTGGCAGGGAAAAAGGAAAGAGAGTGTAGAGAACCTTGAACGGGCACTTTCCCTCAATCCCAATAACGAGATGGCAAGGAAATTCCTCGATAAATTAAAGAGGAAATCATAAGGGGGATATTTATGAAAAACCACTTCCATCCAAAAACTTATTGGTTGATGATTGGGCTGATATTTTTATTGATCCTTTCTGGCTGTAAAACTACAGCTCCAAAATCGGAGGCCCCTCCCCCCCAAACCCCACCCCCCGCTCAACTGCCGGCTCAACCTTCTGGCGAGCCTGCCCCAACACCAAAAGATGTAGCTCCCCTACCTCTGCCCCCTGTAAAGGCTCTTCCACCTGATGAGACCTACTTTACCCATACCGTAAAATGGAGCGGTGAAACCTTATTTATCATTGCTGCCTGGTATACAGGTAATCGTGAAAACTGGAAAGCCTTAGCTGAGGCCATGGTGCAGGCCAATCCGAATGCCAATATCCATCGTATTTTTATTGGGAATAAGGTTCTCATACCAGAACGTCTGCTGAAGACACGGGATCCCATGCCAAAGGAGTTCGTGGATAACTTTTACCAAAAACCGAAGACAGAGAAGGCGCCGCCTAAGCCTTCTCCTTCTCAAACCGAGGAGGAAGAACCAAAGCTCTTTGGTCCGAAAAAATTACCTAAGAAGTGATTTTCCAAGAACAGAGTTTACTAAGAACGGTTTAAACAAAACGGCACCATGATGAAATTTTCGGACAGGGTGTTATTCCATCCAGGTGAAAATCAGCAGTCCTCTCATCATGCTTCCCTATTTATTAAATTTTCTGCCATCACCATTCTCTTGATTCTCATCGTTTCTTTACTGCTGACTCTTCTCTTTATTAAAAGGGGAAAAGACATTCTTTATCGGGAAAGAGTCAGCGGAGGGAAATTGATCGTTGTCCATTTTGCTAACCAGGCCATTTATCCTCTCCTTGAAGAGGATACGTTAACCCTGAATACCCTTGTCAAAGAAGCAAAGCAGGTAGACGGCTGCCTTTACGCAATGATTCTTGACAGCAAGAAGATCATAAAAGCCCATACGGACCCAACAAAAATTGGACTTCCTTTGAAAGAGTTTGAAAATATTGAAAGTTTTACTAAAGACGAACCCATTACCTACTTAACTTACCGCCTCCCTTCGGGGGCAAATATTTTGAATCTATCCATGCCTATCACATTTATGAATAAGAATGTGGGATCTGTCTTTTTAGGATTATCCATGGATTTCATCAACAATGAAATTAAAAAAGAAACTTTTTCCTTGGTGCAGAATGTCTTTTTTGTTACTTTATTTGTGCTGATCATGGGGATCGGAACTACATTTTTTCTTGCTAGGTGGTTGAACCGTTCTAAGAATATGAACAAGGCTTTTACCACAAGGACAGAGAGAAATCAGGTTGCTGTCCTCTACGTAGGGGTCAAGGGGTTTATGGCCTATGCCGCTGCAAAAAAACCGGAGGAAGTTCTACAAGACTTGAATGATTATGTCTTCATCGCTACAAAGAGTATATTGGATCACGGGGGCTATGTCGCCAAAATCATCGGAGATGCAGTGATCGGGGTGTTCCGGAGCTCCCCTCTCGAAGAAGACTATACCATGAGGGCCGTCCGTTCTGCTGTCACAATCCAGAAAGCCTTCGAAAATGGAAGGGGTAGCAGAAATCAACTCGTTGGTAATGTAGGGATTGGAATCAGTTCAGGAGTGGTCTTGTCTGGCTACATCGGTTCCCATGCAGAGAAAATGTATAATTATATCGGCGAGAGCTTTAAGGCGGCCCATTCCCTTTATGTAGTGGCTGGCCCAGGAGAAATTATCATCAGCAAGGACATTTATCAATCCATCGAAAACTTATTCTCCGTGGAGCCCATCCCACCTCGAGAAATGACCCAGAAGACGGAAGCATGGGAAAGCTTTCGTTTACGTCACAGGGCGGAATGAAGGTCCTATGGTTAAAAAGCCTTGCCCAATTTATCTTTTCGTAATCGTGGTCGCCCTTTTTATGGTAAGCTGTGCAAGGCTTCCACCCCGTCCCGAACCCGAGCCTCTGCCTCCACGTCAACCTGAACCGCAAATCCAAATCTATCCGACGACACGAACCTTTCCTGATTTGGTTGCCCTTATCGTTCAACCAGGAGATACGTTCTCTTCTCTTGCATCAAGATTCCTAAACGATCCTTCTATGAACTGGGTCATTGCCGAGTTTAATGGAATCACTTCTCTATACCCTGGGCAAGAGGTGATCATTCCTCTCCATGCTTTTGAAAAGGGGGGTTTGAGCTTTAAATATTATCAAACTGTCCCAGTGATCTCTTACCACAAATTTTCGGAAGATAAAGCGGATGTCCTGACCGTTAAGAAGAGCGCCTTTGAGGAGCAAATGAGATTTTTGAAAGAGAATGGATACCGGGTCATCACAATGGATGCGTTTTTTGATTTCCTGGATTTTAAGCGGCCGATACCTAAGAAGTCGATTGTCATTACGATTGATGATGATTGGTACTCTACCTATGAGATAGCATTTCCCATATTGAAAAAGTATGGATACCCAGCCACATTATTTGTGTACACGGACCTAATTATCCCAGGAGGTAAAACCTTAAGTTGGGATGTTCTGACTGAAATGTCCAAGAGCGGTATTGATATACAATGTCACACAAAAAGCCATCGAAATCTGGACAAAAGAAATGGCCAAGAATCTTTCAGGGAATATTTCGAGGCTGTCAAAAAAGAATTAGTTGAATCGGCTGAAATTTTTCGAAAGCGACTTAACAAAAAAGTTAAATATTTGGCCTATCCATACGGGGACACCAATCATCTGATTATTGCTCTCCTTACGAAGCTTGGTTACCGGGGGGCATTCACGGTAGAAAAGGGCAGTAATCCATTTTTTGCACATCCTTACAGAATTAACCGTTCCATGATTTTTGGGAATTTCAATATACAAGATTTTCAAAATTGTTTGGCTTACATGAGTGATAAGGACCTCCGTTAAATCACTTCGCCTGAGGGGCTAAATTCGTGTTCGACAAACTCCATCTTATAGCGACAACAGCCTTATTCCTATTCGGCTGTGCTGCTCAACCCCCTGTCACCAAAGCGCCCATTATAGAAAAATACCCCTCCCCAGCGCCTCCAGTTCATCAAGAACCCATCATAGAAAAAGATCCCTTTCAGGGATTTCCCGAAAAATATCGCTTGAAAGCTATTGAGCTTGGGAAGGGCGAAGAATTGCGCAAGGCACTTTTTTACTGGAAGGTGGTCCGTAATTTCACCCCTGATGACGCGGATGCTTCAGAAAGAATAGAGGTTTTGGAGGCACGGATTCGAACGGAATCGGAAAAGCATTTCTTGAGAGGGTTGAATTACTCTCTTCAAAGTTCAATTCAAGCAGCCCGCAAGGAGTTTTTAATCGCCCTTACCTACAACCCTGAACATGTGCAAGCTTTAGATTATCTGAAACATAAGTTAAACAATCCAGATTACTTACTCTATGAGTCCAAGGGAGGCGAAACCCTAAAAAGAATTTCCCAAGATATATATAAAGACCCTGAGAAAGACTTTTTAATCGCATATTTCAATGACCTCGAGAGCGGGGACCCATTGAAACCTGGAATGGCACTAAAGCTTCCTATTGTCGCATCAGCATGGATGGCCAAGCCAACCTATTCTGAAGAGAGGCTCAATAAGTCCGATTCGTTACCAAAGACCCGAAAGCGTGAAGTGCAATGGCAGGAACAAGCCGAGGTCCATTACGCAAAGGGGGTCAGACACTTTCTTGCTGAGGAGCTGTACAATGCAATCCAAGAATGGGAAGAAACGCTCCGGTTGAATCCAGATCACTCGAAAGCGAAGAAAGACCTCAAAAGGACTCGCAGGTTGCTGGAGAATTTGAGGAAGCTCCAATAAGGAACTGTCCTTCCGTTGCGGGTATTTTATGTATGGATTGAACGGTGACCTTTACGTTCCTAATCGGAAGGATCTTTACCAGCCAATTTGAATCAGGGTCTCAGAATCCAATAAAAAGACTATCGCCGAATATCACATCAGGTTAGATAAACCAAAATGACGATTCAAATTTGGAATAACGCATGATAAAATGATTGACATCTTTTCCGGATTATGCTAAGTAAAATCCAAAAATTATAAAAAATTCAATCTGCTATGAAACCCGAAGAGATCACCCGGAAAAAACTTGATAATGAGGAATTTTTGAAACTTCGCCAGGCCATGGAGAAGATTGCCCAGTTAATGACCAAGCGTCTCAAGGGCCACATAGAGGCCATCAAGGCCCTCTTTATTCCTCGAATGCTCTTAGGGAATTTCATTAAAAGCGCCCTCATGGATGAAGTACCAGGTGCCGAGAAGGCCTTTGCCGAGCTTCAGGCGTTGTATGGAGCAATTTGTGAAAAACCTTTTGGTCTGCCCCGAAAACTCACACCTCCTTTGCCACCCATTTTAAACCAACTGGATATAGTCCCTTTTCAATACGTTCTCTCCCTCGAAGGCTCAGAAGATAAGACCGTCAGCATCACCTCTCCAACCCAGTGGATTCTTTCGTACCGAAGCGAGTGCTCTTTAAATCGTTTAGGGGCAATGACTTCGGGTATAGAACCCCGCCAACCGGATGAAATGAGACAAGCCATCATCCATCACCTCGTCATGGTACTTTTCTTTAGGCATTTTCCGAGCTTAACCCAGTTATTCGAAGACCTCCGTTATCAGGTGGAAACGAGAGAACTGGCGGATCTGGGTAATCTTCCGGCAGTGATGTTAAGGGCTCCCATAGAGACTTTTCTCCCTCCCGATGATTTCATCGTTCAGGTTACTCAACTTTCTGGGATTCCAGCATTCCAGGAAATTGTTGATCCAGAGGCAGTTGAAAATATTCCGGACCCCCTCAAAGAGGTTCTGAGGAATTTAATCCGTTAGTCCTCTTCCTGGCTCACCATTTCAACTCCAATTCTATCTTTTTTCCAGAAGGCAGGATTTGACGGGAGGGTTCAATGACGATCCTGGCAATCGCGGGTTGATCGGGTTTGGGCTTGGTTACCGAAACTTCGAGACCTTTGGGAGTGGGATGCCCCGACCTCTCCCAAAATAGAGAAAAGGTCTTTCTCAGATTTTTCTCAAGATCAAGAGGTTCAAGACCTTCCTCAAAATTGTCCTTACACCAAAAGAGAAATTGGGTGATTCTGGAAAGAAGAAGCGAATAGCTGAAGGAGCCGCCTCCCACAGTGGTTTCAGCGGCGATAAAGGCAATGTCTTTGTTTAAGGGTGCAACCAGAGGGATGATCCCTGTCCTGACGAATTGGTCAATTCTTTCATCGCTAAAATTTGCCTCCGTTGGGATGCTCTTGCTCCTTTCGATCATATTCATGGCCAGACCTTCCAGCCTGATATTCTGCCGTTCGGTGAATCGAGTTGGCCAACCGATCTTAAGAAAACTTTGACCGATGAGGCTTCCGATTGCCCAGACCGGGCTGACCCAGAGGTTTTGAGATTCATCGAAACGAATCGAACGAGGAGGATTATCAGGACCGTATGGATAGCGTATTAAAAAACGATTGCAGGTGATGGCCATCCATTTCGCTGATGAACTCTCTTTTAAACGACGCCATTTAGCAAAGGTTGGTTCTTCAAGATAATGAGGTAAGAAAGGAATTTTCTTAAGATCTTCCCATTGATCAAGATAGAGAAACTTTTGAGTGATCCAGCAAAGGGTGGGAACAAGGAGGGTCTCTGAAAAAAGGGCTATCTTTTCTAAAAGCTCAAGGCTTCTTGGAGAGTTATCAAAAGGAAGATCGATGAGGATCAGAGAGGGAAGGTCATCCACTAAAATGGCCGTCAGATGGTCTAAGGTCTCTTCCAGGGTCTCGAATGAAACTGGGACGATTCCAAGGATGATCTCTCCATCCACTCCTCCCTCCTTGATGAGAAACCTGAGCCCTTGCCAGATGGATTCCAGATTTCTAAAGTCTTCGCCTGAAAAGATGTGTTCTAAAATCTGTTGGAGGGTGGAATCCATTTGAGTGACAAAGGGCTGGGCCTCCAGGGGGGTGGGACCTTCCCCCGGCACGGAGACCATTTTTAAAATCTCATCAATGGGATTTGAAGGAGTTATTTTTGGCTTACGAGTTTCAAATTTTACCTCAAAGGGAAGGCCTGGCCATTCTTTAAGGCGGCCATAAATCTCTTCTTCAGAAAGTCCTTTTGTTTTGGCATCCTCAACAAATTTTTTTGCATCCAGAAGATTCTTAAGAAATGAATGATTTTCTACGATCCGATCAGGATGAAAGTCTTTCACCCTCTTAAAGCGTAGGGTCAAACTACCTGTTCTGCAAAGATTTTGAGGAACAGAAATATCAAGGGAGAGGACCAATTCGTCCATGACCTGATCCAGATTGGTCTTATCAACTCGAATCGGCCCATCTTTCCAAAGGCTCTCTTCACGAGGCCTAAAGGGCGCTAAAGAGAGTACCTTAAAAGGCATGGAGGGAATCTGCATCGTAACCTCTCAGGGATGATAGGGTCGCTCCTGTTTTAGGATCCAAATATTTTTTTAAATTTGGAAAACAACCCTTTTGATTCTTTTCCCTCAGCGATTTCTCGTTGGGCCTTCCCCTTCTTGTCAGAAGGTTCTATCGGTTTCTCAGAAGGAGGTTCTGGGACTTCGGCCAAACGGCCTTCACCAAGAAAGCGGAAGATAGGCCCTCTGGGGCTCAAGGCCAAATCATCGTTGAGTTTTAATGGCGCCTGGAAAGCGATAGGTTGCCGATTGAGATGGACTGATTTCTGTCCGGTCAAGTCTTTTACCCAATATTGATTCTGGCTGAAGAAAATCTGGGCATGCTGTTCAAGGATAGCTGGATGATCAAGGGTATATTCACACCGTGGACCCTTTCCAATGGTCACAGGTAATTGATTAAATTGGCGAATGGTGGGACCATATTGGATGATCAATGGAACCTTTACCGCTTGAACTGAAATCCCAGGAGGTTCCTCTCTTACGGGTGGAACGAGGGGAGGTTTCTCCACAAAGGGAGGTGGCGTTTGGTACGGAGTTTCCCCTATAGGAGGTTTTTGGGAAATTTCCTTTGCGACCTCTGGGGGGAGTTTGAGCAGGGGGATCTCCTTCCCCGCCTCAACTTCCTTCATTTGAGTAAGGAAGCTGATCTTTGGTCCTCCCTTTGAAAATTCCAAAATGTCTCCATCTTTAAGATAGGCCTCCTTAACCCCTTTCCCATTGACGAATGTGCCATTGGTGCTGTGGTCAATCAGTTTGAACTGGTTTCCTTCCCTAATGATTTCAGCATGTTTACGAGAGATTTGGGTAAGATCAGCAGGGAAGCAAAGATGGCAGGATGGGTGGCGGCCAATCAAAATCACCGGTTCAGAAAACTCCGGTTCCTTCCCTTCAAGGGGAAGGGGTCCTTGAATATGGATAAGCTGGACAATGATCAAAGGTGGGTTCTTCATATTCTTCGCCAAAATTATACTCGATCCATTTTCTGGGTCAAGAAAAATTATGGTTTCCAATCTTTGGAAATTTTTGTATATTAAAGTATGCTTCACATTACTTCTTTTGGCAAGTCCGATATCGGTCTGAAGCGTTCTAATAATGAGGATGCCTTCGCTGTAAAATCGGAGGAGGGTCTATTGGTCCTTGCCGATGGAATGGGTGGGGAAGCTGCAGGCGAGGTCGCCAGTCAGATCTTTATCGGTTCTGCCTTAGAGGTCTTCTCTAAAAGAGAAAGCCGTTCTGAGCAGGAGACTCTTGAATGGGTTCAAGATGCCTTTTCTTTAGCCAATGAAAGGATTTTAAGTCATGTGAAGAGAAATCCCGAACATGAGGGGATGGGATGTACCGCAGAGTTGATCGTATTTTATAATGAAAGCTTTATCCTCGGCCATGTGGGAGATAGCCGCACCTACCTTCTTAGGCAAGGACGCCTGAGGCAACTCACAAGGGATCACTCCCTTATCCAAAATCAAATCGATCAAGGTCTGATCACTCCTGTGGAAGCCAGAAGGCATTCATTAAGAAATGTAATTCTCCGGGCTGTGGGTGTAAAGGAAACATTAGCCATTGACCTTGTCAGAGGGAAAAGTCTTTTAGGTGACCTTTTTCTACTCTGTTCTGATGGTTTAACCGATTTAGTCGATGACACTTCTATTCAAAAAATTCTTTCGATTCCACTGAAACTTCCTCAAAAAGTGGAAAGACTTATTGAATCCGCCAAATCTTCAGGAGGCTTTGACAATATTACAGTGATTTTGTGCGAAATGATGCGATCATGAGTATAGAAAAGCTGAAAGAATACGAAATTTTTAAAGATTATTCGGATGAATTCTTGACCGAATTATCAAAGGTCATCATCGAAAAAGAGTTTGAAGAGAATGAGATCATCTTCCGCGAAGGGGACAAGGGGGACTCCATCTATATCGTTAAAGAGGGTGAGGTCGCTATCAAGAGATTTATTGATAAGCACGGCGAAGAAGAGGAACCCATGGCGATTATAGAAAAAGGGGACTTCTTTGGTGAATTGGTCCTGTTTGATAATAAACCGCGCTCAGGTTCAGCCTATGCATCAAAGAATTCCAAACTACTTATCCTGAAAAAAGAAGATTTTTTGAATCTTACAAAAATAGACCCGAAGGCAACCATCACCACACTCATCACCATTAATAGGGTGGTGTCTGAGAGACTGCGTAAGGCGAGTAAAAGCTTTTCATCCAATTTCGAATTCGGAAATATATTATCCGCCATCAGAGGGTCCATTAAAAGTGCAGGAGGAGTGGAGGAAAAGCCTTCCTTGAAGCAAGAGGGGTATGGCCGTTATAAGATCGTCAAAGAATTTGGAAAGGGTTCTATGGGTGTGGTTTACCAAGCCCATGATTCTCAGATTGGGCGACCTGTTGCTTTAAAGGTCTTGCGTCAGGATCGGGTCACAAGTGAGACTTTTGTCCTTAGATTTATAAAAGAAGCTAAATCCATTGGCAGGCTCTCTCATCCCAACATTGTCAAGATCTATGACATAGGTCAGGGCCTTGGAACCATCTATATCGCAATGGAATTTTTAGACGGGGAACCTTTAAATAAAGTCGTTGAGAAGAGGAGATTGAGCCTAAAGGAGATCGTCAATTGGGGCATTCAGATGGCTGAAGCCCTCGATTATGCCCATCGAAAAGGAGTTGTCCACAGGGATATCAAGCCTGGAAATATCATCATTCAACCCAATGATCAGATAAAGATTGTTGACTTTGGCATTGCCCATATCGAAGACCCTTCGATGCCTCAACAGACAAAGGTGGGAGAGATCCTCGGAACACCCGCCTATATGTCTCCCGAACAGTTTTCAAGTCAACCCGTTGACGGCCGCTCTGATCTCTTTTCATTGGGAATTATCCTGTATGAATTGGCCACAGGGAAAAGGCCTTTTGGAGGTGATAACCTTTCCGCTATCTTTAGTTCAGTCACTTTCGAAACTCCTGCAGAACCGGCCAGGATTAATCCAAACATTCCCCAGAGCCTCTCTCAAATTATCATGAAATGCCTGGAGAAAATGCCGGAGGAGCGTTTTGAACGAGGAAAGAGTTTGGCCGATGCTCTGAAAAACTGCCTTCAGGAATCAGATCTCGCCTCTGTGCCCTCTTCGACCACCAGAAAATCGAAAAATATCATTAATTAAATCAGTAAGTGCGCCACGAGGCTGCACAAGAGATGAGGGTAGATCCCTCGGGATTGACTTACAGGAGGGGGAGCTAAACCGCCTCAAGCGACACGGATAATTCGTGTTTCCTGGCCGGTACCTTTAAATACTCCGCCAAATTCCTGAGCCAACGGGACAAATAGAGCTCCAAACCTTGAATCTGATATGCCTTGGGCACAATCTGTTAAAGCTTTTCAGAAGCACTTTGAGACCGGCAACCGCCTGAGTTTGGGCTCGACTGATTCACTTGCGAGTGCAGTGATATCTCCCATAGACCCAATCTTAGTGTGGGCCAAATTTCCAGAATCAGTTCCGCTACCAACTCCTTTCAATTTTCAAAGAACAGTCTACAGAATCTATAAAATTATTAGGAGTTCTCCGACAGATTCCTATGGATTCTTTATCTTCAGAAACAGTATCCTGAGTTAGACTCCATTACCCAACTTCACTTTTTAATTGTTCTGGAGCCTGTTACCCTATAACCGTGAATCGTAACGCGTGTTCCGTGTCCGTC
>Ga0209253_10004090_pt1 | contig 12747 bp, 8 predicted proteins | sample FrelakmetBRP12BR_FD_187145 | JGI IMG/M metagenome (GOLD analysis project Ga0209253, IMG submission 187145) | Freshwater lake sediment microbial communities from the University of Notre Dame, USA, for methane emissions studies - BRP12 BR (SPAdes)... | ecosystem: Environmental > Aquatic >...
TTTTTGCTCACTTCATCATTGGTGGGTGATATCTCACCAATGCGAAAGCGAAGGTCATTTATTACCTTCTCCCCGATATGCTCGTTGAGCCGTTCAATGATTAGATGCTTCATGAATTCCAGTTCCTGCATCCAGGTGGAGCTCGACACATTAACCCAAAGAACCATGTTTCTGATCTTATGGGGTTGGGCCTGGAGGGCTAGGTGGGGGCCAACCACGCTGTCCCAGACATCCCAGATCTGATACTGTTTCATCTTGCCACCGAGCTTGAGCCTGGTGAACAGCCTTTCTAGGATGGTACCAACTTCTTCGGGAGTAGTTTTTTTCTTCTCCTGAGGCATCTGTGATGCTCCTCTCACCCACTACTACCTACCGTGCGTTTTATCTGCTCGATGTTCTTTTTCAGTATAGGGCTTACGGCTACTGCATGCAGCTCATCACTTACTATCTCTCTCAGCGGTAATCTCATCGGTGAGCAACTCATCATCGAGGCCAAGGATAGTAGGGAAACGGTGCCATTGAGAGTAAAAGTACGTTAGATGAGTTATTTAATCTGCATACTACTTACAATCTCCAATGCGGTTTCCACTGATGTGGCTTGTCATTTCCATGTTTGCGTGACTCATGGTCATGGTGATGGTACCTTCAAAACTATTTCCACCGTAGGTTATTTTACCTTTCCCGCTCATTTCCTCACCTTGGCTTGTACACTGAATGGTCCAGGTCACCGTATTACCAACTATGGTAGTCCCACTGATTTTACACTCCTGCCCTGGTTGAGTACTCTGCGGAACAAAGTCCTTTTTGGTGAGGCACTGAATGTGTTTTTGCGGTGGTATATTCATCCGCATTCCTGGCATTTCTACTTTTGTGGTAATTTCCCATTTGCCTTCCTGCAGGTTCAATGCTGCATCGGCAAAAGCAACTGAAATGTACGTTACCAGCATTAGTGAGGCAACTACTAGTTCTTTTAACATTGCTATTCCCCCTTTCTTTAGATAACAGTTTTCAATCGATCACCACGGGCGTGCCGGTGGGAAAAGTATAGGAAAAGGTTGCACGGAAGTCAACTGAAACGTTGGTCAGAGCTGTTGAGGGGTTACTACGGTGTGGATGTAGTTTTGTGTGTGACACCCAGATACTCCATTTCAAAACCTTACGCTTCCTATATGTTGACTTACCTCTATCCTTATTTTATAATCTTAGAAATCAAGACTGGTTTGGATAGGGCATTGCGGCTGTAATCACGGTTCCCAAAAAAGAAATAGTGTAATCAGGAAATACTGTACCTATGCGCAATGAAAAACAGCAGGTAGCGCTCACCTCAGTTCTGGCAGCTTTGTTTCTGGTTGCTATTAAAATTGTTGTGGGAGTTGCTACGGGAAGCCTTGGTGTCCTCTCAGAAGCCGCTCACTCCGCCCTTGATTTGTGTGCCGCAATTGTGACGCTGTTCGCGGTGCGCATCTCAGATAAACCGGCTGATACAGATCATACCTATGGTCACGGAAAGATAGAGAGCTTTTCTGCCCTCATTGAGACTGCCCTGCTCCTGGTCACCTGTGGCTGGATTAGTTATGAAGCCATTGAGAGATTGTTTTTTAGCAAGTCAATCGAGATTAGCGGAATATCCTGGGGCATAGGGGTGATGCTCCTCACCATTGCAATCAATATTTCCCGGGCTCACGCCTTAAAAAGGGCAGCATTAAAATACAAAAGTCAGGCCCTTGAAGCTGACGCACTCCATTTTACTACTGATGTATGGAGCTCACTGGTAGTGGTGGGAGGGCTGGTGTGTGTTGCCATAGGTAACTCCTATAATATGGCCGTGCTCAACTATGGAGACCCCATTGCGGCCCTGGGTGTTTCGATTCTGGTTATTATCGTGAGTATTGACCTTGGTAAGCGTACCATAGATGTATTGCTTGATACCGCACCAAAGGGAGTGATTGCCGATATCGTCCAGGAAGTAAGGAAGATTCAGGGGGTTCTGGATATTGCAAGCGTTCGGGCGCGGCCATCCGGCCCCCTCTACTTTATTGATCTCAACGTTGGTATCAGCAAGAGGGAAAGTCATCAGGTGGTGCACTCTATTGTCCATGACATAAGAGGGGCTCTCCAGCAGAAATATCCACAGAGTGATATTGTGATAAGTACTTTTCCCATTGATGTCACCGGCACTCAGGACCCAGAAGTATATCTCACCGTTAAAAAAATAGTTGATACCTTCCCCCTGTGCACTAATATCCACAATATTCACGTGTATGAGGTTTCAGGAGGTAAGCACATTGCGGTGCATATCGAAGTAAAGGAAAACCTGACCCTTAAGGCATCGCACGAACTTGCCCATAACATCAGCTCGATGATTCAGCAGGAGCTACCCGAGGTAGGGGAGGTAAGCGTCAACTTTGAATACATGAAACAGAAACATGTTGTTGCCAGAGATGTAACCGAACAAAGCAGAGAGCTTATTGGCAAAATAGATACCCTCATCAATAAGGTACCTCATAAGCTCAATTGCCACGACGTAAAGATTTACAGCCAGGGCGATAAGCTGACCGTCTTTTTCCATTGTGGATTGAGGGGAAATTATGCCACAGAGAAAATAGAGAAAGTTTCTCGGAATATCACAAAGCGGATCAGAAAAACTTTCAGCAATGTAGAAAGCATTCATATCCACGTTGAGCCCATTGATTCTGAGAATTGAGGTGATCTCTTTTCCCTCAACCATCCACCATTTCAATGAGACAAGCCCACCTTTTTTCAGGTTCCTTTACGTACTCTCTCTTGTCCATAAAGCCATAAATTATATTTCCACTGTGGGTACTACAAGATAACCCATTACTCCAACGCCTTCCCACAGTATTTATCTACCGCAGACACGTGGGTATTCCGACAGGCTTCTAGAGTATAGACGTGCTCGGTGAGAATATCACATGAAATACATACCTCGCTGGAATAATGAAGATGGTAATCTCATCACACGAGAGGTTGGGGTTGAGGTGAGCTATTTTTTATTTATGAATTTTTTCATACCTACCGATTTATTAATAGCTGCTCCTTGCCGATGTATACCTTGTTTTTTTATATTCTTACCTATAAAACTCTGAGAGTTTACCAGCCTCGGGCTGGTTAATCTCTTGAGAATTATCTCATAAAGGTTCCTTCTCCCTTCGAGGGGAGAAGGTCAGGATGAGGGGTGATAAAGATTCAACGACCCCCCACCTCAATCCTCTCCCCCGAAGGGGAGAGGAAGCATGTAGTCAGGATAGTTGTAAAATATATTAAAATTTCAAATAGCTTCGGCTAGGTTTGTTAGATGCATGCTATCCTTGGTAATTATTCTTCTTGTAAAAAGTTGTTAATAGTTTAAAATCAGCAAATTTAAAATATTAGTTTTACGATACGTTAGCATATCTTCGAAGCTCATTCAAACACCCCGGCACTCACGTTAAGATGACCAGAGGGAAAGGTGAATTGCAACAATAGTACCGTCAACCATAAAGTTCAATTGAATTTAGTGATACCCTTCGTGGTCGGGATTTGTGTTATTGCTGCTACCGGCATTGCTGCCCATAGGGAAGGGACACTAGAAAGCGCTTTAGTCGCTGGCTTGTTGGCGGTGGGTGCGGTTGAGATCCTTAAATATGGATTTACCCGTTGCCATCTCAGCCTGCGGGAATTTTTTCAGGATGCACTTGTCGTAGGGATATTAGCGGCATCGGCAGATACTGGTATGAAGGTGTGGCAGGTTCCCACCTCAGGGTATGATCTTCTGAGCATGACTGATGCCGCGGCAGCACTAGGCATCATCATCTATCTTGCCTCAGTTACCTACTCACTGGCAACATCCGGTCACCACCTCTCGCTTATCGCGGGCAGTTGTATCGCTTTGGTCCCCTATCTTTTTAACGCGCTGCTGCTTTTGGGGTCACCAGCCCTCGTACCGCACCTTGGCCGTGACTTGACTTTCGGTGTGAGTACGAACGCGTTACTACCTATGGCGAGTAAGGCGGTGGCCCTCACCGGAATCAATGAAATCATCGCTGCCTTGATCTCTCTTTTGATTGCGGCACGGCTGATCAGTGATGTACGAGTGCATGCCTTGCTCATCGGTAGTGCCCTCTACGCAGTGCTTACACCCTCCATTGCCGGGTGGGGCTCTGGTGCCACGGTAGCTGCGTTGCCAAAAATTCCGCAATTACTGGCAGTGCTCACCTTTGCAGTGCTCTCGCTTGCCGGGCTGTGGGCACAGACCTATCTTCTCACGGGTTTATTCATGGATGCACTACACGGAAAGGAACCGACATGGTATTGGGGTTCATCCCACTATGCAGATGGTTTTGTCAAGGGTTCGATCTACAGCGGTATCTTTATGGCACTCATTCTGGTTGCTGCCAGTATATTTGCCATTCCGACAGCCATCTCGGTCCTCACCAGCTATCCCTTCATCAGCGCGTGTCTTATCGGCAGCATGGTATTCCCGCTCTTCAAGACCATAGTCGAAAGCTTTGATGGCAGCACACCCTTTTTCAAGAGACTTTTGTACAGCTATACTGATTATCTCTATTACCTGCGCGGTGCGGTAGTCGGGGCAGGTGTTGCCTATGCCCTGCGTGAAGAGATGCTCGCATCAACTAGTCTGGAGAGATTTGGCTATGGCTTGGCTATGGGCGCTGTGGCGTTTGCGGGTGTGGACCTGCTGCGAGATACACTGGACATTGTGGTGCGCCGCAGAAGAATCAGGTTACAAGCCTGGAAGGTCTATGGTGTGAAAGCACTCCTTGGCGGTGTGGCAGGGGGGGCATTGGCCTGGTATGGTGATGGGATACAGGTTGAGGTGGTGATAAGCAAGTTCAAACACTATGCTGCCATTTATTATCCTATGAGTGGTAAAGTACCTGAAGAGTACCTCATCTATCCCCTGTTCTCTAAATGGGGCGCAATGAATCTGGGCACGGTCACTGGTGGGGTCAGGCTGCTTTATAACGAAGCATTATCCGGTGTGATCAACTGGTCAATAGCCGCACCACTGTTTAGCATTAACCTGATGGTGCTGACCGCTTTGGTAGAGCGCAGCACCATACCGCTTAAACGGTTGTTTACCAGGCGGGGTGTGGTAGAAATCGTTGAACAGGCTATTCGCGTACAGCGTTGGGGTTTATGGATGGCTCCGGTTATCTATTCCTTCTTAAGAATGTCACCGGTTCCCACCTGGTACAATCAGGACGGTGCCATTCGAGCGGCGGTTGCCACTTTCAAGAGCTGGACCTTAAGTCCTGAAGCGTTTCGCGCATGGAGCCTACAGACATTCATCAACCTTCTGGCTTACGACTGGTTACGCATCTTGATCTGGCTTGATCACATGGGCTTACGCGTGGCTACGCTGGTCAACCTTTCGTTTGTGGGAGTTGATCTGCTCGATGAAAAAACTGCGCGCTTCATCGGCCATTCAGGGCGAACCCGTGCCATTCCCCATGGACTTAGGCGTTTTGCAACCTGGGCACCACTGATTATTCCCTTTTATATTCCCCGGGGTGCTGAGTGGAATTATGCGTGGAGCCAGGCAGAAGCGCTTGGCGGTTCTACGGGACGGGAGGTGCTCTCTCCTCTTATAGTTTCAACCGGGTTTATTACCGTTGCGCTGGTAGTGGGTGTAGTGTGGTCTATCCGACAACTGCGCTCCCGCGTACAGGAGAACCGTGAGCAGCCGAGCTGGGGACATCTGGAGCAGATGGGAAAAATTCCAGATGACAAAACTTTTGTGCTCAGCAATGGTGTCTACACTTTTGCGCTTAGGTCAGATGGCAGGGGGTGGAGCAGGGTTTTTAGTCTGCTCAGGAAGGGGGCAGAACTTGATATTACCCGGCGTGCCGATGATCCACTGCAGTTGTGCGGAAAATTTTTCTATCTTGCAGATAAGGGGAAGCCCCAGGATAGTACTGAACGTATCTGGTCGCTGTGCTATCAACCCACGCGGCGTTCAGGTGAAGATTACACCGTTACCCGGCCTAATCGCCTTTCTCTCGAGATCATTAACACCTACGGTGGCATCAGAGCTCACGCAACGGTTCGGTTAGACGAGCATGATCCGGTGGAAGTATGGAGGATCAATCTTGAAAATTTAGAAGATCGAACCCGAACTATCGAGTTGACCAGCTACCGGGAGTTTACTCTGAATGCACCGGATGCGCAGTTGCGGCATCCGGACTATAATAGTATTCACATCGGCACCTGGTTTATTAAGTCGCTCAATGCGATTATTGCCCGCAACCGGCAGCTGAAAGATAACCACAAGAATCCGTTGAGGAGGCGGGCATCACCAGAAGTTGGCTTTCATGCGGTTAAGGAGAGCGCTGATGGTTCGGTGAAGCTCATCGGGTATGAAGATTCGCGACCTTTCTTCCTGGGCCACCAGACCCTGCATCTACCTCAGGGATTGGAAAAGGAGCTGAGGAGCCCCGAGCATGAGGGGCTCCTCTACACCTTTGATCCCATTGCCAGCCTGCGGCTTAAGGTAGTGCTTGCGCCGAATGGTTCCACAGAAGTAGTGTTCGTCGACGGCTATGCCAGGAGTGAAGGGCAGGCAGTACGCATGATTCAGGATTACCTTGAGTTCCCCCGGGACAATGGACGGGAGGTACGATCTGTTTTTACACGGCAGCGGACACTCCATGGTTTTAATGATTCCCTTTTATACGATGGCAGGAGCAGAGAAACCACTACTCCTCAAGCTTTGCCCGCGGTCACTACTCCACTCTTTAGCTTCTCCCAGGATGGAACGGAACTGCACCTTCGAGGTAATAGTACTTTGCGGCCCTGGGCTCACCTCCTCGCCAATGAGTTTGGATACGGGTCTGTGGTAACTGATGAGGGTAACATCTATTCATTCATGGGTAACTCCCAGCAGAATGGTCTCACGCCGTTTACGGTGAACTCTGTACCGATTCAGGTTCCTGGCCAGGTGCTCTATCTGATGAATATGTCTACCGGTGAAGTAAACGGACCGACCTTTATACCGTTCAACAAAAATAGTGAGTTCTGCGAAGTTACCTATGGGAGGGGTTACGCTACCTTTCGGAAGAAAGGTAAAGGCATGGAGATGGAGTTGACCGTTTTTGTACTTCCTGATAAACCTGCCGAGGTAAGGTTGCTCACCATTCGGAATCTCACCGCTTCACCAGTGACCTACCGGGTAGTTCCTTATTTCCAGATCATGCTGGGTGAGGTGCCGAAGGATACCAGGGGAAGAATACAGGTGCACTACGATGAGGTGCTGCAAACCCTCTTCTTCTCTAACCCCCAGAATGATTTTCAAAAAGGGTGGGCCTTTGTAGCCATGAACCTTCCGGTTGACGCATACGAAACAGTGCGCTCCAGATTCGTGGGAGGTACGGAGAGAGACCTTACTAACCCCTTGATGGTGGAGTGTGGCGCTTCAGACCTCAGCCAGCCTGATGATGGATACCGGGTCGCAGCTTTTGTGGGGACTATTACGGTTCCTGCTGGTGGAGAAGAGACCGTGAGCGTGGTGGTGGGTCAGGTTGAGGATAGGCAGCATGCTGCTGATATCGTACACAGGTATAGGGACATACGTGCTGCAGGGCATACCTTGCAAAAGACCAAAGGTTGGTGGCACGAGATGCTCTCGACTCTGCGTATCGAGACTAATAATCCAGCCTTTGACCGGATGGTGAACGACTGGCTGCCCTATCAGGTGCTGGCTTCCCATCTGTGGGGCAGGATGGGGCCGAATCAGCGAGGTGGTGGCTATGGTTTCCGGGATCAGTTGCAAGATGTGCTTCCGTTTCTCATCACCTATCCATTGATTGCGCGCAGGCAAATCCTTTTGCACAGCGCGCAGCAGTTCTTTGAAGGTGATGTGATGCAGTGGTGGCACCAAAGCTGGGAAGGGAAAACTGGCTTGGGTACCCGAAACCGCGCTTCTGATCCGCACCTATGGCTTCCCTACCTTGTGTATCATTATGTACAGGCAACGGGTGATCAGACCATCCTGGATGAACGGGTACCGTTTCTAGAAGGGAAGAGGATACCACGGGGTATGGAGGGAATCTTATTTGCTCCGCGCCCCTCACGAGATGAAGTTACGCTCTACAGGCATTGCCTGAGGGCAATCGATTTCTCTCTACGACGAACGGGGCCGCATGGCCTTCCCCTGATCGGTACAGGAGACTGGAATGACGCGCTCAACCTGGTAGGTTCGCAAGGCCGGGGCGAGAGTGTCTGGCTTGGATTCTTCATGTATGACATTCTTATCCACTTTGCAAGGCTTATAGAATTGAAAGAAGATGGTGCCCGTAAAAGGCACTATCTTGAAAAGGCTGCACGGCTCAAGGATGCTCTTGATAAAATGTGGCGCGGCGAACGGTATGTTCGGGCAATTACTGACGACGGGCAGGAAATGGTTTTTGCCGATGCGCTTATCTCCGCCTGGCCGGTGATCTCGGGTGCGGTGGACTTCGAGCGGGGGGCACAAGCAGTTGAGGAAGGGCTTAAGGTGCTCGAAAAAGAGCACATGGTGCTTCTACTCTCCCCACCGTTTAGCGATACCTCTAATCCCTTTCCGGGTAAGCTTGCTGACTATCCACCCGGGGTGCGCGAGAACGGAGGGCAGTATTCCCACGGTGCTTCCTGGCTGGTTGACGCACTGGTGAGGTTGGCAGAGATGGCTGAAGCTGCTGGTGATCGGGAACGTGCAAACCGTTACCGGGCAAAAGCTATGGAAGTATGGTGCAAGATCTCACCCCTTATCCATTCAACACCGGAGGAAATCACTAAGTACGGTCTCCCTCCCCACCAGCAGCCTGCCGATGTCTACCATGGCCCCAGCCATGAAGGTCGGGGCGGATGGAGCTGGTATACCGGTTCAGCAGGACGAATGCTCCACGGTGCTTATGAAATTCTTGGTTTGAAGATGCGGGATGGTAAGATGATCGTACCTGAAGATCTTTTTAAACCAAAGGGCACACTCCAGGTGAAACGGCTAGTGTATCGGGGGAAAGAATATAGACCATCAACAGAACAACTAGGCTTACCATTTAATGATAGCGAGTAATATAAGAGGCCTGTTAGCTCGCCCGCTTACCAACTAATATAGCCCGCCCCACACCTAGCTCCCTCATTTCTACTTTTTTTAAAATAAAAATCAACTATACCACTCTGTCAGTAGCAGCGGGCATAAGAGTAATTACGATTCCTCTCTCGCAGAACATTGCTGAACTTATTTCATAAATGGATTACTAGATTAATCTTTTTTATATATAATTTTCCCCTAATCAGTAAACCTTCTATGGTACCTACATGAAATCAAAAATACCTAGAAACCTCACCTTTGCTCAGATGAAAATTCTGAGAGGGTGAGGTTTATTAGTTTAAGGGAACAGAGTATAGAAATCTTTTGAACTTAAAACTTCTGATAAATAGGCGCTGTCCCTATTTTGATGAACTGTCTTTTATCTCATTATCACTGTCTTGGATATCGAACTACCGTGGGCTATAGAGAAAGAACCATTAGTGTATTGACATGTCACCAGAAAGCGTATATTTTAATATAAGTGTTTTCCCTCCAATTAAATAACTCTGGTCATACATTAAAGGTTGATAACGAAATACAGCCTATAAGGTATGGCATAACTTGTGTACGATCATATTTTAAAGCGAATGCAGGAAAGAGTTCGCTCACGTCAATACGTGATGACATTTCACGCTGAAGAAGAGATGAGTGATGATGGGTTGACTATCTTCGACGTTGAGCGTGGCATACTTACAGATAAGATTATTGAATGACAGAAAGATAAGGTGAGAGGTGAGTGGAAAAACCTCATTAAGGGTAAGACACTTGCCGATTTTGATGTTGTCGTAGTAACTAAATTAAGTCCCACAGATACATTGATAATCATTACCGTGTACTTAAAGTAATATAGGGAGGGCATCTATGACATGTGATATCTGCGGCAAAAAAGGAGCACGCATACGAAGGGTAAGTCGAAATTACGGTAAAGGTGAAAAACTATTGGTGATAGAGAATGTGCCTGTTGTCAGTTGTCCTCATTGTAGAGAGAGCCATTTCACCTCAGAGACCCTACATGAGCTTGAGCGTATTAAACTCCACCACCGTAACTTTGCTACCAAGCGACAAGTCTCTGTTGCCAATTTTACCTAAATATCTCAGTGTGAAATGGTCATGATAAGGTGTACCAAAGATGCTCAAAAAAAGTGTACCACTTATCCCCTTGATTTAATGCAGCCAGGTTATTCGCTTTTGTTGATGAATTTTAAAATAGCGTTTCGAAAAGCTTGAAAATCATCAAGTCTGTTTTTTAAGATCTCAATAACATAGTGATCATCTACTTCACCATAGATATGGACAATGCGATTTCTGAATTTAACCATCTGTTTTAACACTTGGGCAAAGTCTTCAGTGATAATGCCTTTTTCTGATAAGATAGTAAAAGTATCCCCATAATCATTGGGTGAACGATAGCGCTCGGATGCGATAATATGGTTGGCCATATCGATGCAACATTCAATACTTATTTGAAGATAGTACTTGATACTGCCAAGTGTTACAAGATCTTTGAGCAATGCTTGAGTCGATAGTTTAGAAAGGTTTTCTAAAATATCCAGAAACTCATTTAATTGTTGGATTTTTCTCTCAACCTTTTCTCGGTCAACCATGATTTTTAGATATCATCGGTTAAAGTAGATTCTTTGATATTCGCGGTGTAAAGGAAGAAAATCGAAATACTCATCTCGGGTGGCGGTTTCAAACTCAACCCTGGTAGAGTCATCCCGGCAGTAAATCAGGTGGCCTTCGGTAAGTATCTCGCCTTTCATTAAAAGAGGAAGCCTGTTGATTACCCTCACCTCTGTTTCCCCTAACTGAAGCTTATCTAGTTCAATCGATAAATTAAGTTCCAAGTCTAGATAATTTTTTTGAAGGAAGTCTCTCCCCACAAATACTGCAATGTCTATATCACTCTGGGGGAGTGCTTCACCTCGTGCACAGCTCCCGTAGAGGTAGGCAAATAACACAGGGTTATGGTCAAAAATATTGAAACTTTTTTCTTTAAGTGTTTTTAGTAATTGGTCCATTTAACGATGCATGAGTACTGAGTGCCGAGTGATGAGAATTAGGAATCTGGATGTAAACGAGCTCGTAATGACACTAATTAACGTGGATCAAGAAATTATTTTGATTTTTTCAATTGAGATTTAAGTTGCCCAAGGGAGAGGGTTGACTGCTTACGGCGTCTTTGAATAAGCTTCCAGAACGTTGGGTTTGTTTCTAATATAACATTTTCCCATTCTTGCCCTTCTACACCTACCAAAACCGCTGCGGGCTTACCGCGTCTGGTAATAACTATACGATCTTGCTGTGCTTCATCCACACAATCTTTAATCTTTTTCTGCAAGTCTCGTATGGTAACTGTTTTCATAGAATCTCCTTAGTGGTTTTATCTCGAGGTTTCTTTCTTAGCGCACGTACGAAAACCGTTTTTCCTTTCTCAGAAACATCATAAAAAACCCGGTGTGTGCCAATTCTTAATTTCCAAATTGGTGGTGCAGCATCCCAAGGAGGTATTAGGTTAACTAACATTTTTCGATTTTTTGACAGGGACATTGGTTCATATGAAAGTTGCTTTTCAATGCCACTTAGAATCTGATTCCGGTAAAAGGCTGATACTTTATTCAAATCTTTGACTACATCTTTGGCGAAGCGAATCTTATACATGCCAAGATAATTGCATATGCAAAATTATTTGTCAATGAACTTAGGAGGGGAGTACAGGTGCGTGATGAATGTGGGACCAAGCCATGATCATATTAGTGCTGAGCGATGAGTGACGAGTACTGAGAGAAAAATCTGGGGTCAGGCTTAGAATTAGATATTTTGAAATTGGAAATTGATACACGATTCAAGATGCAAGATACATGATGCAGGATCAATTTTGTCCAAGTTAGATTTTTATTTGGAGAGCATTGATTACAGATCTCACAATGCAAATACACATATCTCATCGTCTATTTGATTTCCAAAACTCCTGCCCCGTTAATTTCACCATGCTTTAGTGCCTTAAGTGCCTGGTTTGCCTCCTCCAGTGGAAAAGTTTGAGTTTCAGTGCGGATGGGGATTGCTGCTGCGAGCTTTAAAAGTTCCTCACCATCTCTTCTGGTGCTGTTGGCAACGCTGCGAATGGTTCTCTCATGGTATAAGGTAGCGTAGTCAATCTGGGGAATGGGGGTCATGTAAATTCCAGCGATCGCCAAAGTACCTCCCTTTTCTAATACCTTCAGTGCGTCAAGCACCAGCTCCCCGGCAGGTGCAAAAATAATAGCGCTGTGAAGTTTTTCAGGAGGCTTATCTTTGGAGGTGCCTACCCAGCATGCCCCCATTTTTCTGGCAAATTCCTGATGTGCTGTACCTCGGGTAAAGACATAGACAACGCACCCCCAGTAGCGTGCCACCTGGATGGAGACATGAGCGGAAGCACCGAACCCATAGAGTCCAAGGCGTTGGCCTGGTTTGATCTCACTGAGGCGCAGGGCACGGTACCCTATGATGCCTGCACAGAGCAAAGGCGCTACCTCTGGTGCTGAGAATCCATCGGGTATAGTATAGGCAAACGCTTCAGGCACCACCATATACTGGGCATAGCCTCCATCGACATCAAGTCCGGTGAATTGTGCACCCTCGCAGAGGGTTTCCTTTCCTTCACTGCAGAAGGA
>Ga0209253_10004091_pt1 | contig 12742 bp, 11 predicted proteins | sample FrelakmetBRP12BR_FD_187145 | JGI IMG/M metagenome (GOLD analysis project Ga0209253, IMG submission 187145) | Freshwater lake sediment microbial communities from the University of Notre Dame, USA, for methane emissions studies - BRP12 BR (SPAdes)... | ecosystem: Environmental > Aquatic >...
TTCATGAAAGAAAAATCCCCTAAAATCAGGCTGGACGTGCTGCTCGTGGACCGGGGCCTTGTTGCGTCCCGGGAGCGGGCGCGGGCCCTCATCCTGGCAGGTGCGGTGCTTGTCCACGAGGAGCCCGTCGACAAGGCGGGCGCTCTCATCGCCGAAGACGCGGCCGTCCGGATCCGAGGCGAGGATCACCCCTACGTGAGCCGCGGCGGTGTGAAGCTCAAGGGGGCTCTGGAGGCCTTCGGCATCCGGGTCGACGGGCTTTCGACCCTCGACGTGGGCGCCTCGACGGGAGGCTTCACGGACTGTCTCCTGCAGGAAGGGGCCCGGAAGGTCTACGCCGTCGACGTAGGTTACGGCCAACTCGCCTGGAAGCTGCGCAACGACCCCCGGGTCGTCATCTTCGAGCGGACCAACATCCGGCACTTCCAGGGCGTGGGGGTCGAGGAGCCCGTCGACATCGCGACGATCGACACGTCCTTCATTTCGTTGAGGCACGTCATCCCATCCGTGCTCCGCTTCGTGAAGGGCGGCGGGCTGATCCTTGCCCTCGTCAAGCCGCAGTTCGAGGTGGGCCGGGGCGAGGTGGGCAAGAAGGGCGTCGTCCGGGACCCGGCGGTTCATCTCAGGGTGGTGGGGGAACTGGCGGCGTTCTTTGTGGAACTGGGCCTGTCCGTCCGGGGGACCTGCGAGTCGCCGCTCACGGGCCCCGAGGGGAACAAGGAATTCTTCATCTGGGCCGTTAAAAAAGAAGGAAGTTAGGAAGTGAGGAAGATCGGAAGAGCGGAAAAGGCAACGGCAAGAACCCGAAACCCGATACCCTAGACCCGAGACCCTGTAGTTATGATCAAAAGGTTCGTGAAAAACATCGAGATCCGGCTGGCCGAGACGGCGGGGTTCTGCATGGGCGTCAGAAGGGCCGTCGACATGGTCCTCGACATGGCCCAGCACAAGGGCGACCGCAAGATCTACACCTTCGGGCCCCTCATCCACAACCCCCAGACGGTGGAACTTCTAAAGAAGCGCGGCATCATTCCCGTGAAGGATCTCGACGGGATCGAGGAAGGGACGACCGTCATCATCCGGGCTCATGGCATCTCGCCCCAGGATCGCGACACTCTCAAGAGAAAGAGGGTCATGATCGTCGACGCCACCTGCCCGAAGGTGGGGCGGGTACAGTCGGTCATCAAGAAACACGCCGCACAGGACTATCGCGTCGTCATCGTAGGCGATGCCGAGCATCCAGAGGTGAACGGCCTTTTGGGATACGCCGGCGGCCGGGGCACCGTCGTCAGCAGGCTGGAAGACGTGGACCGCCTGCCCGCCATGGAGAAGGTCTGTGTCGTGGCCCAGACGACGCAGAGCCTCGACGAGTACCGGGCCATCGTGGAGAAGATCCGCGGGCGCGTCCCCGAAACGGTCGTCTTCGACACGATCTGCGACTCCACGGAGAAGCGTCAGGCCGAGATCAAGGAACTCGCCTGCGCCATGGATGCCGTCTTCATCGTCGGGGGGCGTAACAGCGCCAACACCCATCGCCTGGCCCAGATCTCCGAGTCCATGGGCACGCCAACCTTCCACATCGAGACGGCTGAGGAGATCCGTGAGGTGCCGCTCCACAAGTACAACCGCATCGGGATTTCCGCCGGGGCCTCGACGCCAAACTGGATCATCGAGCGCGTCGTCGACACGATCCAGAACGCCCGGCTCGGGGCCCACGCGCGGGGATGGCTTGTCAACCTGTGGCTTGCCTCCGTCGGGACCGACGTCTATGCCGCCATCGGGGCCGCCTGCCTGGCGCTTGCCGCCCAGTACCTCCAGGGGGTCTCCTTCAGCATCCTTCAGCTCCTCATGGCGGCCTCCTACGTGTTCTCCGTCCACACCCTCAACCGCTTCGTCGACCGGGAGGTGAGCGGCCTCAGGGGGACCTTCCGCGAGGAGGCCTACGCGAAACACACAAAGGGATACGTGGTCACGGCATTTCTCGCCATGCTCCTGTCCCTGGGGCTTGCCTACCTGATCGGTCTTTTGCCCTGGCTCCTGCTCGCTCTCATCTCCATCGTGGGGGCCCTCTACAACATGCGGGTCTTCCCGAAGGGCTGGCGTTTCCGCAGGCTGCGGGACCTGCCCGGCACAAAGAACCTCTTCATGGCCGCCGCCTGGGCCCTCGTCATTGCCGTTGTTCCCTACATGGAATGGCCAATCGAAGTCTCGGCGGACATGACCGTGGCGTTCCTCTTCATTTTCTCGATCGTCCTGGTCCGGTCGTCCCTCTCGGACCTCATCGAGATCCAGAGCGACCGCCTGCTGGGGCGCGAGACCATCCCCGTCGTCATCGGCGAGGACAGGACCCGGAAGCTGCTCTACGGGATCTCCCTGTTCCTGGCGCTGCTGCTCGTCCTTTCCCATCCGCTCAAGTGGACGACTTCGCTCAGTTTCATGCTTTTACCCTGCGTATTTTACATGTGGATTTGTTTCAAACTTTGTGATAGAAGAACGGCGCTTTCCGCGGCCGTGATCAACGGACTGCTGGAAACCAACTATATTCTCGCGGGGTTATGCACGATCGGCTGGCTAGTCGCCCTCCGGCTGCTCACGTGAGGACAGGGGGAGAACCCTTGAGCAGGATTCACGGACCGGCCCGGGTCATCCTGGCGGTATGGGTCGTCTGGCTCATCGCCGGCTGTGAGAGCCTGCGGTTGGTGCAGATGGCCGACGAGGCAAAGGACTTTCACCCGAAGACGATCGGGGTGCTGCCCGCCGACGCGGGCATCTACAAGGATGCCGAGGGGAAAATCGACGGCATCATCACGGACGTGCTCGTAAGGACGAAGTGGTTCCAGACCGTCGTCGGCGGCGAGGACATCCGCAAGCAGATCGAGGCGAACCCCGAGCTCAAGAAGTCCGTTGAGGTCTACCTGGCAAAGCTCCGGGAACTGAACTTTTCGGATCCCGAGCTCTGCAAGGTGATCAGCGAGCTTTGCGGGATCGAGGCGATCCTCATCCCCACCGTCGATGTGTGGGAATACACGATGCTCGGCGGCGACAAGATCGCGCGGGTGGGGATCTCTATGAAGCTTGTCGACACGAAGACGGGCAAGACCATGTGGAGGGCCGGACACCTGGTTAGCGAGGAGTACCGGTTCCTGAAGCCGGAGCTCACCAGCATGGGCCGATCGATGGTACGGAAGATGATCGACCGGATGCCGCATTAAAGGGGCTACGCCCCGTGGGTACCGGGTAAAGGGTACAGGGTACAGGGGAAGACGAGGCGAACGGAAAAGACTCCAGACACGACAGGCAAAATAGACATAGCCGATTTCGTGATTAAATGAATCGTTGAAGAACGGGCATCAGGTATTTCCCGGGACCCTTTACCCTGGACCCTGACCCCGACACGACGTCAGGAGTGTCATGATGAAAGAAAAAGTCCAGGCGGCTTTGGATCAGGTGCGGCCCAACCTTCAGCGCGACGGCGGCGATGTGGAGCTGGTGGATGTAACCGAGGACGGGATCGTCAAGGTGAGGCTCACCGGCCGCTGCCACGGATGCCCCATGTCCCAGATGACCCTGAAGATGGGTATCGAGCGTATTCTGAAAATGAACGTCCCGGAGGTGAAGACTGTCGAGTCCGTCTAGGGCCGCGACTGTCACACCGGCTAACGAATATTAAAATTCCTCGCACCAAGGTGCCAGGAATTTAGAAACTTAAGGAAGTGGGTTTATCTGTTATTATGCTCGCTTGCCCCGCAGCAACGTTCGACTGGCTCACGTCAGGCGCTGCGGGGACCGGGGGCGCATCCCGCCAGGGTGCGCAATCATGTCCGGTTCTTTCCTTACCGGGAAGCCCCGCGAAGCGGCATAAGGCTTCAATGCGCGTGCAATCGTTTTCACACGGAGGAGTTATCGGAAATGGCATACGTCATCACAGATGAATGCATCGCCTGCGGGAGCTGCGAGGATGAGTGCCCCGTCGAGGCGATCAGCGAAGGGGACGAGAAGTACGTCATCGACGCCAACCTCTGCACGAATTGCGGGGCCTGCGCGGATGTCTGCCCCGTCGAGGCCATCACCCCCGGCGACGAGGAATAGGCCCGCAGGACCGGTTGGTTGAAACGAGGGGAGCGGAACCCGTCTAAAAGGGTTTCCCCTCTTTCTTTTTTGTGGCCGCAATCGCAGCGGGAAAATCACTACCCTGTTCGTCCTGAAAGGAATGCCGATCGGCCATGGCGGGATGTTTCATCACCTTTGAGGGCGTCGAAGGGTCCGGAAAGACCACCCAGCTCCGGCTCGCGGGGGAATTCCTGCGGGAAAAGGGTCTTGCGGTCATCATGACCCAGGAGCCCGGCGGCACACCGCTGGGGGAGCGAATCCGCGAGATCCTGCTCAACCAGGCTGGATTTGACATCTCGGGCGAAGCGGAGGTCTTCCTCTTCGCCGCAGCCAGGGCCCAGCACACCGATGCCGTGATCCTTCCCTCTCTGGAGGCGGGAAAGGTCATCCTCTGCGACCGCTTTTCCGACGCCACCATCGCCTACCAGGCATACGGCCGGGGGCTTCCCCTGGAGGCCGTCCGGGAGATCTGCCGCTTTGCCTCGCGGGGGCTTTCGCCCCGCCTCACACTCCTTTTCGATCTTCCCGTGGAAAAGGGCCTCGAGCGGGCATTTCGCCGCATCGCCGGCCGCGAGGAGGACAGCCGCGAGGACCGCTTCGAGCTCGAGCACCTCGATTTTCACCGCCGCATCCGCGAGGGCTACCTCACCATCGCCCGGCAGGAGCCCGGCCGGGTGAAAATCATCGACGCCTCGCGCGACGTCGAGTCCACCCGGCGCGAGGTTCGCGCCATTCTCTCGTCTTTTCTGGGGGTCTGACCCATGAGCTTTTCCTCGATCTACGGCCAGGAAGGGCCCATCGCTGTCCTTCGGAGCGACATCGGGAAGAAGCGGGTGCCTCACGCCTTTCTCTTTTACGGGGCCGAGGGCATCGGAAAGCGCACCACGGCCCTCGTTTTCGCCAAGGCCCTCAACTGCGAAAATGGCGGCGCCGATCCGTGCGATGCCTGCACCTCCTGCCGGAAGATCGACAGCGGCAACCACCCCGATATCCTCATCATCGAGCCCGAGGGCCAGTTCATCAAGGTTGCCGACATCAAGGAGCTGCAGGAGAGGATGCGTTTCCGGCCCCTCGAGGGGGCCAGGCGCGTCGTGATCATCGACGATGCCGAGCGCATGAACATCACCTCGGCCAACTCGCTACTCAAGACCCTCGAGGAGCCCTCGTCCACGAACGTCTTCGTCCTCGTCTCGTCGCGGCCGCACCTGCTGCCCCTGACCATTCCGTCGCGGTGCCACCGTCTGCGCTTCAACCCCGTGCAGCGCGACGTCATTGCCGCCTTCCTGGAAAAGGAGCATGCGCTTGCGCCCGACAAGGCCCTCATTCTGGCCGCCTCGGCCGGGGGGAGCATCGGCCGGGCCCTCAACCTGCACAAGGGAGATTATCTCGCCCTGCGCGACTCAATCCTGGGCCGGGTTTCGAAAGGGGCCCTCGACCCGCTGGGCTGTCTGGCACTCGCGGGCGAGCTTGCCGGCGACCGGGAGGACATCCAGGAGGCCCTCGACATCCTGAAGACCTGGTACCGGGACCTGCTCGTCTTCAAGGAAACGGGGCGCGCCGAGGCGCTCATCAACCTGGATCATGCGGGCGACATCGGGCGCCTGGCGGGCCTGTTCGACGCGGAGGGGATCCTCCGGAGCGTCCGGGCGATCGAGGGGGCCGCGGCGGCCATCGAGCGCAACGTGAATAAACCATTGACTTTGGAGACGATGGTCTTTACATTGTTCACCAACAAGGCCAATTTCGTTGAGGATTCCCGCCGAGGCCGCACAGGCCGCTGAGGGCGGGAAGGTGAAATAGACGTGAGACATATCGTAGGCGTCCGGGCGGAGAAGGAAGGGCGGGTGCTCAACTTCCAGACCTCGGACGAGACGTTGAAAAAGAACGACGCGGTCATCGTCAACACGGAGAACGGGCCGAACGTGGGGATTGTGGCGACGGACAGCAAGGCCGTCCCCCTGCACCTGCTGCCGACGGATATCCGGAACATCGTCCGGAGGTGCACCGATGAGGACCTGCGGGCGTTGGAGCAGAACCAGAAGCTCGAACGCGACGCCCGGGAGCTCTGCTTCGGGCGCATCCGCGAGCGGGGCCTCCCCATGAAGCTCATCAGCGTGGAGTGCCTCTTCGACCGCAGCAAGCTCATCTTCTTCTTCACCGCCGACAACCGCGTCGATTTTCGCGAACTGGTGAAGGACCTCGTCCAGAAGTTCAAGACCCGGATCGAACTGCGCCAGATCGGGGCCCGCAACGAGGCGCGGATTTTCGGCGGCCTCGGGGTCTGCGGCCAGAAGATCTGCTGCACCAATTTTCTTTACAACCTCGACCGCGTGTCCGTGAAGATGGCCAAAGAGCAGAACATGCCGCTCAACCCGGAGAAGATATCGGGGTTGTGCGGCCGGTTGATGTGCTGCCTGGCCTTCGAGTATGACTCGTACCTGGACATGAAACGCGGGATGCCCAAGTGCGGCAAGCGGGTCGGAATCGCCCAGGGGGGATCGGGCAAGGTGATCCGCCAGAACATCCTCAAGGGCACCCTGGCCGTCTATACCGAGGAGGGAAAAGAAGTCGAGGTCGAGATCAAGGATCTCAGGGAGCCCCAGCCCTTACCGGGCCCGGCAGCCGAAGGGCCGCCGCCCAGAGGCCCGAGAACCGGGGGCCGGGGACAGCGCTGATATCCCCTGCCTCGATCCGCCGCCCCGCCTCATCGGAGGCACCTCCCGCCGATATTCTGAGAACACAATCAGGCAATGGACAAAGGAGGCACCGTGAACGCCCAGAAGGTCTTTTACGTCACGACACCCATCTACTACGTCAACGCCTCGCCCCACATCGGGCATGCCTACACGACCATCGTGGGCGACGTCATGGCCCGCTTCTACCGCATGTCGGGCTACGACGTCTTCTTCATGACGGGCACCGACGAACACGGCGACAAGATCGCCGAGGCGGCCCGGAAGAACAACGAAACGCCCAAGTCCTACGCCGACAAGATCTCGATCCAGTTCCGCAACCTCTGGCCCCAGCTCTCCGTCACCAACGACTACTTCATCCGCACCACCGACGAAAACCACGTCAAGACCGTCCAGTACATCCTCCAGAAGGTCTACGACGCGGGCGACATCTACTTCGGCGAGTACGGCGGCCACTACTGCGTGGGCTGCGAGCGCTTTTACACGGAGACGGAACTGGTCGACGGCAAGTGCCCCGACCACCAGACGGAGCCCGAGTACCGCAAGGAGAGCAACTACTTCTTCAAGATGAGCAAGTACCAGCAGTGGCTCATCGGCTACATCCACGACAACCCCGACTTCATCCGGCCCGAGCGCTACCGAAACGAAGTGCTCGCCTTCCTGCAGCAGCCCCTGGAGGACCTCTGCATCTCGCGGCCCAAGACGCGCCTGACCTGGGGCATCGAGATCCCCTGGGACAAGGACTACGTCACCTACGTCTGGTTCGACGCGCTGATCAACTACGTCACGGGCATCGGCTACCCCGGCGGAAAGGACTTCGGCAAGTACTGGGCCGCCTCGGAGCACCTCATTGCCAAGGACATCGTGAAACCCCACGGCATCTACTGGCCCACGATGCTCAAATCCGCCGGGATCGGTCCCTACAAGAACCTCAACGTCCACGGCTACTGGAACGTGGACGCAAGCAAGATGTCCAAGAGCCTGGGAAACGTGGTGCGCCCGCTCGATCTCAAGGACAAGTACGGCCTCGATGCCTTCCGCTACTTCCTGCTTCGCGACATGGTCTTCGGGCTCGATTCGAGCTTCAGCGAGGAGGCCCTCGTCCAGCGGATCAACTCGGATCTGGCCAACGACCTGGGCAACCTCGTGAGCCGCGTCGTCGCCATGGACGTGAAGTACTTCCAGGGGAAAGTCCCCGCGCCGAAGGCATCCGAAGAGGCCGACAGGAAGATCACCGAGGCGGCGGCAAAGACCCTCGGCGAGGTGGAGCAGTTCTTCCGGGAGCTCACCTTCCACAAGGTGCTCATCTCCGTGTGGGAGTTCATCAACGTCGCCAACAAGTACATCGTCGAGAACGAGCCCTGGACGCTCGCCAAGGACCCCGCGAAGAGCGGCCGTCTCGAGACGGTCATCTACAACCTCATGGAGTCACTCAGGCTCACGGCCTACTTCATCTACCCCTTCATGCCCGACACGGCGCGCAAGATCCTCGACCAGATCGGTCTGGCGGACGTGAAGGAATTCAGCTTCAACGCGATCCGCAGCTGGGGCGGGATCAAGCCCGGCGCCACTGTGACCCGCGGCGAGGCCCTCTTCCCGAGGGTGGAGTACAAGAAAGAGGAAGAGGCGCCCGCAAAGAAGTTCGAGATGCTCCCCGAGATCACCTGGGACGACTTCGGCAAGATCGACCTGCGCGTGGCGAAGGTCCTCGAGGCCGAGGCCGTTCCCAAATCGAACAAGCTCATGAAACTCAAGATCGACTGCGGCGAGGTTCGCACCATCGTGGCAGGCATTCTCCAGGACTACAAGCCCGAGGAGATGGTGGGCCGCTCGATTGTCGTTGTCGTCAACCTCAAGCCCACGAAGCTCATGGGTGTCGAGAGCCGCGGCATGCTGCTGGCAACCGACGCCGAGAAGGGCGGCCTTGCCTTGGTGGGGTTCGACAAGGAGCCCGTAGCGGGGGGGAAAGTAAGGTAAAGAAGTGCTTGAGTGCGGAAGTGTCCGAGTGTTTGAGTGAAGATTAAAATGCTTGTGTCATTACGAGGAGCGGCAGCGACGAAGTAATCTCGATTTAGAGCGCTTGTACTGAAGGCAAAGGGAATGAACCTCTGCGGCATCCCTTCACAATAAGGCTAGACAAGACAAGGTCCAAGGTGTTTGCCTTGGGCCTTTTTTATGTTAATCCTGTTCTTCACAAAAAATAATTTTAGGAGTACACCGTGGGCGAGTGGAAAAAAACGAGTTGCGTTCTCTGCCCGCAGAACTGCGGCCTCGAGGTCGAGATCGAAGATAATCATCTGGGCAAAGTCCGGGGAGATAAAGCCAATCCGCGCAGCCAGGGCTACATGTGCGTCAAGGGTGCCAACGTGCCCTGGCATCAGCACCATGCGGATCGCCTCACGCACCCTCTGAAAAAAACGGACGGGGGATTTGTCCGGATATCGTGGGAACAGGCGATTGCGGAGATCTCGGAGAAGATCACATCCATCGTGAAGCAATACGGCCCGCGCTCCTACGTATACATGGGCGGGGGCGGACAGGGATGCCACTTCGAGGCGGGCTTCGGCACGACCCTCATGAAAAGCCTCGGCTCACGCTATCACTACAGCGCGCTCGCCCAGGAGCTTACCGGATACTTCTGGGTGTGCGGAAGGATGCTCGGCAGCCAGAACCGCTACGTGATCCCGGACGAGCACCATTCGGACATGATCGTGGCCATCGGATGGAACGGCATGGAAAGCCACCAGATGCCGCGCGCCCCTCTCGTTCTCAGGGAATTCGCCTCGAATCCGGACAAGCTGCTCGCCGTCATCGACCCGAGGAAATCGGAAACGGCGAAGATCGCGAATGTGCACATCGCGCTCAGGCCCGGGACCGACGCCCTTCTGGTCAAGGCGATGATCGCCATCATCCTGAAGGAGAAATGGGAGAAAAGGGACTACCTCGCAAAAAACTGCATCGGCTTTGAAAAAATCGAGCCCTGGTTCACATCCTTCGACATCCGCTCCGCCCTGACTATCTGCGAAGTGAGCTACGAAGAGGTGTATGCCCTGTGCAGGGAGATGGCCACCCGGTGCTGGTGCTTCCACTCCGATCTGGGCACCCTCATGAACCGGCACAGCACGGTCGTGTCGTATCTGCACATGATTCTTGCGGCCGTCTGCGGCAGACTCTGTGTCGCCGGCGGAGACGTGATCCCGGGGACCGTGATGCCGATCGGCTCCAACAGCGATGAGCGCGACCCGAAGACCTGGCGCACCGTAACAACGAATTTTCCGGCCATCATGGGGACCTTCCCGCCCAACGTGCTCCCCGAGGAGATCCTGAGCGGCCATGACGAGCGGCCCCGGGCGGTCATCGTGTCGGGATCGAACCCGCTTCGCTCCTACGCCGACACGCGGGCCTACGAAGAGGCCTTCGGAGGGCTCGACCTGCTCGTGACTATGGAGATCGCCATGACGGAGACGGCATCGCTTTCGCACTATGTCCTGCCGGCCCGGTCGGGCTATGAGAGCTGGGACTCGACCTTCTTTGCCTGGAATTACCCGGATGTGTTCTTCCACATGCGACCGCCCGTCGTAAAACCCGAAGGCGAGCGTCTCGAGTGCGGGCAGATTTACACGCGGCTAGCAAAGGCAATCGGCATCGTCCCTGAAATCCCGACATTTCTGAAAGAGGCTGCGGAAAGGGACATCTTTTCATTCACCCTGGCACTTTTTGCCTTCATGAGGAAAAACCCGAAGGCGATGAAGGCCATGCCCTTTATCCTCGCGGAAACCCTGGGACGAACGCACGATTCGGCAAACAAGGCCGCACTGTGGGGGCTCTTGCTATCCATGCCCGGGGCCGCAAGGCGAAACGCCGCTCGCGCGGGGTTCCCCAGTCCCTCCGCATGGAGCATCCTCGCCCGTCCGGGTCGCATGGCCAGTGCAGTCAGTGCCGCCGTGCGATACGGGTCTGTCGCGCCCCTCATGGCCCTGCACCCGAATATCCTTCAGAGTGAGATGATCTATAACCAATTGCTCGAGCACCCCGAGGGGATCTGGATCGGGCGACTCGATCCTGAAGCGAACATGAAGGAGCTCCGCACGCAGGACCGCAAGATCCATCTCCACATCCCCGAGATGGAAGAGCCGTTGAAGGCGATTGCCCCGGAATCGGAGCGCGCAGCCCTGACGCCGGACAGCCGATACCCCTTCATCCTGAATGCAGGACGCCACACCCGCAATGTCGCCAATACGCTCATGCGCGACCCGGCGTGGCTCAAGGGCAAGCGGGGGTGCACGCTCGCCATCCATCCCGACGATGCGGCAGCTCTCGGGATCGGGGACGGTGAAACGGTGCGCGTGACAACCCAGGCCGGCACCGCTCAGATCGGGGCGGAACTATCGGCGGATGTCCGCAAGGGACAGGTGCTCATCCCCCACGGCTTCGGCCTTGTGCACCGGGGCACGGCATACGGCGTGAACGTCAATTATCTCACGAAGAACACCCACCGCGATTTTCTTGCGGCGACCCCCCTTCACCGGTATGTCCCCTGCAGGGTCGAGCGCATAGAGGGGGAGCGGCCATGACGACGATATGCAGGTATTCCACAGAAGAATACCTTGCCAGGGTGGTGAAATTCCACGGGAACCCCGCGCCCGGGCTCCTGATCGGCGGATTCATGGTCGACATGGCCATGAGAGAGAGGCCCGAAGGCGAGTTCTTCGATGTGCTGTGCGAAACATCCGTCTGCCTTCCCGACGCGGTCCAGCTGCTCACACCGTGCACATACGGAAACGGGTGGCTGAAGGTGGTGGATATCGGGCGCTTTGCGATCACCGTATTCGAGAAGTATTCGGGCAAAGGGGTGCGTGTGCATCTCGATGCGTCAAAGCTGGACGATTACCCGGAGATCAAGGCCTGGTTTTTCAGGATGAAGAGAAAGGAGGACCAGGACCAGGAGAAACTCATGGGCGAGATTGTGAGCGCAGGCGCGCGGATTCTCGCGGCATCGGGCGTGCAGGTCGACGGGAAGCATGTCGGAAAAAAGAAGGGCGGCCCGACGGTCCTCTGCCCGAAATGCGGCGAGGCCTACCCCGTCAAGTCGGGCAATACCTGTCTGGCTTGCCAGGGAGAGATCCTGTACAAATAACACGTACGCGAAGGGAGCCGGCGGGGGAAGTGAGATAGTGGTCAGGGACCAGTGAAACAAGAATTCAGGGGTTGGGCAAGAATCCTCGCCGCACCCCATTCTGTCCGGTTTGTCAGGAAGAGGTCCAGGGCGAGTCGCCTTGGACCTCTTTTCTTATTCGTCCTTTTTTCCTGATATAAGTTTGATGGCGATCCAGGGGAGCAGGAAAAAGAGGATGATCACAATCTTGGTAACCGCCATGCCAGCGTAGTGGATCGCATCGAACGTCTGCCTCGGAATCTGGAACCATCGCGAGTGAACCTGGTAGATCCAGTCTCCTGCAAAGACGAACCAGGCAAACCAGACCGTCAGCAGCACCATCCCGCCGAGAAAGCATCGGATGAGTATCCCCGCAATGACTTCCAAGTGTTTTTGAATATCCGCCTGAGAGCTTTTCATGATCGCCCCCTCGTCGCATTTTTCATGATTATGGAAGCGAATCACCTGTCCGTCCATACCTTTTTGCCAAGGCATGGCAATTGAGCTGCCCGCGTCACCTGCATGTGCAGCGGGTCGGTCCTGATATCCAGGAAATTTACGACCCCGCACGACAAATAGGCCGAAGCCCTTCACTCCTCGGTGAAAAATGACGATGTCCGGGTTCTGGACTCGAGTGCTCGCAAAACGACGTAAAATGGCATGGATGCTATAGATGGTTATTCCTGCGACAGGCATTTAATGATCCGGCCCGAAAGTTGAACCTTCTCTGTTTATTATCTTACAGAGGGAATCTGCAATGAAAGACGTCTGCCGCCTGTCCTGC
>Ga0209253_10004092_pt1 | contig 12742 bp, 15 predicted proteins | sample FrelakmetBRP12BR_FD_187145 | JGI IMG/M metagenome (GOLD analysis project Ga0209253, IMG submission 187145) | Freshwater lake sediment microbial communities from the University of Notre Dame, USA, for methane emissions studies - BRP12 BR (SPAdes)... | ecosystem: Environmental > Aquatic >...
CAGCGCATGTCAATCTTCGTGGCAGCGGGCTGGCGGACGCCCAGCTCCTCCGCGCAGGCGGATGGCATAAGAAGGAGCCGTGGTCACTTGCGCATGACCTTCTCCGACGGCGTGAGCGCGTCGATGAATGCCGGCCGGCTGAAGATGCGCTCGGCGTACTTCATGAGCGGTGCGGCCTGGCGCGGAAGCTGGATCCCGTAGTAGTCGAGCCGCCACAGGAGCGGGCTGATCGCAACGTCGAGCATCGAGAACTCCTCGCCGAGCATGTACTTCTGTTTGGTGAAAACGGGCGCAAGCTCGGTGAGCCGGTCGGCGACCTGGGCCCGCGCCTTCTCCTGCTGCTTCGGGTTTCCGTTCTCGAGCGCGTCGACCTGGCTGAAGAGCTCGACCTCGAAGTTGAACAGGAACAGCCGCGCCCGCGCGCGCATCACCGGGTCGGCAGGCATCAGCTGCGGGTGGGGGAAACGCTCGTCGATGTACTCGTTGATGATGTTCGCCTCGTAGAGGATCAGGTCCCGCTCCACCAGCACCGGCAGCCGGTTGTACGGGTTCATCACCGCGATGTCCTCGGGCTTGTTGTACATGTCGACGTCGATGATCTGGAAGTCCATGCCCTTCTCGTAGAGCACGATGCGGCAGCGCTGCGAGAACGGACAGGTGGTTCCGGAATAGAGATTCATCATAGGAGTGGGTTCCCCCTCATAAGCCTTTCGCCGCGGGAACCGGGCTGGGGCTGCCAGGACCGGACGCGGGCGCCGCCCCTGCTTGGACACTGTCAAAGCGCGGAGGCGGGCATCGCCCGCCTCGCGCCTGTCTGCTGCCGTCTGTCCTCCGACCGCCGGCTAGTCTGCGTGCCGCGAAAGGGTAACGCTGCGCACGCGGCGTCTCCTCGTCGTCCCCGAGCGCAGCAAACGGGCTGCCTGCGCCATCGGATCCGTCGCTAGTGGACGTCCTTCCAGTACTCCTTGTAGAGCAGCCAGGTGATGAACGCGAGCGCTGTCAGCGCGCCAAGCACGATGTAGCCGATCTGCTTGCGCCTGAGCTGGTGCGGCTCGCCCATCCAGACGAGGAAGTTGGTGAGGTCGCGGGCGACCGTGTCGTACTCGGCCGAGTTCAATGTCCCGGCCGACACCTGCTGGAACGCGGGTGGCGCGACCGGGCCGTGAGTTTCGGCGCCGTGCTCGGCGTGAACGAGTGAACGCTCGCCCTGCAGCTGCCAGAGCACGTGCGGCATGCCGACATTCGGGAACACGATGTTGTTCCAGCCGGACGGTGATGCCGGGTCCCGGTAAAAGCCGCGCAAGTAGGTGTACAGCCAGTCGGCCCCGCGAGAGCGCGCGACCACCGAGAGATCGGGTGGGGCAACGCCGAACCATTCCTTGCCTTCCTTGCGCGATATCGCGACGTTCATCGGCTCGCCGACCTTCTCGGCGGTGAACATCAGGCTGTCGCGGATCTGATCGTCCGTGAGCCCGATGCCTGTCAGCTGGTTGTAGCGCACCAGCGATGCCGAGTGGCAGTTCAGGCAGTAGTTCACGAAGGTGCGCGCACCCGACTGCAGGCTGGCGACGTCGCGGACGTCGATCGGGGCGTGCTCCAACCGCACCTCGGCCTCGGAGGCGAATGCCGGCGAACCGGCCAGAGCCAACGGTGCACAGAGCACCGCGAGGAGGAGCTTCTTGATCATCCGGTCACCCTCTTCGGTTCGGGCTTATGGCTGTCGATCGCCGTGTACCAGGGCATGAGGAGGAAGAACGCGAAGTACACGAAAAGGAATATCTGCGACACGAGCGTCCCGCCCGGCGTCGGCGGCTGAATGCCGAGGTAGCCGAGCACCACGAACGCGATCACGAACAACGTGAGCATGACCTTGAAGATCGGCCCCTTGTAGCGAATCGACCGCACCGGGCTCTTGTCCAGCCACGGCAGCCCCAGGAAGACGAGGACCGACACGCCCATCAGCACCACCCCCCAAACTTTCGCGTCGAGGGTGAAGAAGCCGACGATCAGGACCGCGGCGATGCCCAGTGCGGCGAGCTTCGCGACGCGCGAGCGGACGCTGAGCGCCGTGAGGACCGCCACCAGCGCGACGAACGCCGCGAGCCAGGGCATCATCGACTCGGTGGTCGCCCGCAGGATGGAATAGAACGGCGTGAAGTACCAGACCGGCGCGATGTGCGACGGCGTCTTCAGCGAGTCGGCCGGAATGAAGTTGTTGTGCTCGAGGAAATAGCCGCCCACCTCCGGTGCGAAGAACACCACAAGCGAGAAGAGGATCAGGAAGATCACCGCGCCGAAGATGTCCTTGACGGTGTAGTAGGGGTGGAACGGAATGCCGTCGACCGGATGGCCGGTCTTCGGATCCTTGAGCTTCTTGATCTCGACGCCGTCCGGGTTGTTCGACCCGGTCTCGTGCAAGGCGATTAGGTGCGCGACGATCAGCCCGAGCAGGACGAGCGGAATGGCGATCACGTGGAACGCGAAGAAGCGGTTCAACGTCGCGTCGCCGATCACGTAGTCGCCGCGGATCCAGATCGCGAGGTCCTCGCCGATGATCGGAATGGCGCCGAAGAGGTTCACGATGACCTGCGCGCCCCAGTAGGACATCTGGCCCCAGGGGAGCAAGTAGCCAAAGAACGCTTCGGCCATGAGGCACAGGAAGATGAAGCAGCCGAAGATCCAGGTGAGCTCGCGCGGCTTGCGATACGACCCGTACATCAGGCCGCGGAACATGTGCAGGTACACCACGATGAAGAACGCGCTCGCGCCGGTGGAGTGCATGTACCGGATGAGCCAGCCCCACGGGACTTCACGCATGATGTACTCGACCGAGGCGAAGGCGAGGTTCGCATCGGGCTTGTAGTTCATGGTGAGGAAGATGCCGGTGAGGATCTGGTTCACCAGCACGAGGAGCGCGAGCGAGCCGAAGAAGTACCAGAAGTTGAAGTTCTTCGGCGCGTAGTACTCGGCGACCTGGGACTTCCACAGGACGGTGAGCGGGAACCGCTCGTCGACCCAGTTGAGCGTCCGGCCGAGCCAGGAAGCGTTGTCGTAGGCGGGGGCCTTGGCTTCAGCCATCGGTCAGGCTCCTTTCGTGTCTTCGCCGATCACCACCTTCGCGTCCGACGCAAAGCGGTATGGCGGCACCGGCAGGTTGTCGGGCGCGGGCATGTTCGCGTACACCCGGGCAGCGAGATCGAAGCGAGAACCGTGACAGGGGCACAGGAATCCGCCCTCCCAGCCGCTACCCATCGATGCATCGCCGGCAGGCTTCATCAAGGGTGAACACCCGAGATGGGTACAGATGCCAACGGCGACGAGATACTCCGGCTTGATCGACCGCCACTCGTTCTGGCAGTAGGCCGGCTGCTGCGAGCGCTTGGACATCGGGTCCGCGAGCCGGGCCGTGTCGTCCTTGAGCGTCTTGAGCATGGTCTCGTCGCGGCGAAGGATCCACACGGGCTTGCCGCGCCATTCAACCACCAACATCTGGCCGGGCGCGAGTTCGCTGATGTCCGCCTCCACCGGCGCACCGGCCGCTTTGGCGCGCTCGGAAGGCGAAAGGCTGGCGAGGAACGGCCATGCAACTACTGCCCCGGCGAGGCCGCCAGCGACCGCTGTGCCGACGATGAGGTTGCGGCGCGTCGTGTCTGCGTCCTTGAGAGCCTCCGTCGGGCGGTCCGGGGCGATGGGGTGGGGGGGCATGGGAGGGTTGCTGCTCATAGGGAACTGGACTCCTTGACCGGTCGGATCGAAGGCTCGGAAAGCATCCAATTATAGCCGAAGGTCGTCTTGAAAGTGAAATTCTTCACACTAACCATTTGAAAGTGCGAGAGAAAAGACAACACCTGGCACGCTGGTCACACGCGCTGCACGAGGCGCTGGGGTCCGGCGCCTCGTGATCGATACTGCAGTGCCGCATACAGCACCAGCTGTCGATGCGACGGGTCGCGCGGTCGGCGCTTCCTTGCGTTTTTAAAGTCGAGCTGGCGCCAGGAGCGATCGCGCCCGCTCGCGTGGGCCAAAAAAGACGGGTGGGCGCGGCGCTCATCAGCGTGCCTCGCATCCGGTTTGCGCTTGCGCCTGAGTCGCCTGTGGCGCCTGTGTTGGCACCGGCCCCCGCGTGCGACCTTTCGCCGCGTCTCGGTTTGAGGAATAATCGAAGCGATAACATGGAGCAACGGCTCCCGGCAGCGGTTTCGGTCGCGCGCGTCGCGTCCTGGCAGGTCACCGAGACGGCACAATCAAGAGCAGCTGCCGATCCCGCGCCGGTCGCACCTGCGTGCTGAACGTAAGTCCGCGGCTGACACTCACACACGCCCCACGACACGGGGCTTAGCCATGACCCTTCGGAGACTTTGGCTCTTCTTCGCGCAGGCGGTCACCGTCTGCCTCGCGGTGCTGTTCGTCGTGCAGACTTTGCGGCCCGAGTGGCTCGGTGCGGCGCCTAGCGCCCGATCGCCAGCCGTGGTGAACAACGTCACGCCCTCGGCACCGAGCCCGGCGCCGCCCGCTGCTGCGCGGCCGCACTCCTACGCGGATGCAGCCAACCGCGCCATGCCCGCGGTAGTGAATGTCAACACCTCGAAGGAGGTGAAACCGGGCGGGCAGCATCCGCTCATGGACGACCCGGTGTTCCAGCGGTTCTTCGGCGACATGTTCGATCGGGACGAGGGCCAGCGCGCGGCCAGCCTGGGCTCCGGCGTGATCGTGAACGCGAAGGGATTCATCCTCACCAACAACCACGTCGTCGAGAGCGCTGATCAGATCCAGATCGCGCTCACCGACGGCCGCACGCTCGACGCTCGGGTGGTCGGCGCAGACCCCGAAACCGACCTCGCGGTCGTGAAAGTCGAGTCCGCCGAGGCGCTGCCGACGATCACCCTCGGAGCCGACGAAGACCTGAAGGTGGGCGACGTCGTGCTCGCGATCGGTAACCCGTTCGGCGTGGGGCAGACGATCACCATGGGCATCGTGTCGGCGCTCGGCCGCATGGGGCTGGGCATCAACACCTTCGAAAACTTCATCCAGACCGACGCCGCGATCAATCAGGGCAACTCCGGCGGCGCGCTCGTCGATACCGCGGGGAACCTCGTCGGCGTCAACACGGCGATACTCTCACGCACCGGCGGCTCTATAGGAATCGGCTTCGCCATCCCCGTCTCCACGGCACGCCAGGTGATGGAACAGATCATCGAAACGGGCAGCGTGACGCGAGGCTTCATCGGTGTCGAGGCGCAGGAGCTGACGATCGATCTCGCCGAGTCGTTCAAGTTCGCGACCAGTGCCGGTGCACTCATCGCGGGCGTGCAGAAGGGTGGACCCGCCGAGCGTGGCGGCGTGAAGCCGGGCGACATCCTCGTCGCGGTAAACGGTAGGCCGGTGGCCGATCCGCATTCGATGCTGAATATCGTCGCGGCGCTCCGGCCCGGCGAGAAAGTGCCGCTCAAGGTCCGGCGTGAGGCGAAAGAGCTCGACCTTGAAGTGGAAGTCGCCAAGCGTCCGTTGGCTCAGCGGCGAAAGTAGGCGCTCGCCCTTGCGGCACAAGAAACGTCCGTAGATGCCGTCGTGACGATTTCATCGCGGGCGAAAGCGAATCGCTTCGCCCGAGCCACCGCAGCATGCCGCGCGGAGATTGGCATGCGGCCGTGTCCGGTTGTCCCCGCGATTGAGCGCCGGGCGGGCGCTCACTTGAGTCGCTCGCTCTCCTCAGCAACGCGGTCGAGCCCGCGCTCCATCTCCTGATTGCCGAGGGGCGCGTCGTCGGTTTCACCGTGCGGCTTCGCGACGAACCGGGCGAGGACGATGCCGATCTCGTAGAGCAAGCACATCGGGATCGCGAGCAGGAGCTGCGAGACGACGTCCGGGGGCGTGACGACTGCGGCGATGACGAACGCGCCGACGATCACATACGGACGCGCGCGTTTGAGCTGCTCCAACGAGACGAGGCCCATCCGCGCCACCGCGATGACGGCGACCGGGATCTCGAAGGTCACGCCGAAAGCGATGAACATCGTCATCACGAAGTTGAGGTACGCCTCGATGTCCGGTGCGGGCGTGATGGACTTCGGCGCGAACTGGTTGATGAACGCGAAGACCTTGCCGAAGACGAAGTAGTAGCAAAACGCGACGCCGAGCGCGAACAGCACGGTGCTCGCCACGACCAGTGGCAGCACCAGCCGCTTCTCGTGGGCATACAACCCCGGCGCAACGAAGGCCCACGCCTGATAGAGCACGTATGGCAACGCGAACCCAAGCGCGACCATCGCCGTTACCTTGACCGGGACGAGGAAAGGCGTCACCACGCCGGTGGCGATCATTTTCGCGCCCTCGGGTAGCGCAAGCATCAGCGGGGCGGCGAGGAAGTCGTAGATCACGCCGGCGCCGGGATAGAAGAAGAGGATCACGAACGCGATCCCGACAGCAATGAGCGCGCGCAGCAGGCGGTCGCGCAGCTCGACGAGATGCGAGATGAACGTTTCCTGCGTGGTCATCGACGGGCGAACGTCACACGCCGGGAGGCTTGGCCGGCTCGTGTGCGGCCGGAGCAGGGGCACGGCTCGCTGCATCGCCCGCGCTGGGGGGCGATGAAACCGCCGCCCCCGTTGCACGGATCTCGCCCTCCACGCGGCTCACCGACTGCTCGACTTCGCGCACCGAGCTCTCGATCGAGCGCGCCGCCTCCTGAAAGGTGGACCGCACCTTGCGCAGCTCGTCGAGTTCCATCTCACGATTGATGTCGGCCTTGACGTCGTTGACATAGCGCTGCAAGCGGCCGAGCAGGTGGCCGGCGGTCCGCGCAACCTTTGGGAGCCGCTCGGGCCCGATCACGATCAGCGCCACCACGCCGATCACGAGCAGTTCGGAGAAACCGATATCGAACATGAGGGACGCTTGAGGACGGGTCGAGGACGCTTGAGGGCGGGTCGAGACCCTGGAAGCAAAAGGGCCGCGCTCGCAGCGCGGCCCGGAAGCCCGGTGGTGCGGCCGGTCAGACCTGCGACTGCGATTCCTTCTTGACCTCGGCGTCGATTGTGCGGCCAGCAACCTGCGCCGCAGAGCCGCCCGCCTCGGCTTCGTCGGCAGCACCCTTCATGCCTTCCTTGAAGCCTTTCACCGCACCGCCCAAGTCCTGTCCCATGTTGCGAAGCTTCTTGGTACCGAACACCAGCACCACGATGAGCAACACCACCAGCCAGTGCCAGATGCTGAACGACCCCATGAGTCACTCCTTCCAATCGAGACCCTGCGCGAGGATCGCCCCGCGCTGCGCCGGGTTCGATCAATCCCGCCGCAGCATCGCGGGCAACATTGCCTGCCCGCCGATGACGTGAACATGAAGATGATACACCTCCTGCCTGCCCACCCGTCCGGTGTTGATAATCGTCCGAAAACCGTCAGGAGAGCCGTTTTCGCGGGCAAGGCGAGGTGCGAGAGCGAGCATCTTGCCCAGAATCGCCTCGTGGCTCGGGTCGCATTCGAACAGGGATGGGACGTGCAGCCGCGGGACGATGAGCATGTGCACAGGCGCAACCGGGTGGATGTCGTGAAACGCCACCAGGTCTTCATCCTCGTAAGCCGTCCGCGACGGCAGTTCGCCTCGGGCAATCCTGCAGAAGATGCAAGTCTGTTCGCTCATTGGAGTCTCCTGCGGCGGTTTCGTTCGTGCATCAGAATCAGGCCCATGGCCGCACCGGGGGCCGCATCCGGAGATCCCTCCAGGCGCCTCATCCGTGCGGCTCCGTGCCCTGGTTTCCTACTTCTTCCGGACCTCGGCCTCGATGCGTCCGCGGTCCTGCCGCGCCGCCTTCTCGTCGATCCCGGAAATGCCCTCACGTCGGCGCAGTTCCATGAGCACATCCGAGGGACGCAGGCCGAAGTAGGCAAGCATCACCATGGTGTGAAACCAGAGGTCCGCCGTTTCCCCCACGATCCGCAGGCGCTCGCCATCCTTGCCCGCCATGACGACCTCGGTCGCTTCTTCACCGATTTTCTTGAGCACGGCGTCCTCCCCCCGCGCGAAGAGCCGCGCGATGTAAGAGGCATCGGCATCGCCGCCCTTGCGGCTCTCAATGGTGTCGGCGAGTCTTTCGAGGATTTCTTGCATTTTTCGTCTCCAGTTTGATCTCTTCGCCGTCCGGGCCGATTGCGGTGTCGCGAGCCGGTCGCGTAGCCTCGGCGTTCGCCCGGTCACGGCACCGGCTTACCGCTCCGTGCGCCATAGATGGCGTCCGGCGCTTTCAGGACCGGTTCGTCATCGATCCAACGGCCTTCTGCGAGGCGCCGGAAGAAGCAGCGCTCACGGCCCGTGTGGCAGGCAATGCCGCCCGCTTGCTCGACTGCGAGCAGGATTACGTCCCCGTCGCAGTCCAGACGCACCGCCTTAACCCTCTGGACATGGCCGGACTCCTCGCCCTTCTTCCATAGGCGTCCGCGGGAGCGCGAGAAGTAGACCGCTTCCCCGCGCTCCACCGTGCTCGCCAGCGCTTCACGGCTCATCCAGGCGACCATCAGCACGCGCCCCGTCGCAGCGTCCTGGGCGATCGCCGGCACGAGGCCGCGTTCATCGAAATTGACGTCGTCGAGCCAGTCCATCGCTCTGTCAGCGGGGCGTCCCCGTACGGGCATTCGGATCGAACGGTGCGCGCAGGGGCCCAGCGCTTCCGGCATCTCTCACTTCGCGTGTCATATCTCGCCATCAAATGCGTACTTCGATGCCCCGCGCCGCCATGAACTCCTTCGCTTGGCGCACCGTGTGCTCGCCGAAGTGGAAGATGCTCGCCGCCAGGACGGCGTCGGCGCCGCCCTCCGTCACACCCTCGGCAAGGTGCGCGAGGGTCCCCACACCGCCCGAGGCGATCACGGGGACGTCGACAGCCTCCGCCACGGCGCGGGTCAGCGCAATATCAAACCCTTCGCGCGTCCCGTCGCGGTCCATGCTGGTAAGGAGGATCTCGCCCGCCCCCAGGAACTGGGCTTCGCGCGCCCAGTCGATTGCGTCACGACCCGTCGGTTTCCGCCCCCCGTGAGTGTAGACCTCCCAGCGCCCCTCGCCAGCGCGCTTTGCGTCGATGGCCACCACAATGCACTGGCAGCCGACGCGTCCCGAAGCCTCGGCGATGAGCCGGGGATTCTGGACTGCCGCCGTGTTGATGGAGACCTTATCGGCACCCGCGTTGAGGAGCCGCCGCACGTCCTCGACCCGGCGGATTCCGCCACCGACCGTGAGCGGGATGAAGACTTGCGCCGCGACAGCTTCGATGACGTGCAGGAGGATGTCCCGGTCGTCGGAACTCGCGGTGATGTCAAGAAAGCAGAGCTCGTCCGCGCCCTGCTCGTCGTACCGGCGCGCGATCTCGACCGGATCGCCCGCGTCGCGCAGGTCCACGAAGTTGACGCCCTTCACGACGCGACCGGCGGTGACGTCGAGGCAGGGAATGATGCGTTTGGCGAGGGCCATCGGGTGGAAAAGGGGTAAGAGATCGACGGGGGAAACGCGACGTGAGGTGACCGGGGCGCCCAAGATGGGTCGGGATTCAGGCCCGAATCGGGCGACGCGTGCCTCCGTCCGGCGTTACTCGTCGAGCTCGCTTTCCCCCGAAAGCTCGTCCGCCAACGCCTGCGCCACTTTGAAGTCGAGCGTGCCCTGGTAGATCGCCCGGCCGGTTACGACGCCGGTGATGCCTTCCGACTCGACCGCGCACAGCGCCTTGACGTCCTCGAGGTCGGTCAATCCGCCGGAGGCGATCACCGGGACCCGCAGCTCGCGCGCGAGCCGCAGCGTCGCGTCAAGATTCACGCCGGTGAGCATGCCATCGCGGCCGATATCCGTGTAGATGATCGCCTCCACGCCGTAGTCCTCGAACTTCCTGCCGAGGTCGACTACGTCATGTCCAGTGAGCTTCGACCAACCCTCGACCGCAACTTTGCCGTCCTTGGCGTCGAGGGCGACGATGATGTGGCCCGCGAAAGCCGTGCAGGCGTCGTGGAGGAAGCCGGGATTCTTGACGGCCGCGGTGCCGATGATGATGTAGGCGAGACCATTATCGAGATACCGCTCGATGGTGTCGAGGTCGCGAATTCCGCCGCCAAGCTGCACCGGAATCTCGTCGCCCACAGCGTGAACGATGTCGCGAATCACGCTCTCGTTCTTTGGCCTGCCGGCGGCCGCACCATTCAGGTCCACAAGATGGAGGCGTCGCGCACCCATGGCGAGCCAGTGCCTCGCCATGGCGGCGGGATCTTCGGAGTACACGGTGGACTGCTGCATGTCCCCCTGCTTGAGGCGGACGCAACGACCGTCTTTGACGTCGATCGCCGGGATGATCAGCATGGCGAGGCAGGACGCGGAAAAAGCTCGTCGGGCGAGGGGGGAGCGGTCAGGGCCGGCGCGTTGACCCTAAGGATTCCAATCGACGAAGTTCGCGAGCAGCCGTAGGCCGGCAGAGTGGCTTTTCTCGGGATGAAACTGAACTGCGAAAATGTTATCCCGCGCGACTGCGCAGGTAAAGGAAAAACCGTACACGGTGAACGCCGCGACGAGCTCCGGCTGACCGGGCTCCACGAAATAGCTGTGGACAAAGTAGAAGCGCGACCCCTCCGCGATGCCTCGCCATAGTGCGTGCGGTCCGGTTGGGCGCACTTCGTTCCACCCCATGTGCGGCACCTTGAGCTTCGTCCCGCGCTCGTCGACCATCGCCTCGGCCGGAAATCGCCGTACGCGGCCGCGCAAAATACCGAGACCCTCTACATGCCCCTCCTCGCTCGCCTCGAAGAGCATCTGCAGGCCGATGCAGATACCCAGGAAGGGCTTGGATCTCGCCGCCTCCAGCACCGCCGGGCGCAGGCCCCTCACATCGAGCTCGCGCATGCAGTCCGGCATCGCGCCCTGACCGGGGAACACGACCCTCGACGCGGCGTGCACCCGCTCGGGGTCCGAGGTGACCACGACTTCCACCCCAGGCGCGACGTGCTCGACCGCCTTTGAGACCGAGCGCAGGTTGCCCATCCCGTAGTCGACGACCGCGATCATGCCCATTCGAAGTTTCGTTTCCCCGCGTGCGTAAAGGCGAGTCCCGCCGATGGGATCTCGAGAGTCCTTGGTGCCTTGCCGTGCTTGGAGTTCAGAGCGTACCCTTCGTCGACGGCACCGCTCCGCCGGCGCGCGGATCGGCCTCGACGGCCATCCGCAACGCTCGGCCGAAGGCCTTGAACACGGTTTCGCACTGGTGATGGGCGTTGTCGCCGCGCAGGTTGTCGACGTGCAACGTCACCGCCGCATGGTTGACGAAGCCCTGGAAGAACTCACGCACAAGGTCCACGTCGAACTCGCCGATCCATGCCCGCGTGAAGTCGACGTGGAACTCGAGACCTGGCCGCCCGGAGAAATCGATGACCACGCGCGACAGCGCCTCGTCAAGCGGCACATAGGCGTGGCCGAAACGCCGGATGCCCTTCCGGTCGCCCAAGGCCGTGGCGACCGCCTGTCCGAGCGTGATGCCGATGTCCTCGACCGTGTGGTGTGCGTCGATGTGCAGGTCGCCGGTCGCGCTGATCTCGAGGTCGATCATGCCGTGCCGGGCGATCTGGTCGAGCATGTGATCGAGGAACGGCACGCCGGAGGCAAGTTTCGCCTTGCCCATCCCGTCGAGGTCGAGCGCAATGGAGATCTGCGTTTCGAGCGTGTTGCGAGCGACGGCGGCAGTTCTCGAGGTCATAGCGATTCGGACAGGGCGGCAAGCATGAGCGCGTTCTCGGCGGGCGTGCCCACGGTAAGGCGCAGGCACTGGTCGAGCAGCGGATGGCTGCCGTGGAAGTTTCGCACCAGCACACGGCGCGCCCGCATCCCCTCGAACACACGCGCCGCATCGGGCACGCGTACGAGAATGAAGTTCGCGGCGCTGGGGAAGACCGTGACTTCGGGAAGATCGCGCAACCGGCCGGCGAGGTCCTCGCGCGACTCGCGCAGCTTCGCGGCCTGCCCCTCGAGCACGTCCATGTGGCTCAAGATCCGCTCGGCGACCGCCTGCGCCAGGACGCCGACGTTGTAGGGCGGACGCACCTTGTCCAGTTCGGCTATCCACTCCGGCCGCGCCGCCGCATACCCGAGACGTACGCCCGCAAGACCAAGCTTCGACACCGTCCGCATCACCATCAGATTGGGAAACTCCGCCAACCTGGTCATGAAGGTGCGCTGCGCGAACACGTGGTAGGCCTCGTCCACGACCACGAGCCCCGGTGCCGTGGCGAGGATCTCCGCCACGGCATCGTCGGGAAACAGATTCCCGGTCGGGTTGTTCGGGTAAGCGATGAACAAGAGCGCCGGCTGATGCGCCGTGATGGCGGCGAGGAAGGCTTCGAGATCGAGCGTGAAGTCGTGGCGGAGCGGCACCCCTACGTAGCGCATGCCGCTGAAAATCGCGTTCATGCGGTACATCGTGAACGACGGCTCCGGACAAAGCATCACGGCGCCGGGCTTCGCGAGCGCCTGGGCCGTGATCGTGATGATCTCGTCCGAGCCGTTGCCGAGCAGCAACCCGGCTTCTTCCGGTATCGCCATCGTCTCCCGCAGCCGCGCCCTCAGGCTTGGCGCCGCAGGATCCGGATAGCGGTTGAGGGCCAGGCCCGCGACGACTTTCCCGACTTCGGCGCGCACCGACTCCGGGAGCCAATACGGATTCTCCATCGCGTCGAGCTTCACCATCCCCTGTGCCGGGGCGACGGGATAGGCCCGGATCGCGCG
>Ga0209253_10004093_pt1 | contig 12741 bp, 12 predicted proteins | sample FrelakmetBRP12BR_FD_187145 | JGI IMG/M metagenome (GOLD analysis project Ga0209253, IMG submission 187145) | Freshwater lake sediment microbial communities from the University of Notre Dame, USA, for methane emissions studies - BRP12 BR (SPAdes)... | ecosystem: Environmental > Aquatic >...
AAGAACTGAGACTCTATGAGCGCACGGCAACACGTTTTCAATATCACATACCAGACGAGGAATTGAGGAAAGCTCTTCAGCTATTGTCCGTTGAAGTGACAGGGACAGAGTCAGATCCTATTGAAGTGTCGACCTTTCGCAATCTCCCGAGAATAGAGACCAACCGGGTAAGAGGAGGAGCATTGAGAGTAGTCAATGACGGTATTGTCGGACGCGCCCAGAAGGTCCGCGTAATAGTGGAGAAACTGGGATTTCAAGGATGGGATTGGCTGAAAGACCTGCGGGGCAAGTCCGAAAAGAAGTCAGCCAGCTTCATGGATGATGTTATAGCTGGGAGGCCTGTTTTCTCATTCCCTTCGCGTCGAGGAGGCTTTCGCTTAAGATATGGTCGAGCCCGTAACACCGGACTCTCGGCCGTAGGTATTCATCCGTCCACTATGCTTGTCCTAGAAGGGTTCCTAGCTGGAGGGACACAACTTCGCATGGAACTTCCTGGAAAAGGCGGTATCGTTGTTCCTGTCGATGCGATTGAAGGTCCAGTGGTATGTTTGAACGATGGGTCAGTCGTCCGCGTCTCCGTCAGCAACTATAGCGAGATAAAAGATAGGATCGAGAGAATTCTGTTCCTAGGAGACATGCTTGTCAGTTTTGGCGATTTCCTATACAACAGCAAACTGCTAGTTCCTTCAGGCTATGTTGAAGAGTGGTGGGCTGAAGATCTGCAGAACGCGTTGGCCACAAAGTTCAGCGGTGACCTCGAAAAAGTATCAGCAAGCTCGAACATCACTGCACAAAGATTGCAAGACCTACTCTCACACCCTTTTGACGAGAAACCTACCTTAAACGAGGCTGTCACCCTATCTACAAACCTGCACATTCCGTTACATCCTGCTTTTACGTGTTTCTGGTCAAATCTGACTTCACCCGAGCAACTGGAGAAGCTGCGTCAATGGCTTCTCAAATCCGAGATCCAAGACAAGGACACCTTTGCCAAGAGAATCGTAGGCGAGATTGACAACGAAGTCAAGCGTGGCCTGGAGCAGATATACCTGCCACACAGAGTCTCAGATGGAAAGATCATGATTGAAGGAGACGACGCCGCGGCGTTTGCCCTATCACTTGGCTACAAAGTTCCGTGCACAGGAGAGTTGTCCCAGACCAAGAGCGTCTTAGAGGCTGTGAATTCACTGTCAGCAGTTTCAGTCAAGGACATGGCTCCGACGAGTATAGGCGCGAGAATGGGCCGACCTGAAAAAGCGAAGCGACGCGAAATGAAACCTCTTGTCCACATACTCTTTCCCATAGGTTTGGCAGGAGGCTCGCAGAGAGATATTCTGGAAGCTGCGAGGCGAGGACCCACCTTTGCAGAAGTGAGCAGACGGAAATGTCCAGACTGTAAAACCTATACTTCCCGGGTCAAATGCCCTGCATGCGGTTCTGAAACGGTTCCAGAAAAGAGTTGTCCTCGTTGTGGGAAAAGTGTGAAGGAAGACATCTGTCCCGTCTGCAGGGTTCCTGCGAGCTGCTTCCAGAAGCAGGTTTTCAACTTGAAAGAGTCTCTTGAAACCACTTGCACCAAACTGAGCGTTTCAATGCCGAAGATTCTGAAGGGCGTCAGGGGGCTAACGAATGAAACCAAGACCCCCGAAATACTTGAAAAGGGGGTTCTTCGGGCCAAATATGACCTTTCTGTATACAAAGATGGAACGATAAGGTTTGACGCTACCAATGCACCGTTAACACACTTCAAGGCGTCTGAAATAGGTGTTTCAGTTGAGACTCTCAACAGACTTGGTTATGAGTGCGACTGCGATGGTGCACCTCTCAAAGACGCAAACCAGATATGCGAGCTCAAGATCCAAGATGTCATCATACCATTCAAGGCTGCTGAGTACTTCATTAGGATCGCGAATTTCGTAGACGAGCTTCTCGTGAAGGTCTACGGACTGCCGTCCTACTACAACGCCAAACGTATTGAAAATCTCGTCGGTCACCTAACTGTCGGGCTGGCTCCCCATACATGCGTTGGTATACTCGGCCGTATCATTGGGTTCACGAACCTCAACCTATGCTACGCCCACCCGATCTGGCACTCAGCCAAGAGAAGAGACTGCGACGGTGATGAAGACACTGTAATGCTGGGCTTGGACCTGCTCTTGAACTTCTCGCGAGAGTATCTGCCTACACAAATAGGCGGGATCATGGATGCACCTCTCCTAATGATGCCCGTCGTGAACACGAAAGAAGTGCAGAGACAGGCACACGATTTTGACGTTGCAAAATCCTATCCGCTTGAATTCTATGAAAGGACATGGCAAAACACAGAGGCGAGGCAGGTGACTCCACTGGTCGATCTAGTGAGTCACAGACTTGGGACAGAAGGCCAGTTTGAAGGTTTCGGCTTCACGACTCCTGTCAGCAACGTTAACTCGGGAAACGCCGAGAGCGCTTACAAACGGTTCACGGCTATGACAGAAAAACTGGAACACCAGCTTGAACTGGCTGAGAAGATAGACGCGGTTGATGCAGATAGAGTTGCGCTGAAGGTGTTGACGACTCATTTCATGCGAGACATTGCCGGCAACCTAAGAGCCTTCTCTACACAGGCTTTCAGATGCAAATCATGCAGCAGACGTTATCGAAGAATGCCACTACGCGGCAAGTGCATCTCCTGCAGTGGGCAGTTGACACTTACCGTCCATCGAGGGGGCATCGAAAAGTACCTCGAGGCAGCTCAGAATTTGGTGGAGAAATACAATCTGCCCAAGTACTATTCGCAAAGGATTTCACTGGTGAAAAAAGAGATCATCGACCTGTTTGAAAGCAAGAAACCTAAGCAGATCAGCCTCACAGATTTTGCCTAACAAGGCTTTTCTATGCAGACGCAGAGAATAGTCTGAAGACATATGGTGAAAGAGATTTATCATCCTAATGCTTTTTTGGCTGGCATGAGGAACGTGAGACTTGGTCTCAGGGCTCGGACAAAGATTCTGAATGCCCTTGAAAAATGGTCTGGGGACGCCAAAACGTTCGCAAACAAGTCAGGACTGCCTTATGCAGTGGCCATGCACCACTTGAAGTTGTTGAGAAGGGCAGGGGTTGTTCAACGAAGAGAAAGCAGACCCTACATCTGGGTTCTTACAGGCTTGGGGCAGAAACGGTTGGCCACCACGAGCTAAAAAGTGCACCTGCACGGGGCTCGTCTACACTTTGGACATCTATTGTCGTATTTTGTCAAAGCTTCCTCTTCAAGATCGATATTCAACACGTTTGCAAGAGAAGCTAACCATGCGATCACATCTGCGAACTCCTCTTCCATTCCCTTCTTGTCATTCGCCTTCAATGCATCACCCAGCTCTCCTACTTCGTCTGTTAGCCACTCATATGTGCCCAAGGCCCCGCGTTCACTATCTCGATGGAAGTACAGACGACGCATCAGGCTCTGAAACTCGTGGATATGCAATTCTGGCATGACTCCTTCTTTTCAAGAATCTAGATCGCAAGTGCTTAGACAAATTAAGAGTCTTAGCGGATTTTTATGTACTTGTAGGCTTCCGTTGCGTTCTCGAAGCAGTAATGCACTTTCTGGTAGTTTCTTCTGAACGCTTCCACGTCTGTTCTTACACTTTCAACGGGTTCTTTGTCAATCACTACGCGCTTGACGAATTCAGCTATTTGGGACATTTCTGATTCTCTCATTCCGAGCCGTGTGACTTCTGAAACTCCCATTCTTATTCCGCCGGGATGCATGAAATGCCGGCCTTCCTTTATGTCCCATGGCAACAGGTTTCTGTTGATGATTATGTTGGCCTTTTCCAGCGTTTCTTCTATCGTGCCACCGTCACCTTGCTTGGTAATGTCAATCAGGATAACGTGTGATTGTGTGAAACCCTTATGCTCTGCAAGCACGTTCAAACCCCTCTCGTACAAAGCTTGACCGAGAGCCTTTGCGTTCTTGACTATCTGGCTTGCGTATTCCTTTCCAAACTCAAGCATTTCTGCGCACGCGACTGCTAGTCCTGCTACGTTGTGGAGATGATGGTTGCTGACCATCCCTGGAAAGGTTGCCTTCTTTATCTTATCGGCATACTTGTTCCAAGAGAGTATTCCACCGTGTTGAGGTCCAAAGAATGTTTTGTGTGTGCTCAGGCTTACAACGTCTGCTCCTTCTTTGAGCGGGTCTTGGAATTGCTTTCCTGCTATCAGTCCTGCTACGTGAGCGGCATCATAACCTGCGGTCGCTCCAACCGAATGGACGGTTTCTATCAGTTCCTTGACAGGGTGCGGAAACGGGAAAACACTCGCGCCGAACATAACGAATTTCGGAGGTTTTCCTTTTGCTGCAAGTTCTTGTATCTTGCTCTTCGCCTTGTCCACGTCTATGTTGAGCTCTTTGTAGTCGAGAGGCAAATACTCTACTTTCAAACCTTTGACCGCTCCCGCTGTGCCTCCAAGCTCCTTCTTGCCTGATGTGATGTGTCCACCACTGGGGATTGATAGCGCCAGCAGAGTGTCACCGGGCTCTGTGAATGCTGTGTAGACTGCAAGGTTCGCCACGACACCGGAGATAGGCCTAACATCCACGAACTCTGCGTTAAAGAGCTGTTGCATGAGGTCGATACACTTGAATTCGACTTGATCGATGAAACGGCATCCAGCATAGACTCGTTCTCCTGGCCATCCCTCCGCGTAGCGGTTTCCAAAGTCAGTGACTATGGCCTCGCGGACCGCAGGGCTTGGCACGTTCTCACTTGCTATTAACGGGATGCTCTCCTCGAACCATTTGTGATGCTTCTGAAGGAGATCGAACACGTGATTGTAAGAGTCCTTGGGACTGGACATGAGAATCGCCTTCCAGTCACAGTAAAGACTCTATCGGAAATAAAAGCTCTTTGAACCAGCATAACGTTAATAATGGAGGAAAGGGTAGAAGTCATCCGTCGTTTATCGGATCAAGGGCTAACGTATGAGCAAGAAGAAGAAAGAAAGTAAATCACCAATGCCTGCTGCAAGCGCTGGTTTGCTTAGGTTTTTTGAAGAGGAAACAGAAGGGATCAAGGTTCGGCCTGAAATCTTGGTCGGTTTCGCAATAGCTCTGATCGTAGTATGTGCGCTGGCAAACGTTTTCTTCGGTTAGTGCAAGCTCAGCGCTTAGAAGTCGAGTGTAAGACCTCTATTCTTTGGACAGAGTCCAAATGGACGAATATTTCGCTCCTTTCTTCTCTGCTTGTGACCTGAGGTATTGGTTGCGCGATAGTTGCCCGCAAAATGATTGCTTCGGAATCTGAAAGCCATATGCCTGACGGTTCTCGAGTCACCGCGACAAGAGTACCCTCAAAACCGTACGCAGGATCCAAAATCACCCGTATTTGATTCCCAACATTCTTTTCGAGCATGTGGAATATTGATGGCGGGAGAGTCTGCTCGGGCATGAGATTCACAAAACCTTATAGTTAATACCTGACGAATAGAATACTTGCTATACCACGATATATACTGTACTAATGTTCCCACAGGTGATTTGCAAAGTTGCCATGCTTCCGTTTTGGCTGTTTCATGTCAAGAAGAATTATTGTTCATGCTTGGCATTTGTTTGAATAGCGCTACATTGACGCATACTATTGTTCTCGGGGTCACGACAATTTAATATGTGGGCGTCTCCATTTTAGCAAAGTCAACCTTGAGGAATCCCAGTGGTCACTGAAGACTCGCTGAAGCAATCCATGGACAACGCCGTGAAGCGCTATTCTTCGCTCTTCAGACTTCCATCAATTCGAGCGGCCATCTTGCTGCTGGCCCTATCATGCATCGGCAGTGGGTTTCTTTCGGCCTTTGCGTTATCACCCTCCTTGAGCGGCGTAGTCTACGGCCTTCTGTTGGGAGTTGCGGTTTTTCTAATTGACATAGTTGCTGATTACGTGTTAAATGCGACTACGTTGAAGCAAGAGACGATCTTCAATCTGAGAAGAGCGATGGTTCTATCACTCTTTTCTTGGGGAGTCTGGCTATTCTTCATCTTACTGGGTTCTCTCTTGTCGATGACATTGAACTATCCGAACTGGTGGATCAGACTCTGTCTTCTCGGTTGCTCGGCGGCAACAATCTCTCGCATTGTGGTCTTTTCTTCGACCACTCTTCTAAGATACTCGCAGATTCTTTTTGCCACCTTTCTTCAACCGCTTGCCACATTGATGCTTTTCTTAGTCTTCTGGGTTCAAACTGGACACCTGATTACGATGCTGACGATCTTGTTTGTTCCTTTTTCAGTTGCCGTAACGCTGCTTTCGAGTTATGCTTTCCTACACCTTCTAGATCGCATCGGCAAACAGACTTTAGGGGTTCGTTCACTGGCGCTTTTCAGAGCGTTTATGCTAAATTGGGTATTGAGTCTGAACGCGCCTTTTGAACAACTCCTAGAGAACTTGGGTGAGAAAAAAGATGTTGAAACACGTTTTGTGAAGTTCACTTCTTCCAAGACTGGAACAATAATAGCTGTCCCTTCCGTCCATCCCGGACCCTTCAAAAACATTGGAAGCAGTCTTCTGCCCTCAATGACCAAAGCTGCCTTGGAAAAGCAATTGGGTTGCGTGGCGTGTGTTCCTCACGGTCTGATGGGTCACGAGTATGATCTGGCTTCACAACAACAGAACCAGAAAATAATCGATCATCTCATAACGGCGATCAACGATCTCGAGGCCTCAGAAACGAAAGCCTCTCCCTTTGTCAAGGTGACAAACGGTTTGGCCACTGCGTGTTGCCAAGTATTTGGGAAATCAGTCTTGATCTCTTTTACTCTTGCTCCTAAAACCATTGAGGATCTTCCGCCAGAACTGGGTTTGTTCGTGAGCGAAGAAGCTCGGAAGAATGGGTTGAACCTTTGTGCCGTGATCAACGCCCACAACAGCATGGACGGAGACGCGGAGACGCAGAAGTCATTGGAATCGCTGAAAGACGTAGCGAGCAAATGTCTGAAAAAGATTGCCTCCCTTAAACAGTTGCCCTTTGAAGTCGGTTCGGCCACTGTTGGTCCAAAAGAGTTCAGTCTCGAGGACGGGATGGGGACGGGCGGAATCACGGCCGTCGTTGTCAAATGCGGAGATCAGACGACTGCTTACATTGTCATTGATGGTAACAATATGGTTTCAGGTTTGCGAGAGGAGATTCTGTCCTGCTTGGGTTCCTTGGGTATCAGTGAAGGCGAAGTCTTCACGACCGACACACACGCCGTGAGCGCGCTGATACTCGGAGGACACGGTTACCATCCAGTCGGAGAAGTGATGGACAAGACAAGGTTGTTGGGTTACATCAAAGATGTGACCTTGGCCGCCATCGCTGCGTTGGACCGGGCTAAGGCAGCCTTTGGCGGTGTAATAGTCAAAGACGTCACGGTTCTCGGAGCCCAGCAACTTGAAACACTGTGCCTTCTGATAGACCGAAGTCTTCAAACTGCGAAGAGATCGGTCACTCCTGTCTTCGTGGCGGCGGGTGTACTATTGATGATATTTTTGTTGTTTGTTTGAGCTAACACTAATAAGGCTGAGTTCTCCATCGTTCATTTCTCGATGGAAGTGAGAAGGTTTGCTCAAAGAGATCAGGATTCATGGTCGAGGTGGGCAAGGCAGCGTCACAGCGGCAGAAGTTCTGGCTCAGGCAGCTTTTATCGAAGGAAAGTCAGTTCAAGCGTTTCCATATTTTGGAGCTGAGCGGCGTGGTGCTCCTGTGAAAGCCTTTGCAAGATTAAGCAGTGAGCCAATACTTGTTCACAGTCAAGTTTACAGTCCTGATTATGTCATAGTTCTCGATCCTTACATCTACAAGGTTGTTGATGTTACTGAAGGTCTGAAGAAGAACGGCACAGTCATTGTTAACACGAAGAGAAAACCGAATGAGATAGGGTTGAGCGGTTGGCGCGTCGCAACTGTTGATGCAACTGGCATAGCGCTTGAACTCAATCTGGTTGTCGCTGGGCAACCGCTTGTCAACACATCCATCTTGGGCGCCTTTGCCAAGGCAACGGACGAAGTGAAACTCGACAGCATCCTGAAAGTCGTTCAGAAAACTTGGTCAGGTGCAGCTGGAGAGAAGAACATGAAGGCTACAGAATTAGCCTATGAACGATCGGTGAAATGGTGGGAGGTCGGAACTCAATGACACTGACGAAGAGTCGGAAGGAAATGCCGCTTACGCCTTTGTCTTCACCGACTGAAGGCAGTATGGGAAAAACCGGATCATGGAGAACTTTCCGTCCAGAAGTGAACTACGCAAAATGTACACGCTGTACTCTCTGCTGGATCTATTGCCCAGACGCCGCCATATTTCGACAGGAAGATGACTCACCGAAAATCGATTATGATTACTGTAAAGGTTGTGGAATTTGTGCCAATGAGTGCCCGACCAAGGCAATTACTATGAAGCGGGAGGAAGAATAAATGGCACAGATAGTCGACACTGCAAACCACATGGCAGGCTACGCTGCGAAAGCCGCGCGAGTCAAGGTCGTTGCCGCTTATCCAATTACTCCCCAAACAACCGTAGTTGAGAAGATAGCTGATTTCGTCGAGTCAGGGCAAATGGATGCTGAGTACATCCGTGTCGAATCTGAACACAGCGCGATGGTAGCGTGCATAGGTGCGGCTGCCGCAGGAGTGAGAACATTCACTGCAACGTCTGCTCATGGACTGGCACTTATGCATGAAGCGTTACACTGGGCTTCTGGTTCACGCCTGCCGATAGTGATGGCGGTTGTCAATCGTGCTATGGGGGCCCCTTGGAGCATATGGCCTGATTTCAGCGATTCTCTTTCTCAGCGAGACACAGGTTGGATGCAATTCTACTGCGCTGACAACCAAGAAGTCTTTGACACTATAATCCAAGCTTACAAACTATGCGAGAACGAGCAAGTCTTCTTGCCAGCGATGATTTGCTTGGAGGGCTTCATTCTGTCTCACACAACCGCCCCAGCCAACATTCCGAACCAAGAAGAAGTCGACGCATTTCTGCCCGCGTACAAATCAGGATGGATGCTGGACGTTGACAGACCCTACTCTCATGCCAACCTCGTTTCACCTGAATACTACATGGAATTTCGGTACATGATACAAGAAGCGATGGAAAATGCCAAGCAACTGATCCCCAAAGTAGACAAAGAGTACGGCAGACAGTTCGGCCGCGAATACGGCGGGATGATCGAGAAGTACAAGTGTGACGGTGCAGACTTGGTGATGCTTACGATGGGAACGATGGGAAGCGAAGCAAGACTGACCGTCGACAAACTGCGCAACGAAGGATACAAGGTGGGTTCGGCAAGAGTTCGCGTTTATCGTCCATACCCTGTTGAGGAAATTCTGAAGCTTGCCAAGAATGTGCAGATGATCTCAACTATTGATCGGCATATATCCTTCGGCATGGAAGGCTTCCTGGGCTCGGAAACAAAAGCGGCACTTTTCAACCAGAAAGACAGGCCAATGATCGCCAGCTTCATAGCAGGCTTGGGAGGAAGAGACGTGACGGCGGATTCAATTGAAAGAATGGCGCAGAAATCGTTGAAATCCATGCATGAAGGCAAACTTGAAAAAACAACCGAATGGTTCGATTTGAAGGAGTGATCATGAATGGTAACGATAAAGGAGCTTCCAAAAGAAGAATACCTGCTGAAAGGACATGCTGCATGTGCAGGTTGCGGTCCAGCCGTGTCGCTTCGCCTGCTCTACAAGGCCTTGGGGAACAAGGTAATGATGATGGTTCCCGCATGCTGTACAACAGTGATCCAAGGACCCTACCCATACACTTCCTTCGCTGTTCCCCTCCAGAACATACTGTTTGAATCAGCAGCTGCAGCGGCTTCAGGCGTCGTTGCAGCCTTGAAACAGAGAAAGATCAATGATGTAACTGTCGTGAGCTGGGCTGGAGACGGCGGAACAGTTGACATCGGTATCCAAGCCCTGTCAGGGGCAGCGGAAAGAGGAACAGATTTCATTTACATATGTTATGACAACGAAGCCTATGGCAACACTGGAATGCAGAGAAGCGGTGCCACACCATACGGTGCTTGGACAACCACGACGCCTTCTGGGAAGAGAGAGCGCAAGAAAGACATGCCTCTCATAATGGCCGCCCACAAAATCCCTTACGTAGCAACAGCGTGTACCTCTTATCCATTAGACTTCATCAACAAGTTAAGAAAAGCCAGAGAGATCAGAGGAACAAAATACATCCATTTGCTTACGCCGTGCCCAACAGGATGGCGATGCGACAGCAGCAAAACGATAGAGCTTGGCAGACTGGCCGTGCTCAGTGGCTTATGGGTGCTCTATGAAATCGAAAACGGAAGATTCAAACTAAACTCTCCGAGCGACAGGCTAGTTGACAAAACGAAACGCAAACCAGTGAAGGATTACTTCGCACCACAGGGACGATTCCGAGGGCTGTCCGCAGATGATGCTGAACGGATCCAGAAATGGATTGACGAGGACTGGGACCAATATAGCAGGCTAACATCTGCGCCCGATCTGGCACTTTATGGAAAACTAAGTGCACAGTGCTAAACACAACCCCTGCCACGTTTTCTAGTTGTTGCCGTTTTTCATGTAGCCTTCTGCTAGGGTTATACAGATAGTTATATAAACTGTCTTTTCTCTAAACGTGTAGTCCCAACTGGTGATGATGAATGAGCAGTTACCCCAAGATAGTTGTTACTCCTCCAGGACCCAAGGCAAGAGAACTCGTGAAAAAGGATGAAAGCCTGATTTCACCATCTTACGGGCGATTCTACCCGCTTGTCGTGGAATCAGGCAAAGGCTGCATTGTAAAGGACGTTGATGGAAACGAATTCATTGACTTCAACTCGGGCCTAGTTTGCATGAACGTCGGCCACAGCCATCCGAAGGTAGTTGCAGCTGTAAAGAACCAGTGTGATCGGTTCTTGCACTACTCAAACACAGACTTCTACTATAGAGAAGTAGTCGACTTGGCAGACAGACTTGCACATATCACGCCAGGAAGTCCTGAAAAGAAAATCTTCTTCGGCAACAGTGGCGCCGAAGCGGTTGAAGCCGCGATCAAGCTTGCGAAATGGCACAGCCGCAGGCAATTGTTTATAGCGTTCATAAGTGCCTTTCACGGGCGAACCGTTGGTGCGCTCTCCTTTACTGCAAGCAAGCCTACTCAAAGACGTTCCTTCTTCCCATTAATGCCAGGAGTAACCCACGTGCCCTACGGATATTGTTACAGATGTCCGCACAAACTAACATTTCCTGAATGTCACTACTGGTGCGTAGATTTTATCGACGAATACGTTTTGCAGAAGTACATTCCTCCTGAAGATACGGCTGCAATATTGGTTGAACCAATACAAGGTGAAGGTGGGTATGTTGTACCGCCGCCAGAATACTTCCAGCGACTGAAGAAGATCGCCGACAAATATGGCCTTCTGTTCATCGACGATGAAGTTCAATCTGGCATGGGCCGAAGCGGAAAATGGTTCGCTATTGAACACTGGGGCGTTGAACCTGACATCATCTGCACATCAAAGGCGTTGGCTTCGGGTCTCCCTCTGGGAGCATGCATCGCAAAGTCCAAGGTCATGGACTGGGTTCCCGGTTCACACGCAAGTACTTTCGGCGGAAACCCGCTGTCATGCGTTGCGGCAAGCGCGGTAATCGACGTGATTAAGGAAGAGAAGCTCTTGGAAAATGCTGCAAAGCAAGGCGCGCACATCATGAAACGTCTCAATGAACTCAAAGAGAAGAGCGAAATCGTGGGCGATGTTAGAGGCAAGGGATTGATGATAGGCATGGAGATCGTTGAAAGCAAGGAAAGCAAGAAGCCTGCACCTCAGAAGGTCAATGAAATAATGATGCGGTCATGGAAGCGAGGTATCAACGTGATTTCCTGCGGTGCTTCGACGATCAGGATTGCGCCACCTTTAGTGATCACAAAAGAACTCGTTGACTCTGCATTGGACATAATTGAAGACACCACAAGACAGGTTGAGAAAGAGAAGTAAGAATCAACCTAAGTGTCAAAATGAAAATTCGAACACTGTCAATTGCCGACTATGAAGACATGGTCGACCTTTGGTCTAGGGCTAAACTGTCCTTCAAACCGAAGGGCCGAGACAGCAAAGAAGCGATTTCGAAAGAAATCAAATCTCACCCCGACTTTTTTCTAGGCGCGTTCGAAGACGGCCGCTTGATCGGAACTGCAATCATAAGCTGTGATGTTCGAAAAGGCTGGATAAACAGGCTTGCCGTCGATGTTGCCTATCGAAATCGTGGAATCGCCAAAGCCTTGATCAGCGAATCCGAACGAATACTGAGAAAGAACGGGAAGCGCCTATTCTGCGCGTTGATAGAGACCTCTAACGTTGCTTCACAAGAACTTTTTGAGAAGTCCGGTTATGTCAAGCATCATGACATAACGTATTTCAGCAAACGCGACAGTGATGATGTTTAGCTGGTTCGCCCTTTAGAAGTTTAGAGGCTTTGCTATTACTTCCCTTATTTTGAGATCGAAGAATTTGGCCGCGTTTGCTGGGTGTATGCGAAGTGCGGTATCTGCTCCACATCCAGTTCCGCCGATTGCCACGATGTCTCTATCGACTGGAATTAGTCCAGCGTCGGCTGCCATCAACGTTATCTCGACGCAGACTTTCGTTCCTTCACCTGATCTTCTTAGGACATTGGCAATTAATTCCAAAGGTTGGATTGTGCCAAAGTCTTTCCGTATGGCTCTTTCGGCACT
>Ga0209253_10004094_pt1 | contig 12739 bp, 9 predicted proteins | sample FrelakmetBRP12BR_FD_187145 | JGI IMG/M metagenome (GOLD analysis project Ga0209253, IMG submission 187145) | Freshwater lake sediment microbial communities from the University of Notre Dame, USA, for methane emissions studies - BRP12 BR (SPAdes)... | ecosystem: Environmental > Aquatic >...
GCAGCACCCCGGCCAGGATGAGCGGCGCCCGGGGGCGCCTCAGCGCCGCGGCAGCCGCCAGCACGGGGACATAGAAGGCCAGCAGCGCGTACCCCAGGGGGGCGGCGACCCGGGGGGCAAGCTCTTCCCGCGCGAGCGTGTACGCGATGTCGGCGGGGCCGGCTCCGGGCGCTCCCCCGACCGCCTGGAGGCAGCGCTCCTTGAACTCGAATAGCCGCCCGCGTTCACGCTCCAGCAGCCTCCCGGCCGCGGCGCGGTCGGGACAGAGAAGCAGATACCCATGCCAGGCGGACGGCGGCTCGTCCGCCTGCTTCAGGGTGCCCGCCCCGAGGAGCAGCAGGTGGATGCCGGCAGCGCGCAGCGCTTCCGCATCCCCCTCCTCCCGGCCCCGCACGAGGACGTCACCCGGGCCCAGCGCGGCGGTGGAGTCGACCCGGCTGAACCAGGGGGAGCCGGCGCCGAGGTCCGCCGGCCCCAGCCCGTAGAGGGCGATCCGCGGCCTGGTCTCCACGGTGAACCGCAGGTGCCCCGGACCTTCCCCCGGCTGGTGGAATCGCACGTCCAGTTCCTGGATGTCCCCGTCCAGGTAGAACCAGCACTGCAGGCCGCGCTCCACGGGCACCCCCAGCCCGCGGAACAGCGCCACCTCCCGGCCGTCGAAGCGGCGTCCTGCGACCGCGAGCGGCCGGTCGGCCGCCGGCGCGAGCCCGGTCACGACGAGTGAGTTGACCCGGAAGGCCTGCACGCCGTCCGGGAACCAGAGGGACTGCGAGGCCAGCGGCCCAGCCGCGGCCAGCAGGAGGGCAGCCGAGGCCAGTCCCCTGTTCACGACCCGGCCCTCCGCGCGAGCCAGGTCGCCGCCACCGAAGCCAGGAAAAACAGGATCAAAAAGAGGTTGCCCGCCGGCAGGAACACGAACGCCTTGGGCTTGAATGATGACAGCTCCCGCGGGGCGTCGGTCTGCCGGCCTTCCATCACCCCATTATAATAGACCGGGATGCGGGTCTGGGGCACCCCCTGGCTGTAGATCACCGCCGTGTAGGCCCCCGGCCAGGCGACGGGCAGCTCGGCGTGGTAGGTGTGGAAGGCCCCCGGCTCCAGCGGCTTGTCCGCCAGCACCCCGCCGGCGCCGTACAGCTCCAGGCGCGGCTCCACCAGGCCTTCGCCGCCCACCGTCAGCACGAGCGAACGGAACGCTTCGGCCCAGCGCACCGTCAGCTGGGTGCGGCGCAGCACCGGCTCGAGCAGGCCGCGGACCAGGTCGACCGCCCGCGGGTTGGAAAAAAGGCCGCCGGTGTAGGTGCCGTACAGGTCCGACAGGAAAGCCCCCAGGAACTGCCTCTCCGTGCGGTCGACCAGCAGCAGCGGGTCGTCGAACTGGTTGCGGAGCAGCACGGCCCGGCCCGGCTTGGGCGTGAACAGGCTCATTCCCGTCACCTCCCCCAGGGGGGCCGCGCCGGGGGCCGCGCCGGAAGCCGCGATGGCGAACCGGTCGCGGGCGAAGCTGGCGCGGGCCGCCTCCTTGCGGTCCTCGAAAATGATGGAGGGGATCTGCTGGAGGTTGAGCACCCGGTAATAGCGCCCGCCGGTCCCCTGGGCGATCCTCCCCAGCAGCTCGGCGTTGACCTCCTCCCCCACCGCGACGGCGGACATGCTGATGTCGTGCCGCCTCGCCTCCCTCAGCAGGCCCGCGAAATCCCCTTCCTTGGTCTTGCCGTCGCTGATGATCAGGATGTGCCGTTCCCTCATGTCCAGCGCGCTGAGCCGGGCCAGGCCTTCCGCCAGCGGCGGGTACAGGTCCGTGCCGCCCTCGGCGAGCAGGGGGGCGAGCTCCACCTCCGCGCTCAGGCTGCTGCGGGGCTGGAAACCGTGCAGGGTGCGGTACTGGTCCCAGAAGGTGACGATGCTCACCCGGTCGGAGTCCTTGAGGTTCGCCAGCAGCTCCAGGGTCGAGACCTTGGCCAGGGAAAGCTTCTCGCCCATCATGCTGGCCGAGATGTCCAGCAGGATCAGGATGCCCAGGTCGGGCAGGTAGCGCAGCGAGCGGGGGGCCAGCTCCATGGGCAGGAGCCGCTCGAGCTGCGGGTTGTCCCCCTTCCGGCCGAACTCCGGGCTATCGCTCACGAACAGCAGCGAGGCGGCGCCGCGCCGCTGGAGTTCCGCGACCGCCGCAGTGAGCCGCGGGTCGAAGGCGCTGAGGGGAACGCCGTCGAACACCAGCAGCGGGTAGGAGGCCAGGCTCTGCTCCCCGGCCTGCGCCGGCGTGACGCGCTTCACGCGGTACAGGGCGTCCAGCAGGCTGCGGGCCGGAGGCTTGTCCGTGACCAGGAGCACCTGGGGCTCCGCGGCCGCCGGCGCCAGGAGCCGGAGCGCTCGGTGCACCGGCGGGCCTTCACCCGTGAGCTGCACTTCGAGGTTGAGCTCGCCGGCGGCGGGGATGGTGAAGGAGGCGCGGTACTCCCGCCCCTGTTCCAGCTCGGCGGGACGGAGGCTCGCCAGCAGCCGGCCCTCCAGCCGGACCTCCAGGCTGCGGTACTCGGCGACCCGGCTGGAGAACTCCAGGTCGAAGGCCATCTGGCTCTCCTGGCTGCTGAAGGTGCAGGCACAGGCCATGAACAGAGGGTCGTACGGCGCCTGCGCCGCCCGCAGCGCGAGGGAAGGAACGATCGCCGCCTGCAGGCCGCGCAGCTCCCGCACCTCCACGGCCGAGGGAACCCGGTCCACCAGCAGCAGGATGCGCGACAGGCGGGGCAGGAGAGGGACGACCCGGCGGACGGCTTCCGCCAGGTTCGGGGCCGGCCGGTCCTGAGAGTCCCTCAGGAAGGCCGTCAGCGATTCCAGGTTGGGCAGTTCCGCGCGCTTCAGCTCCAGCAGGCCGGCCGCCGCCGGCAGGAAGAGCGTCCCGTAGCGCCGGAGACCGGCCAGGACGAACCGCGGATCCGAGCCGGGAGCCAGGACGACGCGGCGGGGCAGCAGGGGAGCGGCAGTGCCGCTCGGAAAAAATGCAGCAGGAGGAACAGGACGGGAAAGCCGAACAGCACGACCCGTTTCATGAGCTTGATCGCTACCGAGCCGCTCCCTTCAGGGATTGAAGTACAGGAAGCAGGCCGTGTGGTGGTCGTTCTCGATCTGGCGCAGAGGCGGGATGTTGTCCCGGCACTTGTCCGGCATCGCGTTCGGGCAGCGGTCGTAGAAGTAGCAGCCGGTCCGCACCTTGTCCGGGGACGGCACGTCCCCTTCCAGGATGATCCGCTGCCGCTTCGACTCCACCTCGGGGTCGGGGATGGGCACCGCCGAGAGCAGCGCCCGGGTGTAGGGGTGCAGGGGGTTCTTATACAGGGTCCGGGAGTCGCTCACCTCCACGATCACGCCGAGGTACATCACCGCCACGCGGGTGGAGATGTGTTCGATCACCGCCAGGTCGTGGGCGATGAACAGGTAGGTCAGGTTGAACTCCTCCTGCAGGTCTTTCAGCAGATTGAGGATCTGGGCCTGGATGGAAACGTCCAGGGCGCTGACCGGTTCATCGGCCAGGATGAGCTTGGGGTTCAACGCCAACGCGCGGGCCACGCCGATCCGCTGGCGCTGGCCGCCGGAGAACTCGTGCGGGTAGCGGTTGATGAAGTAGCGGGACAATCCCACCTTTTCCATCAGCTCCTCGACCCGCTTCTCGATGTCCTTGCGGCTCATGCTCATCAGGCCGCGCTTGGTGTAGATCACCAGTGGCTCGCTGATAATCGCCCCCGCGGTCATCCGCGGGTTGAGGGAGGCGTAGGGGTCCTGGAAGATCATTTGTAAATTCATGCGGCCCTGCAGCAGCTGCCGCCCGGTGGCGCAGCACAGGTCCTCCCCCTGGAACAGGACCTCGCCGGCCGTCGGCTTGTACAGCTGGGCGATGCAGCGGGCGGTGGTGCTCTTGCCGCAGCCGGACTCCCCCACCAGCCCCATGGTCTCCCCCTGCCGGATGTCGAAGCTGATGCCGTCCACGGCCCGGATATCCCCCACCTTGCGCTTGAACAGCACGCCCTCCTCGATGGGGAAGTGCATCTTGAGGTTCTTCACCTCGAGCAGCACATTGTTGGCTGACATCTACTTGTTCTCCTCGTACAGCCAGCAGCGCACCATCCTCCCGTCCAGGGCGGTCTCGGGCGGGTACTTGCGCCGGCAGACGTCCATGGCGAACTCGCAGCGCGGGTGGAAGGCGCAGACGTCGGGCAGCTCGATCAGGTTGGGCGGCTGCCCCTCGATGGAATGCAGCCGCTGCTTGCCGGGCCGGTCCAGGCGCGGCACGGACTTGATCAGCCCCTGGGTGTAGGGGTGCTTGGGCTCCCGGTACAGGACATTCACCGGCGCCTTCTCGACGATGCGGCCGGCGTACATGACGCAGATGTTGTCGCACATCCCCGCCACCACGCCCAGGTCGTGGGTGATCAGGATGACCGCGGTGCCCAGCTCGCGGCTCAACTTCTTGATGATCTCCAGGATCTGCGCCTGGATGGTGACGTCCAGGGCGGTGGTGGGCTCGTCGGCGATCAGGATTTCCGGGTTGCAGCTCAGGGCCATGGCGATCATGACCCGCTGCCGCATCCCGCCGGAGAACTGGTGCGGGTAGGCGTCGACCCGCTTGGCCGGGTTGGGGATCCCCACCAGGCGCAGCATGTCGACGGCCTTGTCCTTGGCCTGGGCAGCACCCAGGCCCTGGTGCAGCCGGATGGTCTCCACCATCTGCGTGGAAATGCGCAGAAAAGGGTTCAGGCAGGTCATGGGATCCTGGAAAATCATGGAGATCCGTCCGCCCCGGATCCGGCGCACCTCGGCCGGGGACTGCCGGAAGATGTCCTGACCGTCCAGGAGGGCCTGGCCGCCCACGATCCGGCCCGGTGGGGAGGGGATCAGTTTCATGACCGACAGGCAGGAAACCGACTTGCCGCAGCCGGATTCGCCCACGAGGCCCAGGGTCTCCCCCCGGTGCAGCTGGTAGGAGATGCCGTCCACCGCCTTCACGATCCCGTCGTCGGTGTTGAAATACGTCTGCAGGTCCTTGACCTGCAGGATCACCTCAGTGTCCATAACGGTTCATCATAATTTGTTCTTGCTCTGCGGGTCCAGCGCGTCCCGCAGGCCGTCGCCCAGGAAGTTCATGGCGAACAGGAAGATGACCATGGCCAGCGCGGGGATGAACAGCCGCCAGGGGTACAGGTTCATCCCCTCCACCGCCTCCCCCACCAGCGAGCCCCACGAGGCGAACGGGGCCTGCACGCCCAGGCCGAGGAAGGACAGGAAGGCCTCCAGCATGATGAAGCTGGGGATGCGCAGGGTGGCGAAGACCACGATCACCCCCAGGGTGTTGGGCACCAGGTGGCGGAAGATGATCCGCCCCGTGCCGGCTCCCACCGAACGGGCGGCCTGCACGAACTCGGCATTCTTCAGGCTGATGATCTGCCCGCGCACCACCCGCGCCTCGGTGAGCCAGCTCACGATGGCCAGCGCCAGGAAGAGGTTCAGGATGTTGCGCCCGAACAGGGCCATCAGGATGATCACCAGCATCATGTACGGCAGGCCGTACATCACGTCGATGAAGCGGGTGATGAGGTAGTCCAGCTGCCCGCCGGCGTAGCCGGCGACGGCCCCGATGATGATGCCGATCAGCACCGAGGTGATGGTGCCGACCAGGCCGATGGCGATCGACACCTGCCCCCCGTAGATCACGCGGGCCAGCAGGTCGCGCCCCAGCGGATCGGTCCCGAACGGGTAGCGGCGGTGGTGGACCAGGACTGTTTTCCCGTCGATCTCGGCCGTTTCGGTGTCGATCTTGCCGCGCATCGCCTCCAGCAGGGCCAGCTCCTCCTCGTTGAGCTCCCGCCGCTCGTCCTTGCCGGCCATGGCCAGCAGCAGCTGCTCCTGCCGCTCGACCATGAGCTGGCCCGCGTTCTTGGACAGGGAGGGCGGCAGGTACTGGTGCTCCAGGACCTGGAACTTGTAGGAGTAGATCGGCAGCACCGGGGCCAGGACGCACACCAGGGCGTAGATGACGACCACCACCAGCCCGCCCATGGCCATCTTGTTCTTGCTGAGCCGGCGCCAGGCGTCCCGCCAGAGGCTGACCCCCTTGAGCGGCTGGTTGAGCTCGTTGACCGGCGGTTGTTTGTTCATCAGCTGTACGAGATCCGGGGGTCCAGGAAACCGTACACGATGTCCACCCCGAAGTTCATGACGACCAGGATCACCGAATACACGATCACATCTCCCATGAGCAGGGTGTAGTCGCGGTTGAAGGCGGCCTGCACGAAGAACTGTCCCATTCCGGGGATGCGGAAGATGCGCTCCACCACCACCGACCCGGTCACGATGCCGGCGAAGGCCGGGCCCAGGAAGCTCACCACCGGGAGCAGCGCCCCTTTGAGCACATGCTTGAACATGATCACCGAGTCCCGCAGTCCCTTGGCCCGCGCCGTGCGCACGTAGTCGCTGCGCAGCACCTCCAGGATGCTGGCCCGGGAGAGGCGGGCGTTGTAGGCGAAGTACGGGAAGGCCAGGGTGACCACCGGCAGGACCAGGGTCAGCCAGCCGGCTTCGCCGCTGAGCCACCCGGAGGTGGGCAGCCAGTGCAGGCGCATGGCGAAGGCGTACATCAGCACCGGCCCGATGACGAACAGGGGCACGGTGATGCCGATCACGGCGAAGGACATGGCCGAGTAGTCCGCCCAGCTGTTCTGCCGCATCGCCGAGATCATCCCGACCCCGATGCCGACGACCACCGAAATGCCCAGGGCCAGCACGCCGATGAGCATGGACTTGGGCAGGCTGTTCCAGACGAAGTAGTTCACGTCGTGGTCGGGGTTTCGGTAAGAGGGGCCCAGATCGCCCCGCAGCACGTCCAGCACGTAGCGGCCGTATTGCACCAGGACCGGCTCATCGAGGTGATACTTGCGCTCGATGTTCTTCTTGATGGTCGGGGGCAGCCTCTTTTCCAGGTCGAAAGGCCCCCCGGGGGCCACGCGGATGATGAAGAAGCTCAAGGTCACGATCACGAACAGCGTCGGGACCAGTCCGATGAGGCGGCGTATGATGAATTTGGTCATGTCACTGCCGACAGTATAGGCGGTTTGCTCAGCCCACACAAGAAAAAAATGGAGAGCCGGGGCAGCCCGGCTCTCCTCGCTCGTTCGGTGATACTATTTCTTGAAGATGAACTTGGGGGGGTGCCAGCCGTAGGTGGTGCGGTTCCAGCCGCCCCACTTGGCGGTGTCGATCAGGTCCTGGTTCACGTAGTGGTAGATCGGGATGATGCCCTGGTCCTGGGCGATGAAGATCGCCTCGGCCTGCTGCAGGGCCTTGAAGCGGTCCGCCCCGGCCTTCATGCGCGCCGCCTTCTGGATCAGCTCGTCGAACTTCGGGTTGGTATACTTCCCGTAGTTCTGGCCCGCGTCGGTCTGGAACAGCTCCAGGAAGGTGTTGGGGTCCTGGTAGTCGCCGATCCAGCCCATGCGCAGGACCTGGAAGTCCTGGTTCTTGCCGCGGTCCAGGACCGTCTTCCACTCGGCGTTCTCGATGGTCACGTCGATGCCCAGGTTCTGGGACCACTGCTGCTGGACGTACTCGGCGATCTTCTTGTGGCCTTCCGAGGTGTTGTACAGGATGGTGGTGGCGGGGAAGCCCTTGCCGCCCGCATAGCCGGCTTCGGCCAGGAGCTTCTTGGCCGCCTCGACGTTGTACGCGTTGCCCTTGGGCGGCACGTAGCCCGGCACCGCCGGGGTCACCGCGTCGGTGGCGATCTGCCCCCCGCGGGTGACCAGGTCCACCAGCTTCTTCTTGTCAATCGCCATAGCGAAGGCCTTGCGCACCTTCACGTTGTCGAAGGGGGCCTGGGTGTGGTTGAACTCGTAGAAGTAGGTGGCCGCCTGGGGGATGACCTGGTAGTCCTTGCGGACCTTCAGGGCGTCGATCTGGTCCAGGGGCAGGCCGCCGAACATCCAGTCCGCCTCGCCGTTGAGGTACATGTTGAGGCGGGTGTTGTTGTCGTCGCTGGGGATGTAGACGATTTTATCCAGCTTCACGGTCTTGGCGTCCCAGTACTTGGGGTTCTTCACCACCGTCACCACCTCCTGCGGCTTCCACTCCTGCAGGATGAACGGCCCGTTGCTGACGATGTTCTCCGGCAGGGTCCACTGGTCCCCGAACTTCTCGATGGCGTGCAGGGGCAGGCAGCCGAAGATCGTGTGCGGCAGCATGCTGGACACGTACGGCACCGGGCCGACCATGTCCACCTGGAACGTGTTGGCGTCCAGGGCGCGGATCTTCACCGCCTCCGGGCCGGCGCTGCCCTCGTTGAAGGCCTGGGCGCCGTCCACTACCATGGCCATGAGCCAGGCGTATGGGGAGGCGGTCTTCGGGTCCAGGGTGTGCAGCCAGGAATCCACGAAGGTCTTGGCCGTGATGGGCACCCCGTCGCTCCACATCGCGTTCTTGCGGATTTTAAAGTTGTACTGCTTGCCGTCGGCGCTGACCGTGTAGCTCTCCGCCATGCCCGGGATGCCGTCGTTGGTCTTGGGATCGTAGATCAGAAGACCCTCGAACAGGGCCAGCAGGATGTTGTGCGAGGCGTTGTCCTCGCTCAGGGCGGGGTCCAGGGTGGGCGGCTCGGCGCCGTTTAAAACCGTGAAGGTCACTTCCGGTGCCGCGAACAAAGACCCGGCCACCAGGAGTCCCAGCAAAAGAAGCGCAATCTTTCTCATTACTCCTCCTTGGTTCAGCTACACTGCCTACACTCCCATTTTCTTCAATTTACCCTCGTTCGTCAATAAAAAAAGCTATTGACGCCGATCCGTACGATCGGTACCCTGGCGCTGCATGAGCTCCCCGCTCCCCGTGCGCGACCTCCCGAGCGAGCGCTGCCGCGCCCTGGCCACGCTGTTCACCGACGTCGACGACACCATCACCCGGGACGGCCTCCTGCCGGTCTCCACCTTCCAGCGGTTGTGGGACCTGCAGGCGGCAGGGGTCCGGACCGTGGTGGTGACCGGCCGCCCCGCCGGCTGGTGCGATCACATGGCCCGGATGTGGCCCGTGGCCGGGGTGGTGGGAGAAAACGGCGCTCTGATCTATTCCTACGACCGGGCGGCCCGCCGGATGCGGCGGTTCTACCTGTTGAGTGAAGCGGAACGGCTGGAGGGGCGGCGGCGCCTGGAGAGGATCCGCGCACGGGTCCTGCGCGAGGTTCCGGCCTGCGCGATCGCCGCGGATCAACCTTTCCGCCTGGCCGACCTGGCCGTGGATTACCGGGAGGACGTCGGGCCCCTGGGGGAGGCGGAAGTCCGCCAAATCTGCCGCATCATCGAGGCGGAGGGAGCCACCTACAAGGTCGCTTCCATACACATCAACTGCTGGTACGGCGATTATGACAAAGTGAGCGGGGTGAAGCGCTTCCTGGCGGAGCAGGGGCTGGAGCTGGCCGACCCGTCGGTGCAGGCCTCATCCCTGTTCATCGGCGACGCGCCCAATGACGAGCCGCTGTTCGCCGCCCTGGAGGCCACGATCGCGGTGGCCAACATCGGCCCCTATCTGGCCGGCCTCCGGCACCCGCCGGCCTACATCACGCAGGCGGAGGCGGCCGCGGGGTTCGCCGAGGCGGTGGACGTCATTCTGGCCAAGCGAGGTCGAAACCCAGCTCCACGGCCTGCGGGCTGAAGCCCAGCCCCTCGAACAGCGGCGCCAGGGCGAGGGTGCTCCCCCGCAAAGGCACGATGATGCGCCCGCAGCCGCTCTCCCGCGCCTCCTGGATCAGCCGCCGGAGCAGCTGCGCGGCCAGGCCCAGGCCGCGGAAGTGCTTGCGCACCGCCAGCTGCACGAGCCGAAGGGCCTCCGGCCTCGAGGCCTCTGGCACGGCCCATACGAACCCGGCGAACTCCCCCTGAGGCAGTTCCGCGGCCAGGAACAGGCTGCGGCGGTCGAGCAGCGGCGGCAGGGTCTGGCGGGCGGAAGCGTAGTCGGCTGCGGGCAGCTCCTCGGCGAACACCTTCCGGTCCAACTTCACCGCCGGCTCCAGGTGCCTGGCCTCGCCCCGCTGAATCGCGAAGTCGCTGGCCACCAGCTCCGCGGGCGTTTCTTCGCCGGCGGCCCGGCGCTCCAGCCCTGCGAGCTCCCGCTCCTCCTCGTACCACTGCTCCACCACCCGGCGCATCTCCCGGTCCTTGAAGTTGAACCAGAGGCGCTCGATCTCGCGGTGCTGGCGCAGGATGTCCTTGAACTTGCGGAACACGCCCTGCCCCGAGGCCAGGGCCTCCCGCAGCTTCTCGGCGAAGATCGGGTTGCGCAGCTTCAGCACGAAGCGCTCCATCAGTTGAAAGCCGTCCGCGGGGCTCCAGTCCGGGATGGGCACGTAGCGCTCCTCCCTGACCCCGTCCAGGGCGGCCGACTCAGCGAGCTCCGCCTCGACCGCCTCCTCCTCCGGCATCTCCTCCTTACCCACCAGCTCGCCGGTGAAGCGGTCCACCAGAAACGCGTCACGCTGATCCTCCATCGCAAAGACGATCTGGTCGATGATCTCGTCGGTGAGCGGGAACTGCACGCCTTCAGCCTCCTCGACCCGCCGCCGGCAGGACCGCCGGCAGGGTCGCCGGCACTTCGGCGATGTTCACCAGGTGAACCCGTCCGCTGGCCCGCTCGCGCACCTCTACCACCCCCTCGGCCAGGTGCTTGGCGGAGAGGAGCAGGCGCAGAGGAATACCCAGCAGGTCGGCGTCGGCAAACTTGACTCCCGGCGATTCCTCCCGGTCGTCGAACAGGACCGCGTCGCCGAGCCGCCGGGCCAGCTCCTCGACGGTTTTTTTCACCGCCAGGGACGGCCCGACGGCCATCAGGTAGGCCGCGAACGGGGACACCGCCGGCGGCCAAGCCAGGCCGTGTTCGTCGCGGTTGGCCAGCGCTATGGCATCCATGAGCCGGCCCAGCCCGATGCCCCAGCAGCCCATCTGCGGAAAGGCGCTGCGCCCGCGCTCGTCGGTGAAGGCCAGGTTCATGGTCCGGGTGTAGAAATCCCCGAGCTTGAAGATGTGCCCCAGCTCCACGGCCCGCGTCTCGCGCAGCAAGCCGCCGCACTGCAGGCACAGCCGCTCCCCCCGCGTCAGGGCGATGTCCACCACTTCCGCGCTCTCGTAGTCCCGGCCGAAGTTGCCGTTCAGGAAATGGAAGCCGGGTTCATTGGCGCCGTACACCAGGTTCGCCGAGCGGGCCACCGCGTCGTCCACCACCACGCGCATCCCCGCTGGCAGCCCCCCGGCCCGCAGACCCAGCGGGGACAGGCCTTCGGGGGCCAGCCCCGCGCCCGCCAGCTCCTGGGGCCCGGCCAGTCCGAGCACCGGAACCTTCAGGAACGCGGAGAGCTTCTCCGGGGCGGCTTCGAAGTCCGCCCGCACCACGGCCATGACCAGACCGGCCGGGGTGAGGTAGACCATGCTCTTGACCAGGCGGTTCTTCGGCTGCCCCAGGAAGGCCGCCAGGGCGTCCATGGTGGCGCAGCCGGGGGTGGCGATCTTCTCCAGCGGCAGCATCTCGCCGCGCAGGTACTCCTTGCCCCCGATGGCCACCTCCTGGCTGGCCGCATACTGGCACTTCTCGCAGCGGATCAGGGCGTGGTCGCCGCCTTCGGCGGGCATCAGGAACTCGAAGGACTTCTCGCCGCCGATGTACCCCACCCCCGCCTCGGCCGCCACGGTGAGGACCCCGCAGCGCTCGAAGATCCGCCGGTAGGCCTTGAACAGGCGGGGGAAGAAGTTGTTCAGCTCCTGGTAGGAGCGGTGAAAGGAGTAGCCGTCGTGCATGAAGATTTCCTTCGTGCGCGCGAGCCCGTCCTTGGTGCGCTCCTCGTCACGGAACTTGATCTGGAACTGGTACAGCAGCAGCGGCAGGTCGCGGTAGGAGGCCAGGGCGGCGCGCACCACCTCCACGAAGGCCTCCTCGTGCGTCGGTGAGAGGGCCAGCTCGTGGCCGTGGCGGTCCCGGAACAGGATCAGCTCGCGGATCCAACCGCTCCGCCCGGTGCGGTGCCAGATTTCCGCCGGGGTCACCACCGGCACGTAGATCTCCTGCCCGCCGATGGCCTCCATTTCCTCGGTGATGATGCGCTGGAGGTTCTTGAGCACGCGCAGCCCCAAAGGCAGGAAGGCGAACAGCCCCTGGCCCAGCTGCCGGATGTAGCCGCCCTTCAGCAGCAGCGCGTAGCTGGGGGAGCGGATGCCGTGCGGTTCTTCCCGCAGCGTCTTGCCGAACAGGGCGGAGTAGCGCATGCAGCGGTCATTGTAAAGTCCGCCCCCGCCGCGGTCAACTCCTTGACTTGTGAAGGATCGGGTGGACATATTAGCCGTATCCTTCACGAAATCAACAGGAGCGGATCATGAGTATTATCGAATGGGTCGAGGCGCGCGAAATCCTGGACTCCCGCGGAAACCCCACGGTGGAAGTCGAAGTTCAGCTGGAAAGCGGTGCCCTGGGACGGGCAGCGGTGCCTTCCGGCGCCTCCACCGGCGAGCACGAGGCCGTGGAGCTGCGCGATGGGGACAAGAAGCGCTACCTGGGCAAGGGCGTGCTGAAGGCGGTGGAGAACGTGAACAACCTCATCGCCGCCGAGATCGTCGGCCTGGACGCCCTGAACCAGGTGGACGTGGACCGCACCATGATCGCCAAGGACGGCACGGAAAACAAGAGTTCCTTGGGCGCCAACGCCATCCTGGGCGTCTCCCTG
>Ga0209253_10004096_pt1 | contig 12735 bp, 13 predicted proteins | sample FrelakmetBRP12BR_FD_187145 | JGI IMG/M metagenome (GOLD analysis project Ga0209253, IMG submission 187145) | Freshwater lake sediment microbial communities from the University of Notre Dame, USA, for methane emissions studies - BRP12 BR (SPAdes)... | ecosystem: Environmental > Aquatic >...
CTCATGGCCAAGCACTAATCCACTTCTCCCGCACCGAAGACGGATTACTTCATCTTTCTAAATTAATCTGTCCCCCTTTCCTGTTGCGCACATTGCTATAGAAGGTCTGATCCTCACGGATTTATTGTAGGATTTTTTGACTCACAAGGCACCTTTGTCTGACATAAGCCGCATGCGTCGGTTGCAAATCCATAATGAGAGTAGATGTACTCGCGGGACCTCCCGTGTGTATGAGTGCCGCACTTCAGTTTGTCATGACCTGTCTCACTAATAGCTCCTACAGGACAGCGAGATATGCACTGTTTGCAGGTGCCCCGCGCATAAAACAGACAATAGGCATGATGATCATTATAAAGTCGAGGGGTAGGAGGTACATGGATCTGGGCCACAACTGACCCAGCACGAATGGCTTTCCCTCGCGCCGTGATAAGACCATCACAAAGGCCAAAGGTACCAAGACCCGATGCGTAGGCCACATGCCGTTCAGACCATGTGGAGGCAAATCCGTGTAAATCTGAGATTTTCCTGGTCCAATGAACAGACAGAACGGGTGCAACGGCTTTGTATCCTTTAGTTTTAAGAACAGCTACGACGTGGCTTCGGAGTGTATTATTCGTCTCCTCACCAAAGTGACGGGCCCGCGCCCATCTTTGGGCCGGATAGGTTTTTTTCTTCTGGTTATCGGCCTTCGTGGCTTCAGTATGGGGGAGAATCCAGCTTATGACGGTGAGATCATTGGACGCTACTTTGATCTCAGGGAATGTTTGCAAAAAAATCTCCCGCGGTGTCCAATGGAATGGCCCCACATATTCCTTATAATCTTCATAGAGATGATCATCCCCTCGCGAAAAACCGACGAGGGGGTCATCCCATGCTTTTTCACCGGTTTCATTTCGAAGTGTATTTTCGGGAGAATTGTTTACAAAGTCACGGATACTGGTTACCAGCCATTTTGCCAAATCCAATGGTTGTTTCATGTATATTCTCTGCTCCTCTCCTATAATGGTCTTCCCTTGGCATCACCTTAAAAAAGTCAATCTGCCCATGTCTTTCTGAGCATTTCGGCGTGATCCATAAGCAGTTTCAGGTATACCAATTCAAGGTTGACCATCTCTCCATCGCGTTTACGCAGCCACTCGGCAAGCCATGCGAACCGCGCGGCGATAACAAACTCCAACAGGACATTCCATCCTGAATCGCTGATCAGGGTTTTTCTTCTCAGGGTGTGAATAAAATTCAAGACCATCTCGCCGAGCAGACCTTCCGGATCTTCGATACCGATGCAGCCGATGAGAAGTGCGACATCGTAGATCTCAGGCTTGTATCCCGAAAACTCCCAATCAATCACTGCGCCTATAGAATCGGTACCCCAGATGATGTTCAAGGGATGGTAGTCGCCATGACAGAACGCAAGGGGGAGATGGTCATGTGCGCCCATGAAGCGATCATCTAAAAACGAAAGGGCCGGCAATAACGCCTCATGCAGTGACGGTTCATGCTGCCTTAAAATGACTGCCAATCCTTCGATATAAGTCTTCACTGAAAACGGAACTTGATCAGTAAAATAGGGTACGTTCAAAGATGCCTGCCTGAGATCTGCCAGAAAATCAGCCGCAACAATCCCTCTCCAGCCATCTGCCACATAGGAAGGCCTGGAAAGATCAATACCGGCTACGAAGGGAACTATCTGATAGTATTCATCTGTAACCTCTGCAATAAAGTCACCGCGTGAATTGTGAAGATAGGGTTGTATGCAGGAAAGGCCGTGCGTGTAAAGGTACTGAAGAGTTTGAACAATCCTGAGCTTATGTTTGAGAGTGTGTCGCGGTATCTTCTCAAGGACGAGCAAATTACCCTTTTCATCCTCAATAAGTACCCGCTCCAGGCATCGTTCGGGACTGCCGGGAATTGTGATGTCGTGCCGTATTCTTCTGCAGGAAAAACCCCACCTTGATGCTATCTTATTTATGATTTCAGTATTCATAGCTCATTATGGAATACCAACAGAGAGCCTCACATATTCCCCACGGACGCCAGATAGATCGCAAATTCATCCTGACCGTCGATTCTGAGAAGGCTGTCTAATGCTTCCTGATCATACGCGGCAATGGCGCATGTCCCCAGTCCTAAAGATTCACATGCAAGATAAAGGTTCTGGCACACATGACCTGCATCAATCGCAATAACCTTATGAGCTGCCATACCGTAGCGCCATTCCATTCTGTAGGGAATGGTCGTCCACATAAAGGTAACAGATGCAATTCCTGGATAGGGTTGACCAAACACAGCGTGAACGATTTTTCCCCCCAGGTTCTCCTCACTAAATTCAAACAGAAGTTGATGCTCCAGAGGGAGATAACGGTAGATTCCCTGCTCAAGTCCGTGGACATTCAACACACAGAGATACGTTTCAAAGGCATGGCGACAGCCGGCAGAAGGGACCATTCTCAGCGCATGACCGGAATCAAGGACTTGTTTTATCCCCTGAGTGGCCCATAGGAGAAAGGACAGTTGTTCAAGTGAGAGGGGCTTATTACTGTATGATCTGCGGCTGACACGGTTCTTGATTGCGGATACAATATTCATTCTGCGCATGTTTTGAAAATGTTCAAATGCAGGAAGCTCAATCCGTGTGGCTTCATTCTGATAAGGTTTTTCGACAGGAGGAGGGGCAATTCCTCTGCTCTGATCAGTTTGAGAAAAATCAACAGCCTTGCGGATACTGTCTTTCAGGAACAGCCGGTATTTTTTTATGAGGTTTTCATCCATGTTTGTTATTGATTTAAGCCAACTGCCATTTGTGATGTTTAGCCTGATGCGTTAATAATCCCATGTCTCATAATTAGCGAAATTCCACATGCGCCTTCATAGCGGATATCACCTCATCCTCTGGGCACACAATGTGAGTTACCATGGTTTTATACACTGAGAATAGGTGAAAATATGTACGAAGTCAACGCAATAAGTAACCCGTGTCTACAAGTGTGATAAAAATGGGAGAATTAAGGAGAACCATTGTTATTATTTACAAGAATATCCTTATTCAGTCCTGGCAAGAAGGAGACACAAAGAAGTAGTGGGGATAGAGGAATAACTAAAAATATTATAACATACAAAACATTTCAAAGGTCAGTTTTTCATAATCAATGAACATGAAAGATGATCTCGTACAACTGTAAAACCTCAGAATTAGCATTAGCATTTGAATGTATCGAGTGATTTCCGGATGTAGAGAATTGTCTTGACTTTTCTAAAATTGGGCATACTATATAAAGAAGTAAAGTAATAGACGCTACTGAAAATATTGATGAGCCTTCTTCCCATATAGGGGAACTAAAAATCACTGAAACCCTGTCCATTACTCTGAGACAGGGTTTTTTGTTTCAAAATAGAATAAAATTTAAAAGCGTGGGTATGATAAATACCATTTTTCAAAGAAGGAGAATACAAAATGAATATACACATAGTCGAGCAAAAGAATAATTTTGTCAAGCTGCACGATAATGTATGGGAAAGCGGGTGGTGGCAATTGGACGAAAGCAAAGCTCAAAAACTCATTGGCGGTGAAATTTATTTTCATAAAAAGCGACAAGAACCGTCTTTTTATGGAGGAACTGTACTTGGGTATAGAGTTGAGCAAGAGGAACCATACCGGGGAAGAATTGTTTTCAAACTCCAATACAGACATACCTGCAGAGACATTAGGACCGATAAAGTGGGATGGTCCAAGGAGATGAAGATAATCGAATTAGAATAGTAAAACGAAAGGGTTAAAAAACCTTGACTGAAGATCTGCTTGATTACTGGCTCCGGATTATAACGCCGCTTTTTCCGGCGAACGCCTGGATTGCTTCGCGCTTCTCCGATGGCGATTATGAAATACAAATCGACTGGAGACTTGAAAATGACCTGCGGCAATCTAACAAGCGTTCCCGGAAGATCCTGTTGATAATCCTGGAGGAAGCCATTGACGATTATCTCAACAAGAACAAGGCCGAACGGGAATTATCCGACATCAAAATGGGGAAATGGATTTCTGAACGATATAACCATTTCAACGCTGATCAGGGTGCCCAACCATCCAGGTATGTCTCCGCTGATAAATGGAGCATCTCTAAAGATGTGCTCAGTGCGTGAGGCTGTGGAAAATCACATCAATGTCCCTTAAATTTAAAAGTATCTTGACAACAAAACTGTTCCATTCTTTCCTTTACCGGTGTATTCGTTTCTACAGTTCATCATTCATAATAAAGATTGAAAATGAAAAGACATGGATGGAGTATTTTAGAAGCGGTGGAAGGATTCTTTTGTGTACCTGGCATCAGCATTTCTTCGCCGCCATACGACATTTCCAGAGTTACAGAGCCTTCAAACCGGCGCTGATGATCAGCAAAAGTTCCGACGGCGAGATCATTGCCGGTGTGGCCAAGAAAAGTGGCTGGCATACGGTGCGGGGTTCTTCTTCACGAGGCGGAAAAGAAGCCTTGAGGAAAGGGCATGGTATTTCAACAGCTGGGACAGCTTTTTCATCCCAAAGCCATTTGCCAGGGTTGTCATCTCCTTCGGGGAGATGATCAAGTTTACTCCCGCCGAAAATTCGGCCACATTCGAAAGTCAAAGGCTTTACCTCGAAAAGATCATGCGTCCGGAGTTGAGGATAGACCCCGATAAGAAATCAATATCCCCCACTCCTCTACATGACTAAATGAAGAGCCGCCTTTGAGAACCTGCTCAAAGGCGGTACACTCAACGCATGCTGCGTGACTGGCATGACTTCAGCTGGGATGAGCCAGCGGGATACGGGAACTGAGAGAGATCTTTCCGTCCTCTCCTCGCGCTTGAAGTGAGCCGTGAACCGGACGAGAAAGAGCAGGCATGTCGTTCTACAGTTTCTTTCGAGAGCTTTTTCAGACCCGGTCGCTTCCCTGGACGTCTCACGCGGTCTGAACCCTCGCCAGATTTTGGTGCGGGTATCGTGTAATCAAAATTCTCCAATATCCGCCTTTCCAACTTTTCACCAAGAACATTTTCGATGGTCCACACAAAAGCCCTGTCCGGGCGTGTTACAAAAGTAAACGCATCCCCAGTTCGGGTAGCCCGGCCAGTACGCCCGATGCGGTGCGTGTAGGCATCGACCGTGTCGGGCATATCATAATTGATCACATGTGAAATTTTTGAAACATCGATACCGCGAGCGGCAATGTCGGTGGCGACAAGGATCTGGTATTTGCCATTTCGAAAACCATTGAGCGCTTCCTGACGTTTATTCTGTGGCAAATCTCCTTGCAATAAGGTTACAAGAAATCCTGATTTCTTCATCTGCTTCGCCAGGCGGGTTGCCCGGTCCTTGGTGCGCGTAAAGACGAGAACCGACGCGATGTCCGTGCAGTCTAGAATCTTCATCAAAAGAGATGTCTTGAGGTGCTGATCTACAGGATAGATGGCATGGGAAACCGTGGATACCGGAACTGCATCGCCGACCTGGACATTGACGGGATTGCGAAGGATGCTCTTCGCCAGGTTCCGGACATCGCCGGGCATGGTGGCCGCGAAAAGCAGCGTCTGCCGCTGAAGAGGCAGGTGTTTCATGATATTCCGGATGTCAGGTAGAAAGCCCATGTCGAACATCCGGTCCGCCTCGTCAAGGACAAGTACTTCAATGCACGACAAATCGATCATGCCTTGATCTATGAGATCGATCAAGCGTCCGGGACAGGCGACAACAATTTCAGCTCCGCTGCGAAGCTTTCTGATCTGGGTGTTCTGATTCACACCGCCATAAATGGTGATGCTCTTCAGTTTCGTATAGCGCCCTAATTGACCGATTGCCTCGTGCGTTTGTTCCGCCAGTTCCCGTGTCGGTGCCATGATGAGCGCCCGGATACGCCTCTGCTTCCCTTCCATCAGGCGCTGGAGGATCGGGAGAACAAAGGCGGCGGTTTTCCCCGTTCCGGTTTGTGCCAGTCCCATGACATCCCTGTTCTGAATAATGGGTGGTATTGCTTGCTCTTGAATCGACGTGGGCTCAGTGTAACCAAGGGCCCTGATACCCGATTCAATGTGGGGGTGTAGATTAAACAACTTAAAATTCATTTTTATTCCTTTTTCTAATTTTCTTCATCCTTCCTTTCTACGGACAGCCCTGGCGATGGTACGGATCCGCTATGGCAGTAAAAAGAATACCCCCGGGATAGTCTCCGGGGGTTTTTACTCTAAACCAGAGTTACTTTTTCATGATAGAGCCTCAGGATAATGTGTGCAAACCTTAGTATCTACGGCCGCCTCCACTATTTCCACCTCTATATCCTCCGCCTCCGCTATTTCCACCTCTATATCCTCCGCCTCGACCATCTCGCCTCTGGCCTCCCTGATCTTTTCTGGGTCTGGCCTCGTTGACGACGATCGTATTGCCGTCGAGTTTCCCTCCGTTGAACATTTCGATGGCTTGACGGGCGCCTTCTTCTGTCTCCATTTCCACGAATCCAAAACCTTTGGATTGTTTTGTATAGTTATCCTTGATAATGGTTACCGCGGCAACTGTCCCCGCAGTGGTAAAATTATCTCTTATGACATCTTCGGTAGCATTTACCGTGAGATTTCCTACATATAGATTTTTGTTCATTTCCTGCTCCTTTTTTAATGGTTAACTGTTGTATACACCCTGCATTGGCGATCACCAGTACGCAGGATTATTGGTAAAACGAGAAGAGGCCCTCCCGGCATGTTATGCCTGAGTGCCTCTTTTCTAAAGAGTCTTACGCGGCCTTCACATTGCTCGCCGATGGGCCTTTCGGGCCCTTTTCGACATCGAATCTTACGCGCTGGCCTTCATATAGGGTCTTGAACCCGTTGTCTTGAATAGCGCTGAAATGAACAAAAACGTCTATACCTTCATCGCATTCGATGAATCCGAATCCTTTTTTTTCATTAAACCACTTCACTTTACCTTCTGACATTGCTTCCATCCTCCTTTCTCAAAATTTTCTTAAGTCGGATTTCCACTATGGTAGAAAGAAAAAAAACCACCAAGCTCCTAATAAAGCATGGTGGCCATCCTTTGCATTTCAAAATGTCTTAATCCAAACTTACTTAGTAGGTGGCACTATAGTGCGTCCTTTATCGAAAGTCAAGAATTATTCTTTAATTATTTCAATATTATTTTTCCTTTGGTCTCAAAGCAACTTAAGTTAAACGCTTTCTTTTTCGAGTCGAGTAGCTCGGTTTCTCCCGATGCTACAGAAGGAATGCTATTCGCAATAGTGGGGACTTGCAATTATCAACAAATTGTTGGCTATAAGGAAGAAGCAAATGCGGTATTCGCAACTATTCGGTAATGGAGATGCATTTGAACTGATCATTATGAATCGAATGAATGTAACAAAGGGTTGAATTGTTGTGGGGAAAAGATATCAGTGGAAAAATTAACTTGACATAGAAAAAAGTTCGCTCTTATACTTCACCGACAAAATAAGGTCTTATCAATTCAATACCTGTGTGTCAGCCCTTCTATTTCAGGAAGCAATTAGAGTTGATCCAACGCAAGCACTGATGAGGCTCGCAGCGAGTGCACGTTTCCCTATGCTTGATATGGACACTCTCCGGGAGATTATAGTGGCAGTGAACTATGACTGAAAAGACTCTTGGAATCGATATTGGATCCACCACCATGAAGCTCTGCCTGGTCTCGCAGGACAATGGCATTGAGCACGCGATCCTCCCTCACGAGGGCGATCTCCCCGGTACGCTGACCCGGCTTATGGACCGCCTCGGAGCGGTCCGCTCGCTGCGCGGCATCGTCACAGGTACTGAAGGGCGTCATCGCGTCGCGCTGCCTGAGGTCATCGCCGCGGTAGCTATCGAGAACGGTCTTGACGCCGTGAACCTTAAGCCCCGCGCTGTCGTGTCCATGGGTGGTGAGGACCTGGTTGTCTACGTCCTTAACGACCGCGGCCGCATTGTCAACACATACTCCGGTAACAAGTGCGCGTCGGGGACCGGCGAATTCTTCCGCCAGCAACTCGGCCGCATGAACCTGCGGATCGAGGATATCAATGATTTCTGTGACGGCGCCCGCGCTCACCGCATCTCGGCTCGTTGTTCCGTGTTTATGAAGTCGGACTGCACGCATCGTCTGAACAAGGGTGAGGTGAGCAAGGGGGACATCGCGCTGTCGCTGAGCAAGGTGATGGCGGACAAGGTCTCGGAGTTTCTTACAAAAGCGAAGATATCGAGCGGCCAGGTGGTGCTGCTCGGCGGCGTCACGCGAAACCGCTTCCTGGTCGAATTCATCCGCAAGAGCAGGCCGGATATCGACTTCATTTTGCCCGATGAGGCGCCGTACTTCGAGGCATTCGGTGCGGCTCATCTGGCCAGAAATCAGGGCGCCTTGATGCCGGAAGGCGAGCAGGTACGGCCGGGCTCAGAGTTAGTTTTCAAGACATTCAAACCGCTGTCAGAGTCAAGTGTTCTGGTGAACCATGCGCCGTCGCGCCGGGGTGCTTATGATCCCTATGCCGAGTATGTGCTTGGCGTCGACGGTGGTTCCACAACGACCAAGGCCTCGCTCATCAACGTGAAGACTCTTGAGATTGTCGCGGAGCACTACGGCCGCACGCACGGAGACCCTGTTGCCGCACTCAGGCTTTGCCTGCGCGAGGTCAAGAAGCAGCTGGGCGATCAAAAGCCGCGGATCAGCCTCGTGGCGACTACGGGATCATCGCGCGAGCTCCTGGGCGTTTTCCTCGAGACGGTCGGCGTCTACAACGAGATCATCGCGCACACCGTCGGCACGACGTACTTTCAGAAGGATGTCGATACGATATTCGAGATCGGCGGACAAGACGCCAAGTACGTGTTCATCAACAATGGCGTCCCCATCGACTACGCAATGAACGAAGCCTGCTCGGCGGGAACGGGTTCTTTCCTGGAGGAATCGGCCTCTGGTGACCTGAACATTAACACCGCACCGGAGATCGGTCCGATCGCGCTCCAGGCAAAGGCTCCGCTGAAGTTCGGTGAACACTGCTCGGCGTTTATCAACTCAGACATCCGCAAAGCGATGCAACAGGGCGCAGCGCGCGAGGACGTCGTCGCCGGCCTGGTCTTTTCTATCGTCGCCAATTACCTAAACCGGGTGGTAGGCAATCGTGCAGTCGGTGAGCACATCGTGCTGCAGGGTGGTGTTGCCAAGAACCCGGCGGTCCCGCTGGCCTTCGCGCAGATGACAGGCAAGCCGATTACTGTCCCGCCTGATCCCGAGCTCATGGGCTGCTTCGGCGTCGCGCGGCTGGTGCTCCAGAAGCATGAAGAAGGCCTGATCGAGAAGGGAGACTTCGACCTGGACAACATAATCGAGAAGGAAATCACCTACCATGAAGGGTTCACGTGCAAGGCCTGCGAGAACCTTTGCGCAATCCGGAACCTTGAGGTCGGCGGGCATCGCTATCCATTCGGAGGCCGCTGCTCGCGCTACACGAACCAGCGCAAGAAGCGGAAGATTCGCTCCTCGGAGGTCGTCGACTATACTCAGGAGCGCACGCGGATGCTCTTCGAGGAGTTCGCGCCTTCCCCGGACACCTTCCAGGCCAGAAGCCGGCATGTCGTTGGGGTTCCGCTGGCCTTCTCGGTCTACTCCGTATGGCCCTTCTACTCCTGGTTCTTCCACAGCCTCGGGGTCAAGGCCGTGCTCTCGACTCAGATTGTTCCTGAAGGGATCGCAAAGCAGGAGAGCAACTACTGTTTCCCGGCCGAGATAGCCCACGGGGCGATCCAGGACATGCTTGACAAGGATATGGACTACGTCTTCCTGCCGCACTTCCGCGACATGCCGTCCATGGAAGACGTGCACGCCTGTGTGTGCCCGCTGACCCAGGGTCTGCCGTTTTACGCCCGGCATGCCTTCGGACTGCGCGATGACCGGATGCTCCGGCCGCTTGTCTCGTTTGGCCGCGGATTCGAGGCGAGCCGCGGCGCATTCGAGGACGTTGCAGAAAAGCTTGGTTTCAGTCGCGCTGAAGGGAGCCGTGCTTACGACATCGGCATTGAGCAATACCAGCGATTCCTCGCCGCCTACAAGGAGCTGGGCAGCAAGGTGCTGCGCGAAGTGCGGGAGAATCCGGATCGCATTTACATCGCGCTCTGCGGACGCCCGTACAACGCCTTCACGCGGGACGCAAACATGGGAATCCCGCGCAAGTTCACATCTCAGGGCGTCACCGTCATCCCTTTCGACATGATCTATGACCCGGACGCAGAGATCCCGCCTAACAACTACTGGTACTTCGGCCAGGAGGACATGAAGGCGGTAAAACAGGTCAGGAAGGTCGACAACCTGTATTTGTCATGGATATCAAATTTCTCCTGCGCCCCTGACTCATTCTTGCTCCACTACGTTCGCTGGCTGATGGGACACAAGCCCTACCTGGTGCTCGAGATCGACTCCCACACCGCCGATGCGGGGCTGGACACCCGCGTTGAGGCGTTCCTCGACATCGTGGAAAGTTATCGCCGGCACATGATCCCGGTTCCGGAGAAACCCTTCCAGCGGCGCTACTATGTTGCCCTGAAGGATGAATTCTGCGACATCGTCGACCGAAAGACGGGCAAGAGGCTCGACATTCGCAACGAGCGCGTTCATGCAATCTTGCCTTCGATGGGAGACCTGTCCACCGAGGTGATAAATGTAGCAACCCTGCGGCAGGGAATCCGTTCGACACACTTGCCGCTGCCGGACGTCTACAGCACCCAACTCGCCCGCAACGTCGCCTCGGGCAAGGAGTGCATTCCGGCGCTCCTCGTGCTGGGCTCGATCCTCCAGTTCTTCCGTGACAAAAACCCAACCTCCGGCGAAGATATATACCTGATCTTCATCCCATCGACGCTGGGGCCATGTCGAACAGGGCAGTACCATATCTTCTTCGATCGGCTTTTCGAAGAGATGGGCTGGGAGAACGTGGTCCTGCTTGTGGGCCACTCGGAAAACTCGTATCGCGAGCTGGGCTTGACGTTCACCCGGGATTTCTGGCGCGGGGTCGTCCTGGGTGACTACTTTGCCGACATCCGGACTTCTCTCCGGCTCCTGGCCCATGACCCGGAGGATGCTCTGTCGCTCTTCCAGTCCGTCTGGCAGGACGTGCTGGGCGCCTTCCTGGCGGGCACCAAAGAGCTCGACCGGGAGCTCAGGCGGGCAGCGGACAGACTCGCACGAGTCCCGCTGAAGAGCAACCTTGATGATGTGAAGAAGGTCCTTATCATGGGCGAGATCTATGTCAGGCGTGACAACTTCTCGGTGGAAGAGGTGTCGCAGATGCTCATATTGAAGGGGATTTATCCAAAGGTTACCGGCGTGACCGAGTGGTTCCACTACACCGACTTCGCGCGCAAGTTCATCATGGAGGGCCGCCGCAAACGTGAGGGCTGGTTGCGCACTCTCCTGAACGGCGGTCTCAAGGAAGAGGCTGTTTATCTGATGGAGAAGGTCTGGAAGGAGAATGTCGAGAAGAGCATCGTCGAGGCGCTCAGGCCCACCGGCCTCATTCCGCACGTTCCCCATGACATGAAGGAGATTATCGGCGAGGGGCAACACGAGTTCGTAGATCCGGAACTGGAGAGTGAAGCAACGGTGTCGCCGGCAGTGGGTGCGGCTGCGATGAATGATGGCTACTCCGGTGTGGTCATCATCGCGCCATTCTGCTGTCTCCCGGGACGATTAATCGAGGGGGTCTATGCACCATGGGCGAAGGCCCGTGACTACCCCGTGCTGGCGCTGGAGAACGACGGGCAGCCCTATCCGCCGAACGTTGTCTCGCGGATGGAGGTCTTCGCGCACAACGTCCAGCGATTCGAATCGAAGCGGCATCCGAACCAGAAAGATTTCACGGGACGTTGAGCGATGGACAGGCAGATTCAACCAAACACTCCCCTAGGCGCGGAGTTAAACGCGAGACATGCCGAGAAGGTGGTGAGGGTCTCGGAGCAGCTTCGTCGGAGGAAAAGCACAGCGCCGCTTTCCCGGCAGAAGAGAGTCGTCTCTCACCAGGTCCCCAAGGTTCATGACAAAAAGCACACCGACGAAAAGGTCAACCTGCTCGACTTCGACGAGATCATCGAGATCGACCCTGATCGGCGCATCTGTATCGCCGAGCCGGGAGTCCCGTTCTGCAAGCTGGTTGACCGGACCCTCCCCATGGGCTTCGTGCCGATTGTCGTCCCGGAACTCAAGACAATCTCCATCGGAGGGGCCGTGGCGGGATGCTCCATCGAGTCCATGTCCTTCGTATATGGAGGTTTCCACGACACGTGCATCGAGTATGAGATCATCACCGCAAAAGGAGATGTGCTCACCTGCACGCCCGACAATGAACGATCTCTGATCTTCCAGATGATGCATGGCTCGTTCGGAACGGTAGGCATCCTTTCGCGGCTCGTGTTCCGGCTGATCCCTGCCAAACCCTTCGTCCACCTCCGTCACGAGCAACACACGTCGATCGCCAGTTACATGGCCTCCATCTGGTCTCACTTCGAGAGCCGGGATGTGGATTTCATGGACGGCATCATCCATTCACCGTCACACCTTGTTCTCTGTGTCGGCGATTTCGTGGACAGTGCGCCGTACACGAACCGCTATGACTGGTTGAAGATCTATTACCAGAGCACAGCCGAACGCCGCGAAGACTACCTGAAAACGCCGCACTATTTCTTCCGTTACGATCAGGGCGTCACCAACGTCCATCCCAA
>Ga0209253_10004097_pt1 | contig 12734 bp, 15 predicted proteins | sample FrelakmetBRP12BR_FD_187145 | JGI IMG/M metagenome (GOLD analysis project Ga0209253, IMG submission 187145) | Freshwater lake sediment microbial communities from the University of Notre Dame, USA, for methane emissions studies - BRP12 BR (SPAdes)... | ecosystem: Environmental > Aquatic >...
AAGGTCATCCCCCCAAAAGGAGAGAGAGGGAATTCGATTGGAGAGTTCTATGATGGAGAGGAACTCGACTATGAGATCGGATTCTGGCTTATCCGGCGTGCAGCTCTGGGGCATGTGAGCTTCAAGAGGACGGAAGAGGAAGGCCGTTATCAGGCCACTCTCCAGGCTGAGACGCTCGGCGTTCTCGGATGGATCGCTCGGTATCGAGTGGACACGTACCGTTCCATCATGGAAGAGGTTGACGGAGGGAAACGTTTCAGGAGCCTCTCGTTTGAGGAAAATGTCAAGGTCGGTAGCAAGACAAGGAAGATGGTTCATCTGTTCGACCATGAAAAACGGAAATGGACGATGCTGAGACAGAGAAAAGATGGGACCATGGCTCGCAGCGAGCGGGAGATTCCCGAAGGAGCGGTGTACGATGATTTTCTCACGGCCCTCTGCAATTTTGGTTATGAGGCCTATGGGGTGATCGAGAGGGGAAAGACCTATACGATTCCGACCTTTCCTCGGAAGAAGGCCACCCATTATGAAATCTGGGTGGCTCCCAAAGAAGAGGAGGAGAAGAGAAGACAGGCGGAGCGTTCTCAAGAAGGTAAGGATTTGTTTGTCAGGCTCCGTTTAGATCCCGAGATCACCCATTCGAAAGAGGGGATCATCGAAGGATGGTTGTCCGAAGATCTCTGCCCCATGGAGGGGGCGATTAAGAACGTTGTCATCGTGGGCGACGTTAAGGGAAGGTTGATCCGGAGAGCACGCACCTAGGAAATGGGGAGTATTGAGTTTGGAGATCGGATTCATGAATCAGGGGTGGTTGTGCTTGGAGGCCGGAACCCGTTTGAGCTTCCGAATGCGTGACTCTAAACTTCGAAGTTGAACGACCATGGATACCCACTCGATATACCTCAGGCTACGTCGCAAGGATATTGCTTACTTCAAGTTCATTATTGAATCCTATGAAGGAATGGCCGTCGTTCGAACGAAAGATCCCGGAGAAGCCGTGGTAGAGTTGATGATCGCCCCGGGGTGGGAACAAGAGGTGAAGGAGGTCTTGGAAGCCCTCCGCCACGAGATACCCATCGAGCCCCTCTCGGAGAAATAGGAGGGGGGAATCGCGGTGGCTGGTTAGACTGATGGCTCCTCGCGGGCTGCTTTCGGGAGCCTTTCCCATCTGACTTTGGAAATCCTCTGCCCCAACATTTCGACAATGGTCAGTTTCATCCCTTCAGTAACCATTTCATCCCCGGTCTGAGGAACCTTTTGAAGGGTGGTCATCAACAACCCACCCAGCGTTTCGTATTCCGGCGATTCCGGAAGTTCGATGTGGTAATCCTCCTTCAAATCTTTGAGGCTGATCGATGCGTCAATCAGCCTCTTGCCATCGGCCAGGTGAATGACCGGGCTTTCCGTATCATATTCGTCATGAATCTCTCCGACCAGTTCCTCAATCAGATCCTCGAGCGTGACTAAACCGGAGATCCCCCCGTACTCATCGACCACCAAAGCCATGTGGACCCTCTTTTTTTGCATTTCATTTAAAAGCGTGTTGATCTTCATCATCTCCGGGACAAAAAAAGGGGGCTTCATGATCTTCCGGATATCGACCTGTCCTGTCTTAGCGAGCGTGACGAGAAAGTCTCTTGAGTGAAGGACCCCTCGAACATCATTCAGCTCCTTGGCATATACGGGATAGCGGGAAAACTGTTCCTCTTCGATCAAGGTGAAAATTTGTGGTGAGGACCAATGGATGGGGATCGCTACCATCTGGATATTCGGGACCATGACCTCCTTAACAGACATGTCCGTAAATGAAAAGACGCTTTGAAGGATCTTCTCTTCGGTCAGTTCAAACACACCGTGTTTGCCTCCTTCTTTGATCAGCATCTTCACCTCCTCCTCCGTGATATACGTCCTCTCGGTAAAGGGTTTTCTGCCAGAAGGGCTGAGAATAACAGCCGTGCTGAAGGTGAGGACCCTGACAAAGAGGGAGGCGACCTTAGAAAAAGTGTCGATGGTCCTTGACGTCCAAAGACCGACGGTTTCAGGATGCATGAGGGCAATGGACTTGGGTACCAGCTCTCCAAAGATCAGAGAAAAATAGGTGATCACGATCACGACGATCCCGATAGCGATCGGTTCGGCTGCGATCGAAATCACCCTCCACGGGACCTTTTGGAAGAAAGGTGTGATCACCTCCACCGCCGCTACCCCTCCGACTGCTGACGCGAGGACACTGACGGTGGTGATGCCGATCTGAATCGTAGCCAAGAAGCGGTCCGGTTCTTCTTTCAGTTTCAAGAAAAACGTGGCGTTCCTTTCTCCTCTTTCGACCATCTCCTTGATGCGGCTTTTTCTGGCAGTGACCACAGCGATCTCCGTGCCGGCCAGATAGCCATTTACCAAAATCAAGACGGCAATGAAAATGATCTCCGCAATAAGATTCTGCATTTCAGATCTCCTGTCCTTTGGGGCTGAGGTTAAGAGAGGACGGTAAAGAAGGAATGGAACAAGACCCCTCGGTGGTACACCGGTTCGGTGCCATGGGACATTAGGCGCTCGTTAGAATCTCTAGAACTGGATTCGTTTCAACCTCTCGATGGCCTCCCTCAATCTTGGCTCATCCACGGTGAGGGCCATCCGGACATAACCTTCTCCTTCCTCTCCAAAACCATTCCCCGGTGTGGCGACGATCCCCGCCTGCTCGAGCAACAGGGTGGCAAATTGAGCCGAGCTGTATTTCGCAGGCACCTGGATCCAAAGGTAGAAAGTCGCTTTGGGCAGGTCGACCTCTAACCCGATTTCACGAAGCCCCGTGACCATCACATCGCGCCTTTTCTGATAAACCTGGATGGCTTCAGGAACGGGGGTATCAAAGTGGCGAAGGGCTTCGATGCCAGCCTCCTGGATGGCTTGGAATACACCCGAGTCAATATGGGTCTTTACCTTTCCGAGAGCAGAGACGATCTCGGCATGACCCACGGCAAAACCGATCCTCCAGCCCGTCATATTAAAGGTCTTAGATAAACTGTGAAATTCGATGCCAACCTCTTTGGCCCCCTCGATCTCCAGAAAACTGAGGGGTTGGTATCCCTCAAAGGCAATCTCTGAATAGGCTGCATCATGACAGACGATGATTTGGTATCGTTGGGCAAAGGCAATCACCGCTTCGTAGAAAGGCCTTTCCGCGACGGCCGCGGTTGGATTATTCGGGTAATTGATGAAGAGAAGCTTGGCCTTCTTCGCGAGCGACTTAGGGATTTCAGCGAGGTTCGGCAAGAAACCGTTCTCTTTCCGGAGGGGGAGAACATGGGGAATGCCTCCGGCAAAAAGGGTCGCAACAGAAAAGACCGGGTAGCCGGGGCTCGGCACTAAGACCACATCCCCAGGGTCCACAAAAGCAAGGGGGACATGAGCGATCCCCTCTTTGGAACCGATCAGAGAAAGGACCTCGGTTGCAGGGTCGAGGGTAACACCAAACCTTCTCTGATACCATTCGGCCACCGCAGTCCGGAACTCCAACATCCCCTCGTAGGAGGGGTATCGATGGTTTCTCGGATCTTCAGAGGCCTTCTTCAAACGTTCGATGATGAGCGGAGGTGTAGGCAGATCAGGGTCTCCAATGCCCAGGTCGATGAGATCCATGCCTCGTTTTCTCATCTCTGTCTTCTTCTTGTCAATCTCTGCGAACAGATACGGAGGAAGCTGTGCAATCCGTCTAGCCCTTTCAATCTGCATGAGTTTTCCCCTTCCCGTGAAAAACATTTTTTATTTTAAGGGCTTTCTTTTAGAAATTCAAGACAGATAGACTGGACGGCTGAAAGGGTTGACATCGGAGGTCCTTCCCTTCATAATTGTTCAAGTTCTTCTCAGGAGGATGGTCTCCTTCCGTATGACCAGACGATCGATCCAGAACATTTTGATTTGGTTCATCCTTCTCATCCTCGTTGGATGCGCCAGCAAGACGAAGGGCATTCGGACGGTTGAGGGAGATCCGGTGGTCCTGTATAAAGAAGGGTTGGTTCTTTTCAACAAGAGGCAGTATCCCGAGGCTCAGAAAAAATTCGAAGACATCAAGTCAGGCTTCCCTGATAGTCCTCCCTACTCGCTTTGGGCAGAATTGAAGATTGCCGATTGTCTTTTCCATGAGAAGAAGTATGTCGAGGCGGTTGCGACCTATGAGGAATTCCGGAAGCTCCACCCCACCTATGAGGAAATCCCTTATGTTCAATATCAGATTGGGATGTCCTACTACAACCAGATGCTCTCCTTGGACCGCGATCAAACCTTCACAAGAAAGGCTCTCTCCAGTCTTGAATATCTGGTCGCGAATTACCCACAAAGCTTCTTCACTGAAAAGGCCAAAGAAAAGGTTGGGATCTGCCGGGACCGGCTGGCTGCCCATGAATCCTACATTGCGAATTATTATTATAAGAAGAAAAACTATTGGGGTGCAGCTCACCGGCTTGAAGGCCTTTTGGATCAGTTTCCGAAAATGCCTGATGAAGACAGGACCCTTTATCTTTTGGGGGAGTGCTATGTCGAGTTGGGCCAAAGGGAGAATGCGAGAGAAGTCTTCAGTCTCATTGTGACCGAATATCCCGAAAGTCGCTACTACCGCGAGGCTAAGGCCATCCTTGATCAGGGGACTCAGGTGAGACAGGCTGCCGGAGTGCAGGCGATGGCCCCAGGTTCCGCAGAGGCATCGACTGAGACTGCAGGGCTTGGCCAGGAGTTGGTCTTTGTCAAGTTTGAAGAGGAGGGTATAAAACCCGTCTCTCTAGGGGGGGCGAGATCGTCTAAGGAAAAGGAGGAAGAGAAGAAGCCAGAGGCGGCGGTGACGGGGGCGGAGGAGAAGAAGCTGAATTTTTCCCAGGCCGCTCCTGGGCCAGATCAGCCGACGGTATCGACTCCCCCGGAGCAAGAGGTCAGGGCAGAAGAGCAGGAACGTCCTCAAATAGCACCCCAAGATCTTGAGGAAGAGAAAAAAGTGGAAAAGGCGGAGGAGAAGAAGCTCAAATTTTCCCCAGCCGCTCCTGAGCCAGCTCAGCCGACGGTATCGGCTCCCCCGAAGCAAGAGGTCAGAGCAGAAAATGAGGAACAACCTCAAGCCGCGTCCCAAGATCTAAAGGAAGAGAAAAAAGTAGAAGGGGAGGAGCCGACGTCCCCATTGACTCCAGAAACAGGAGACCGCACGGCCGTTTCTCCCGAAGCTGGGCTGAGGCTCGACGTGAAGCCTGAGGAGGAGGTGCGAATGGCCGCGTTGCCTCGGAGCCTTCCGCCGGCAGAGGTCGAGAAGGAGAGACCCGGGGACAAGGCTCCTGCTCCGAGGATTCCTGTGGAGTTTGAGAAGCTCAAAGTGGGGGAGTTGGGTGAACCGATCGATATCACCTCGGACAGAGTGGAAACCTTTTCCAGGGACAACCTCATTGCCTTCAAGGGCAACGTTATCGCGAGGCAGAAGGACGTCGTCATCTATGCCGATTCCGTGGAAGCGGTGTTGAGTCAGGATGGGAAAGGGATCGAGAGAGTCATTGCAGGCGGCAATGTGAAGATCCAGCAGGGGCTCCGTGTGGCCAGCTGTCAGAAGGCCATTTTCTACAATCTCGAAAGGAAAGTGGTTTTGACAGGCGATCCGAAGGTCTGGGAAGGTGAGAATATGGTCTCCGGAGAGGAGATCCTGTTCGATGTCGAACGGAATCGGGTCGAGGTGAAAGGAGGATCGGTTGAAAGAGGTAAGGCCAAGATCCAGCCATGAGAAGATGCTTCTTGTTTCTTTGCTCCATCCTTTTACTTTTTGTTGCCTGCCAGACTTCTGAAGAGGACCGCATCTATCGAACCTTGAGCCAGAGGGAAGAGGCATTGAGGGCCAAGGACCTTTCCCTTTATCTCTCCTGTATTTCCAGAGCCTATCAGGATAAACAAGAAGATTACGAACATCTGAAAAACCGGATCGAACATTATTTCAGAACATTCGATCGCATTGACTATAGTTCGTGGGACCGCTCGATCCATTTTGAAGGAAAAAGCGCTATCGCAGTCCAGCAGTTTCGTCTCGAGGTGGAAAAAGGCGCGAAAAAGAGTCAGCACTCTGGAAAGGAATTGCTCCAGTTGGAGAAGGATGGGAAAGAGTGGAAAATCATTAGGGGATTGTAGAGGGCGCATGAGGAGGATTGACAATCTCTAAAAAAACTAATAAAATTAAGTATTTCTCGTTTGTGCACCTACGCAGAAAACTATGGGCTTTGCCCGTGGATGGATGCGTGAGCGGTATCTGTGCTAATCCTGAACCGAGGTATTGGTGCTTCGGCGGATTTCGCCCCCGGCGGATAACCCTCCGAAACCCTGGCTCTTGCACACCGAAGCGATTCAGTGCCTAGGGCGTAGGAGGGTATCTCATGGAGGTACGACGGGCTTTGCCCGTGGGGCTCCATAGGGTCCAACGATGTTTGAAGATCTTTCGTCAAAACTTGAAACGGTTTTTAAGAAGCTGAGAGGCCATGGGAAGCTGACAGAGGAGAACATACAGGAGGCCCTCAAAGAGGTCAGGATCGCCCTGTTGGAGGCCGACGTCCACTTCAAGGTCGTCAAGGACTTCATCCAATCCGTCCAACAGCGCGCGGTCGGTCAGGAGGTCATGGCCAGTCTCACGCCCGCCCAACAGTTGATCAAGATCGTCCAGGAAGAGTTGACGTCTCTGATGGGGGGTGCGGGACAGGATATTGTCCTCTCAGGGTCGCCTCCGGTCCCACTCATGCTCGTAGGGCTTCACGGTTCTGGGAAAACGACGACGGCTGCAAAACTGGCGCGATATTTTCGGGAGAAGAAGAAACGTCCCTACCTCATTCCCGCGGACGTTTACCGGCCCGCAGCGATCGAGCAGTTGCAGAAATTGGGTGAAGAACTGAAGGTGGATTATTATCGGCCGGAACCCTCTCAGACCCCCCTGGAGATTAGTCTGAAAGGAAGAGAGGCCGCGCTCAAAGGGGGGTATGACCTGATGCTTATCGATACGGCTGGAAGGCTCCATATCGATGAGGCCTTAATGCTGGAACTCCGGGAAATAAAGACTCAGATCAGGCCCAAAGAGGTGATCCTGGTCGCCGATGCCATGACGGGGCAGGATGCCGTCAACATCGCGAAGAATTTCAATGAGCGACTGGGGATCGACGGGGTCATTCTCACAAAGATGGACGGTGATGCCCGCGGTGGGGCTGCCCTCTCCATCCGGTCGGTGACCCAGAAGCCCATCAAGTTTGTCGGTGTGGGGGAAAAACTGGATGCCCTGGAGCTCTTTCATCCCGACCGGATGGCTTCCAGAATTCTCGGGATGGGCGATGTGCTCACCCTGATCGAGAAGGCGGAGACCGCTTTTGATGAAAAACAAGCGAAAGAACTCGAGAGGAAGATTCGAAAGGATGCATTTACGTTGGAAGATTTTCGGGACCAGCTCCAGCAGATTCGCAAGATGGGATCCCTGGAGTCGATCCTCGGTATGATTCCAGGGTTGCCCAAGAAGATGGGTGGCCCGGAAGGCCTCAATGTTGATGAGAAGGAACTGGTGAGGGTGGAGGCCATCATCAATTCCATGACGCCCAGGGAGAGGGCCAATTTCACCCTCGTCAATGGGAGCCGCAGATTACGAATTGCGCGGGGAAGCGGCACAACGGTTCAGGATGTGAATCAACTTCTGAAGCGTTATGCCCAGGCGCGGAAGATGATGAAGCGCTTCTCCGAGATGGAGAAAAAAGGATTTGGCAAAGGGAGAAGAGCTTTCTTTTCTTGATTCTCCTGTAGAATGAAATGGATTTGCATCTTGACGTTAGGCACTAATATCCTAAAAAGGAGGTGGTTAGAAGCGTATGGCTGTTTCCATGAGATTGATGAGGTTTGGGAGGAAGAAAACGCCTTTTTATCGGATCGTGATTTCGGATACTCGTTCTCCCAGAGGCGGCAGATTCATTGAACAGGTGGGAACCTATAATCCACGAAAGGATCCTGTGGAGGTCACGTTCAAGGAGGAGAAGGCGATTCAGTGGCTGAAAAAGGGAGTGAAGCCTACCCCGACCGTTCGCCAGTTATTGGTGAAGTCGGGTCTGACGAAGAAGCTTTCGGAAGCCCAAACGGCATAACCTTCTTTTCTAAAGTCTTTGCATTGGGTGGGTCCCCCTTGGGTTTGTTGAAGAAGTGGAGGTGGGGCTGTGAGTACGAAAGACTTAATCGAATACATCGCAAAGGCGTTGGTGGACCATCCGGAACAGGTGAAAGTTTCTGAAATCGAGGGAGAGAAAACTTCCGTGTTCGAACTCTCTGTAGCCAGGGAAGACCTGGGGAAGGTGATCGGAAAACAGGGAAGGACAGCCAAGGCGATCCGCGTCATCCTCGGGGCTGCTTCCGCGAAGCTAAAGAAACATTCTATCCTGGAAATCATCGAATAACGAGCTATGGAGAAGCGTCTTGTTCCCATCGGCAGGGTCATCAAACCCCATGGGATCAAGGGAAAGCTCAAGCTGAAATATTTCGGAGAAGAGCCTCGTCAGTTTCTTCGATATCGGGAAATCGCGATCGAGGATCCGACAGGCAGGTTTCAGACTTATGAAGTCCAAGAAGCAGTCCTCCAACCCCCTCGGATCATACTTAAACTGAAAGGGATTGATCACCCAGAGGACGCCCAGCCCTTGATCGGAAGGGAAATCTTCATCCAGAAAGAAGCGCTCCCGGATTTGGAGGAGGGCGAATACTATTGGGCGGACCTTTTGGGGATGGTGGTTGAGACAGAAGGTGGGAAGAAGATCGGGACGGTGAAGGAGATCTTCTCTACCGGGGCCCATGATGTCTTTGTCGTGGAGGCAAAAAGGGGGGACATTCTTCTCCCGGCCACCGAAGAGGTGATCAGGAGGATTGACCCTCAAAGGGGCGTGATGGAGGTCCAGTGGATGGAGGGGCTTTGGGATGCAGAGGATGAGGTTTGACATTCTGACCCTCTTTCCGGAGATGTTTTCTTCTCCCTTTCAGACGAGCATTCTTGGCAAGGCCGTCCAGAAAGGGCTCATTGAGCTCACGGTGGCGAACATCAGGGATTTTGCCCTGGATAAACACCGAGTGGTGGATGATGCCCCTTATGGGGGAGGTCAAGGCATGGTGATGAAGGTGGAGCCGATTGCTCGGGCCATCGAATGGGCGAAATCTCAGGATCCATCAGCGTGGACCATCTATCTGACCCCACAGGGGAAACCGTTTGACCAAGAGAAAGCACTAACGCTTTCCTCCCGATCTCACCTCATCCTGCTTTGTGGTCGGTACGAAGGGGTGGATGAAAGGGTGGGGGAGATGTTTGTGGATGAAGAAATCTCACTGGGAGATTATGTCTTAACAGGGGGCGAACTGGCTGCCATGGTGGTCGTGGATGCTGTCTCCCGGTTGCTACCCGGAGTCTTGGGGTCGGAACAATCGGCCGAGGAAGATTCCTTTACGAATTTCTTGCTGGAATATCCCCACTATACTCGGCCTTTTGATTACAGGGGACACTGTGTCCCGGAAATTCTCCTCTCGGGGGACCATGCTGCCATTTCTCTCTGGAGAAGACAGGAGGCTCTCCGAAGGACGTGGACACGGCGACCCGATCTGTTATCGAAGGCCACTCTCTCGAAGCAGGATGAAGAACTTCTGGGAAAAGTCAGCCCCCTTCGAAAGAACAGGGATGGGGTCTAATCTCTATCTAGGATTGGTTCACCACCCCATCTACAATAAAAGGGGAGAGGTGGTTGCCACAGCGGTCACCAATTTCGATATCCATGACATTGCCCGCTGTGCCAGGACGTATGGGATTGGAGGATTTTATGTGATCACCCCGCTGGAGAGCCAGATCCACCTGGTGGAACGTCTGATCTCTCATTGGGTGGAGGGTGCTGGGTGCGCGTACAATCCGACCCGCAAGGATCCTCTTTCCCTGGTTCGAATCTCTCGAACGATTGATGAGGCCGATCGAGAGATTGCTCATCTGTGGAAGAAAAAGGTGGAACGGGTGGCCACGGGGGCCTCGCCTCATCCGAAGAACATCGGCTTCGGGTTTTTTCACAGATTGTTGGAGGATCAGAGTCGGCCCTTTCTCATGCTTTTTGGAACGGGATGGGGGCTCACGCAGGAAGTGAAAGACGGCGCGGACTATGTGCTTGCGCCGATCGAAGGAAGAGGCTACAATCATCTCTCCGTTCGTTCTGCGGTGGCCATCATCTTAGACCGCCTCTTGGGGGATCGAGATCACAGTTCGGAGGAATGAGTTCGAAGCCATACCCCTCACCCCGAGCTTTGAGCGATAGGTTTAGTTAGCCGTTGGATAGGAAGGAGAAGATCATGAACCCGATGGAAATCTTAGAGAGAGAACAGTTGAGAGCGGACCTTCCTGGATTGAGGGTCGGCGATACGGTGAAAGTCCACGTGAAGATCGTGGAAGGAGACAAGGAGAGAATTCAACCTTTCGAAGGGGTGATCATCCGTAAGAAAGGGGGAGGCATTCGATCGACCTTCACCGTGAGAAAGATCTCTTATGGGATTGGTGTGGAGAGAATCTTCCCTCTTCATTCTCCCCGAATCGACCGGATTGACGTCATCAGCCGAGCCCAGGTGAGGCGGGCAAAGCTCTTCTACCTGAGAAATCTGAAAGGGAAAGCGGCTCGCATCCGGGGTGAAAAGAGACGCGAAACCTAATCCAGTGGCGATGCAAAATGAGCCATTGACCGTGATTCATTACTATGCTCTTTCCATCCTTTCCTTCCCAGCCCAAGGACTTCTTCGAAAAGCTGTACTTGGGTCGCGGCTATCGACAGATCGCTGGCCTGGATGAAGTGGGAAGAGGGCCCTTGGCCGGGCCCGTGGTGGCCGCCGCCGTCATCCTGCCCCCGGAGGGCATCGGAGAGGAACTATTCGATTCGAAAAAGATTCCCGCAAAGAAGCGGGAAGCACTTAATGAGTTGATCCTCTCGAGAGCGCTCGGGGTGGGTGTCGGAGTCGTTGGACAAGAAGAGATCGATCGGCTCAACATCCTCGAGGCCACGTTGGAAGCGATGGCGCTCGCGGTTGGAAACCTGCTCATCCCTCCTGATTTCCTCCTGATTGATGGCCCTCATGGTCTCAGGCTCTCCATCCCACAGAAGCCGATCCGAAAAGGGGACCAATTGTGTAACTCCATTTCTGCAGCCTCCATTGTTGCGAAGGTTACCCGGGATCGGATCATGATGGAGTATGACCAGAAGTATCCCCAATATAATTTTGCGAGACACAAGGGCTATGGAACAACGGAACATCGACAGGCTATCGAGAAGTATGGCGTCTGCGAGCTCCATCGCAGAACCTTCCGCGGAGTGAAAGAGCATATTGGGAAAGTGGAGGGCGGAGGGTAGAGGGTCGTTAAAGGCCTACGGATTGGCAAAGCTTCCGGCTTTGATACCGAAAGACAATGCAAAAAAAAGAACTGGGTAGGAAAGGCGAAGAACTGGCCCTTCGTTATCTCAAAAAGCAAGGATACCGTATTGTCGAGACGAATTATGTATGTAAGTTGGGGGAGATGGATATTATTGCCAAAGAGAAGGACACGCTGGCTTTCATCGAGGTGAAGACCCGAACTTCAACCGCCTTTGGTCCCCCCCAAATGGCTGTAAACCTGACCAAACAGATGCAACTATCCAAGGTGGCTTTGTATTTCTTGAAAGAAAAACGGTTGGAGGATGCGAAGGCGAGGTTTGATGTGGTGGCCATCCTGCTCGGACCGAAGAGGGAAGAGATTGAGCTGATCAAGGACGCTTTTGAGTTAAGATGGATATGAAAAAGGGGGCCGAGCAATCCATTCGAGGGATAAAAAAACGCCCGATCGATGTGCTTGCTTCACCTTCGATCGGGCGCGAAGGAGGGTTACTTAGGTGTTACTGCGGCAAAGAGATTGTTCTGTCCCCTCTGGACGAACAGTAGGACAATGTCCTGATCCTTGGCCTTCTCAATCTTTTGAACGAAATCCTCCACATCCTTGACCGGTTTCCGGTTGACCTCTCGAATGACATCCCCTGTCTGAATCCCGGCATCGGATGCGGGACTTCCGGGTTCGATCTCGGTCACTACCACACCCGTCTCTTTCTTCAAACCGAGCCCCTGGGCGATTTCAGGGGTGACGTTCTGCACCATAATCCCCAGACGTTTATGGGTCGAAGGAGCTTTCGCAACTTCTGCCTTTTCCTCCATCTCGCCCAGTTTCACCTGGCGGTCAGTCATTTTCCCATCCCTTGAAACCTTTACCATGACGCTTTTCCCCACCGGGGTCGAGGCTACGATCCGGGGCAGTTCTTTCGAATCCGAAACCTCTTTGCCATCAAATTCAAGGATGATATCCCCCTGCTCGATCCCTGCCTTCTCGGCCGGGCTGTTCGGAACCACCTGGGAGACCAAGGCCCCCTTCTTCTCCTTGAGACCAAACGACTTTGCCAGTTCCGGGGTTACCTCCTGGATGTTCACGCCCAGCCATCCACGGGTGACATGTCCCTTGTCCTGGAGCTGAGAGGCAATCTCCTTGGCTATATTGATCGGGATCGCAAAGCCAATCCCCTGGCCTTCCGAAATGATCGCCGTGTTGATGCCCACCACTTCCCCTTTCATATTGATGAGGGGACCTCCACTGTTGCCGGGGTTGATGGAGGCGTCGGTCTGGACAAGGTTATCATACGGCCCGGAACCGATCACTCTTCCCTTGGCAC
>Ga0209253_10004098_pt1 | contig 12733 bp, 8 predicted proteins | sample FrelakmetBRP12BR_FD_187145 | JGI IMG/M metagenome (GOLD analysis project Ga0209253, IMG submission 187145) | Freshwater lake sediment microbial communities from the University of Notre Dame, USA, for methane emissions studies - BRP12 BR (SPAdes)... | ecosystem: Environmental > Aquatic >...
GGCGGTATCGCCATGCTTGATGCGCACATAGAGATGGATAATGTGGAGGACATTTAGCAACTGGCGTTTGTACTCATGGATGCGCTTGACTTGTACATCGAACATCGCCTCAGGATTGAAAATAACGCCACACTCGGCTTCAATCAGAGCCGCCAGGCGAACCTTGCTGGCTCGCTTGGCGGCACGCCAACGGGTCCGGAAATCCGCTTTCCCAATATGGGAGACTAAACGGTGCAGTTGCGGCAGATCGGTGATCCAGCCAGCGCCGATGGCCTCGCTGATCAGCCGACTTAAGCCCGGATTGCACCAGGCCAGCCAGCGGCGCTGGGTTACCCCATTGGTCTTATTATTGAATTTATGGGGCCACAACTCAAAGAAGTCGCGGAACAGTCCCTGCTTCAGCAATTCCGAGTGCAGGGCGGCGACCCCATTAATTGAAAAGCTGCCAACGATGGCCAGATAAGCCATGCGGACCTGAGGACTGTGGCCTTCCTCGATGATGGACATGCGCCGCAGGCGGTCGTTATCGCCGGGCCAGCGGCGCGCTACCTCGATCAGAAAGTGGGCGTTGATCTCATAGATGATATCGAGCAGGCGGGGTAGCAACTGGCGGAACAGCCGCACCGGCCATTTCTCCAGGGCTTCCGGCAGCAGCGTGTGATTGGTATAGGCCATAATCCGGCTGGTGATATCCCAGGCCTGGTCCCAACTGAGCCCCTGTTCGTCCAGCAACAGGCGCATCAATTCCGCCACGGCACAGCTTGGGTGGGTGTCGTTCAGCTGGAAACAGTTTTTTTCGGCGAACTGGCTGAAATCCTTGCCGTGATACCGTATCCAGCGCTCGATGGCGTCTTGCAGGCTGGCCGAGGCCAGGAAATACTGTTGCTTGAGGCGCAACGCCTTACCATTCTCACTGGCGTCGTTGGGATACAACACCATGGTGATATGTTCGGCGGCGTTCTTGGCGGCGACCGATTCCGAGTAACTGCCGGCGTTGAACTCGCCCAGATCGAAGGCGTCGGTAGCAACCGCCTTCCACAGGCGCAGGGTGTTGACGGTGCCGTTGCGGTAGCCAGGTATGGGAATATCGTAAGGCACCGCCAGCACGGAATGAGTGTCCACCCAGCGTATTTGCAGGGTGCCATCGGCGGCGTTGTAGAACTCGCTGCGGCCGCCGAAGTGCACGCGCCGGGAATACTCCGGCCGTTCAAGCTCCCAGGGATTGCCATCCCGCAGCCAATGCTCGGGTTCCTCCACCTGCCGGCCATTTTCGAGATGTTGCCGGAACATGCCATATTCGTAGCGGATGCCATAACCCATGACCGGCAGTTGCTGGGTGGCGCAACTGTCCAGGAAGCAAGCGGCCAGGCGCCCCAGGCCGCCGTTGCCAAGGGCAGCGTCGTGCTCATTCTCAGCGAGGTCTTCCATACTCAGACAAAGTTTCTGCAACGCCTCGATGGTGGGGTCCTTGACTCCCAGGTTGAGCATGGTGTTGCCCAGGGCGCGCCCCATGAGGAATTCCATGGACAGGTAATAGGCACGCCTACAGTCCTGTTGCTCGTAGGCATACCAGGTGTTCTTCCAACGCTCCATTAGACGATCGCGCAGGGTAATCGCCAGTGCTTCGTAGTAATAGTGGGCAGATTGGCAATGCTTATCGCGGCCTAGGGTATGATTGAAGTGACGTCTGAAATCCGTGGCAAGACTGATGGCGTCCATGCCAAGGGCAGGAAGTTCATCCAGCCAGGGACTGGGTTTATTATCGTGCAGATAGTTCTTCGACATAGTTATAGTCCGTGGATGATTATAAAAAGCGAGTCTAATTCAAACACTGCACTTCAAAGGTGCAAAATGGTTGCTACACATCCTAGGGCGAACCTTATATCTCATATGATCAGCGCCTGCTAGGCGGCTAAATGCTGATTTTCAAGATTTTCAGCAATATCCAGACCAAACAACCACTTTCGACACTGGCAAAAGTAGTATTGTTCGTTCGGCTGCCGTAGCGATAACGTAGCGATAACCAAGTGGCGCGATTTGAGAGCAATCAGCACAGCTAACCGAGCCTGAAGGGGTTTTGCAGAATGCTTGCACCTGCTTGGCCTTGGGGGTTAAGACCGCGTAATTCAGGAGAACCGTCTGTGCGGAATGCCCAAATAGGGTGCAGTGCTGGCCATGATGAAGCCACTGACAAAAAACCTGGCGGCTGCAACGATGAGCTGCCAGGCAGTCGGCATTCAGGGAACCCGGCGAGATCTGCTGGGTCTGGATTTACAGCGCCACAAGTTAGGTCTATTTCTTTAACTACCCCAACTCATTTAGTCACGGAGCACCACCATGGAAAAAAACTACAAGCCTCTCCATTTCCATCATCTGGAATCCAGCGTCAGCTATTTCCGGCCGCGCCAGGACCTGCCGGATCGGGTCAAGATAACCAGTCCCGCCATCGATACCATGACCGACCTGCGCCAGATTACGGCGGTGATGGTATCCCTCACCACGCCCCTGGATATGGCTCTGGAGCGCATGATCAAAGGTGGCGTGCGCATGTTGCTGGTGACGGACGCCGATGGCAAGGTGCAGGGCTTGATCACGAGCCGCGACATGCAGGGTGAAAAACCGTTGAAGATCCTGGAAAAAACCGGCGGTACTCGCAAGGATCTGGTGGTTGGGGATCTAATGACCATGAAAAGCAAGCTGGAAGTGCTCATGATGGGAGACGTGCTGCGAGCCACGGTCGGGGATATCATCGCCACCCTGAAGGAGGTGGACCGCCAACACGCCATCGTGGTCGATAGCGATCCTTACACGGGTGAACTGGCGGTGCGCGGCATCTTTTCCCTAGCCCAGATCGGCAGACAGTTGGGTCTGGAGATCAGCCCTACCCAACGCGCTACCACATTCGCCGATCTGGATTGGGCCATGCGTCATTCCTGATTTGCTCACCGCGTCACTTCGTCCGACGGTGAAGACCACGCTCATAACGACGGCGACACTGGGATATCCGGAGCGCGTTCCGCCAGTTGGGCATCCACCACCGCCACGGCAGTCATGTTGATAATGCGCCGCACCGTGGTAGCCTTGGTCAGGATGTGAGCAGGCTTGGCCAGGCCCAGCATGATCGGACCGATGGCGACGCCGTCGGTCATCATCTTCAGCAGGTTGAAAGAGATGTTGGCTGCATCCAGGCTGGGCATGATCAGCAGGTTGGCCGCCCCTTCGAGCCGCGAGTTGGGGAACATCCGCAGCCGCAAGGTTTCGGACAAGGCGGTATCGCCTTCCATCTCGCCCTCGGCTTCCAACTCCGGGGCGCGCTGCCGGATCAGTTGCAGGGCGTCGGCCATCTTGCGGGCCTGGCTTGATTGATGGGAGCCAAAATTGGAATGCGACAGCAAGGCCACCTTGGGGGTAATGCCAAACCGCCGCACCGACTCCGCCGCCATCAGGGTCATATCGGCGATCTCGTCGGCGCTGGGGTCCAGGTTGACATTGGTGTCGCATAAAAACAACGTACCTTTTTTTGGGGTAATCAACATGTTCATGGCCGCCGGCGTTTTTACCCCCTCCGCCAGACCCAGCACGTCCATGACGTGATCCAGGTGGCGGCGGTAACTGCCGGTGATACCGCACAGCATGACATCCGCGTAACCGAGGCGAACCAGCAGAGCGCCCAATACCGTGACCCGGGTATTGACCCGGATGCGGGCGCTGCTGGGGTCCACGCCGTAGCGTTCGCGCAGTCGGTGATATTCCTCCCAGCATTGGTGATAGTAGGGATTATTGAAGGGATCGATCAACTGAAAGTCCCGATCGACCTGGATGTGCAAACCCAATTCCTTAATGCGCTCCTCGACTCGCTGGGGGCGGCCAATCAGAATGGGTTTAGCCAAGCCGTCCTCAATCACTACCTGTACCGCCCGTAATACCCTAACCTCCTCACCCTGGGCGTAAATGACCCGCTTGGGATCAGTCTTGGCGCGCTCGATCATCGGCCGCATAATCATGCCGGAGCGGAACACGTATTGGTTCAACTGCTCATGGTAAGCCTTGAAGTCCCCAATCGGCCGGGTAGCCACCCCGCTGTCCATGGCGGCGCGGGCTACCGCTATCGGCAGGCGCAGCATCAGGCGGGGGTCGAAGGGTTTGGGAATCAGGTAATCCGGTCCAAAGCGGAGCGCCTGGTCACTGTAGGCGGCCGCAATCTCATCGTTGTCGGAGAACGGTGCCATGGCGAGATCCGCCAGGGCGCGCACACAGGCCAGCTTCATGGCATCGTTGATAGTGGTGGCGCCCACGTCCAGGGCGCCCCGGAAGATGTAGGGAAAGCAGAGCACATTGTTGACCTGGTTGGGATAGTCGGAGCGGCCGGTGGCGACGATGGCATCAGGCCGCACCTCTTTGACCAACTCCGGCATGATCTCGGGGATGGGATTGGCCAGGGCCAGGATCAGGGGTTTGTCGGCCATGGTCTTGACCATGGCCTGAGTGAGCAGTCCGGGTTTCGAAACTCCTAGAAAGATGTCGGCGCCCTCGATGGCGTCGGCCAGCGTGCGGGCGGCGGTGTCAACAGCATACACTGCCTTGCGCGGGTCCACGCCTGTCTCGCGGTCGCGATGAATCACCCCGCGACTGTCGCAGACGATGATATTCTCCCTGGGCAGCCCTAGGCTGACCAGCATGTCCAGACAGGCCATGCCGGCGGCTCCGGCCCCCGAGGCGACCAGCTTGACAGCCGTCAACGGCTTGCCCACCACCCGCAAGCCGTTGAGTACGGCGGCGGCGGTGATGATGGCGGTGCCGTGCTGGTCATCGTGAAACACGGGGATCCGCATGCGTTCCCGCAGCTTACGCTCGATCAGAAAGCATTCCGGGGCCTTGATGTCTTCCAGGTTGATGCCACCGAAGGTCGGTTCCAGGCTGGCGATAATTTCCACCAACTGGTCCGGGTCCTGCTCGTTGATCTCAATATCGAAGACGTTGATGCCAGCGAACTTCTTGAACAGTACGCCCTTACCTTCCATCACCGGTTTGGCCGCCAGCGGCCCGATAGCGCCCAGGCCCAATACCGCCGTGCCATTGGTGATGACCGCTACCAGATTGCCGCGGGCGGTGACGCTGGAGACCTCGCCGGGGTCATCCACGATGGCGCGGCAAGCAGCCGCCACGCCGGGGGAGTAGGCTAACGCCAGATCGCGCTGATTGGCCAGCGGCTTGGTGGGCACCACTTCGATTTTGCCCGCGATGGGTACTCGGTGATAATGAAGCGCTTGGTCGTAAAGATCGTCGGTCATCAGAATGTTCTCAAATTTAGAAACGATACGTCGGGATTTGTCCGGCTAGGTTATCCATCTTGGGAAGTACCTGGCCGTACGGCGAGGTATCCGACTGGAAACACTTTTTAAGCATATCACTCACCCGCGGTAAAGGGCATTTGGGAGGTAATGGCTCTTCCCTGCTAGAATAACCAACTTGGCCCCACTCACCCTCCGGAGAACTGCAATGACAGTCATTCGCCAAGATGATTTCATCCAGAGCGTCGCGGATGCCCTGCAATATATTTCCTATTACCATCCCAAGGACTATATCGACGCCCTGGCTAAAGCCTATGAGCTGGAACAATCTCCCGCTGCCAAGGATGCCATGGCCCAGATCCTCATCAACTCCCGGATGTGCGCCGAGGGCCATCGGCCCATCTGCCAGGACACCGGTATCGTCAACGTGTTCCTGAAGATCGGCATGCAGGTGCGTTGGGATGCCACCTTGAGCGTGGAGGACATGGTGAACGAAGGCGTGCGGCGCGCCTATCTGGACCCAGACAACAAGCTGCGCGCTTCCGTCCTCAGCGATCCGGCGGGGGCCCGCAAAAATACCAGGGACAATACCCCCGCCGTCATCCACATGACCGTAGTGCCCGGTGACACCGTGGACGTGACCGTGGCGGCCAAGGGCGGCGGTTCCGAGAACAAATCCAAGTTCATCATGCTCAACCCCTCCGACAGCATCGTGGACTGGGTACTGAAGACCGTGCCCACCATGGGCGCCGGCTGGTGTCCGCCCGGGATGCTCGGCATCGGCATCGGTGGCACGGCGGAAAAAGCCATGCTGCTGGCCAAGGAATCGCTCATGGACCCCCTCGATATTCAGGAATTGCAGGCCCGTGGCCCAAAGAGCCGTATCGAGGAACTGCGGCTGGAACTGTATGACAAGGTCAACGCCCTGGGGATAGGCGCCCAAGGTCTGGGCGGCCTGACCACGGTGCTGGACGTGAAAATTTTGGACTATCCCACCCACGCCGCCTCCCTACCCGTGGCCATGATCCCCAACTGCGCCGCCACCCGCCATGCGCATTTCGTGCTGGATGGCTCCGGCGTGGCCGAATTACCTATCCCCCGACTCGAAGACTGGCCGCAGATCACCTGGGATGCCGGCAAGGGCGCCAAGCGCGTCAATCTGGACACGGTGACCGCCGCGGAAATCGCGTCCTGGAAACCGGGCGAGACGCTGCTCCTGAACGGCAAGCTGCTGACCGGCCGCGACGCCGCTCATAAACGCATCGCCGACCTGTTCGCCCGCGGTGAGTCCTTGCCCGCCGCGGTGGACTTCACGAACCGCTTTATCTACTACGTAGGGCCGGTCGATCCGGTGCGCGACGAGGTGGTCGGGCCCGCTGGTCCCACCACGGCCACCCGCATGGACAAGTTCACCGAGATGATGTTGGCCAAGACCGGCCTGCTTGGCATGGTAGGCAAGGCCGAACGCGGCCCGGTGGCCATCGAAGCCATCAAAAAGCATCGTGCCGTGTATCTTATGGCCGTCGGCGGAGCCGCCTATCTGGTTTCCAAGGCGATCCGCAAGGCCCGCATCGTGGCCTTCGAGGAACTGGGGATGGAGGCCATCCACGAGTTCGAAGTGGAGGACATGCCGGTAACCGTGGCGGTGGACGTGAATGGCGAATCCGTGCACAAGACTGGCCCCGCCGAATGGCGGGCGAAGATCGGCAAGATTCCGATCATGGAGGCTTGAGGCGGTTTTATCGAGTTTTAAATCCGCCTCCATAATTGTCCCTGCCTCCTTTTAGAAGGGGGGAGATGAACGGGTGCATCACGAGGTAACCATGCAGACTTTTTCCTGTTTGAATGTGACGGTCGCCGATCATGTCGCGCACATCCAGCTTAACCGTCCGCACAAGGCCAACGCGCTGGATGGCGTTTTATGGCATGAGATCAAGGACGCCTTTGACTGGGCGAATCAGACCCCCGAAGTTCGGGTCGCCATTCTTAGCGGGGCGGGCAGGCATTTTTCTTCAGGCATCGATTTTGAATTGGTCCGCGCCATCTTCGCCGAGGTCGGCGAACTGGCGCCGGGGCGCAAGGAAGAGCGGTTGCGCCGCATCATTATGGATTTGCAGGCGGCGTTCACCGCCCTGGAGGTTTGCCGTAAGCCGGTGCTGGCGGCGATACATGGGTTTTGTATCGGCGGTGGTCTCGATCTGGCAGCCGCCTGCGATATGCGTTATGCCTCGGCGGAAGCTCAGTTTTCCCTCAAGGAGGTGGATCTCGGCATCGTGGCCGATGTGGGCAGCCTGCAGCGGCTGCCGTATTTGATCGGTGAGGGTAAGGTGCGCGAACTGGCCTTCACGGGTCGGGAGTTCAGCGCGCTCGATGGCCGGCAGATGGGACTGGTGAACGAGGTTTTCGCCGATCCCCAGCAATTGCTGGAAGGGGTGCGAGCCATCGCCGCGGCGATTGCCGTCAAGGCGCCGCTAACGGTGCGGGGTATCAAGGAAGTCTTGAATTACAGTCGCGACCATTCCCTGAGTTCCGGCCTGAACTTCGTGGCAACCTGGAACGCCGCCATGTTGCTTTCGGAGGATAGCCAGGAAGCCATGGCGGCGGTCATGCAGAAACGCAATCCGCAGTTCAAGGACTGACGGGATTGTTATCGACTTTGGACAGTCAGGGCTGGCCCCGTGCTTTACGGGTCGGAGCGGGCCCTGTCAGGCTTGCATTTCGCGGATATGCTGATGTAAGCGGCTCTTGTGGCGAGCAGCCTTGTTGGCGTGAATCAGTCCCTTGCGCGCGCTGCGGTCGATGAAGGGGACAGCGGTCTGGTAGGCGGATTCCGCCTGGGCCTTGTCGCCGGTGGCGATAGCCTTGATTACTTTCTTGATGTAAGTGCGCATCATGGAACGCTGGCTGGCGTTATGGCGGCGGTGTTTCTCCGCCTGGCGGGCGCGCTTTTTCGCTTGAGCGGTATTGGCCAAGGTATCACTCCGAAAATTGCACTGGCTATTAATGTAAGCCGGCAATAGTGGCAGCTTTAGCGCAAATGTCAATCCTTTAGATGCATTTTTTGCTGACACGGCACAGCTAAGCTGGCTATCATAAATGGCTTCGTGGAAAGCCGGCTGCGGTATTCCCAGTAATCGCTACATCCTTCGAATAGTCGACTTTTGGATATGCATGAGTAAGGCACTTCTCAAATCCACTGGCGTGGTCAGCAGTATGACTTTCATCTCCCGTGTCCTCGGGTTCATCCGCGACATGGTTTACGCTCAGTTGTTCGGCGTTGGCGCAGGGACAGATGCTTTCTTCGTGGCCTTCAGGATTCCCAATTTCCTGCGTCGGTTGTTTGCCGAAGGCGCTTTCTCACAAGCTTTTGTGCCGGTGTTCTCCGAGTACAAGACACAGCGTTCCCATGCGGAGTTGCAGGAGTTGGTGGACCAGGTGGCCGGTACCCTGGGGCTCATTTTATTCGCGGTGACCGCCATCGGGGTGTTCGCCGCGCCTCTGCTGGTATGGATATTCGCTCCTGGTTTCACGGCCGATCAGACCAAATATGAACTGACGGTGGAGATGCTGCGCATCACTTTCCCGTACTTGCTATTCATTTCGCTCACGGCTTTTGCGGGGGGCGTGCTAAACAGTTGCGGGCGCTTCGCCGTCCCTGCCTTGACACCCGTGCTCCTGAATATCTGCATGATCATAGCGGCCGTCTGGGTGTCGCCCCTGATGGATCGGCCGGTACTGGGGCTAGCCTGGGGCGTATTCGTGGCGGGCTTGACCCAGTTGCTGTTCCAGATCCCTTACCTAAAGGAACTTAAACTGCTGCCGCGGCCGCGCTGGGGCTGGCATGCGGAGGGGGTACGGCGCGTTCTCAAGTTGATGCTGCCGGCCCTGTTCGGTTCTTCGGTGGCTCAGATCAACCTGCTTTTCGATACGCTGCTGGCTTCCTTCCTGGCTACCGGCAGCGTGAGCTGGCTGTATTACTCCGACCGCCTGGTGGAATTCCCGCTCGGGATGTTCGGGGTGGCGCTGGGTACGGTTATCCTGCCCAGCTTATCCCTGAAGCACGCCAGCGCCTCGACCGAGGGTTTTTCCCGCACCTTGGATTGGGCTCTGCGCTGGGCTTTGCTGGTCGGTATTCCCGCTACCGTGGCCCTGACGATTCTTGGTGGCCCCATACTGTCAGCGCTGTTCCAGCATGGCGAATTCGGTGCAGACGATGTGCGCATGGCGACCAAAAGCCTGATGGCCTTTGCCATGGGCCTGGCAGCCTTTATGTTGATCAAGGTGCTGGCCCCGGGTTTTTATGCCCGCCAGGATACCCGCACGCCGGTGCGCATCGGCATCATCGCCATGCTGTCCAATATGGTGTTTAACGTCATCCTGATCTTTCCTCTTGCCCACGCGGGCCTGGCGCTGGCGACCTCCCTGTCGGCATTTCTCAATGCCGGGCTGTTGTTTCATCATTTGCGTCGCGACGGCCACTATCGGCCAACCGCTGGCTGGCGGCGCTTCCTGGTGCGTATCGGTCTCGCCAACGTGCTGATGGGTGCGGTGCTGTGGTTCGGGGCCGGCGATCTGTCCACCTGGCTGGAAGCCAGCACCAGAGCGCGTCTGTTCCATCTGTCCTGGCTGGTTGTGCTGGGCGCGGCGGCTTACCTCGTGGGTATCCTCGCGGTGGGGGTACGTCCCCGCCATCTCAAAGTCGTCACCGACATATAAAAATAACGCCGGGCTCTTTATAATTGCCCACTTGCTTACTACAGGCGATCTTAATATCGGCATGGAATTCATCCGCGGTCAGCATAACCTTCGCCTCCGCCATCGCGGTTGCGTCGCCACCATCGGTAATTTCGATGGTGTGCATCTTGGCCATCAGGTGATCTTACGCCAGTTGGCTGATAAAGCCGCCGTTCTGGGCCTGCCGATGCTGGTGATCACCTTCGAGCCGCAGCCCCATGAGTTTTTTGCCCCGCAGGGCGCGCCGGCTCGCCTGATGCGCCTGCGGGAGAAGTTGCTGGCCTTGGCGACCCAGGGCGTGGAACGCGTGTTGTGCCTTAACTTCGACCAACGCCTGGCGAATCTGTCGGCCTGCTCCTTTATTCAGGATTTACTGGTGGCGAAACTGGGTGTTCGAGATCTGGCCATTGGCGATGATTTTCGCTTTGGCCATGGCCGCGAGGGCGATTTCGCCCTGTTATGCGAAGCCGGTCGCGAATATGGTTTCGAAGTGGCTCGCACCCAGAGCTATATCCTGGAAGGGGCAAGGGTCAGTAGTACGCGGATTCGCGCTGCCCTGATCCAGGGTCAATTGGAACTGGCCGCGCGGTTGCTGGGGCGACCCTATGCCGTATGCGGCCGGGTTGCCCACGGCGATGAACGCGGCCGCACCCTGGGGTTTCCCACCGCCAATATCCACTTGCACCGGAAAGTCATCCCCCTGTTCGGCGTCTATGCCGTGGTCCTGCATGGGGCTAGGCCGCGCCCTGTACCCGGCGTGGCCAACATTGGCCGCCGTCCCACGGTGAACGGCACGCGCGATCAGCTTGAAGTCCATCTGCTTGACTTCAACAAGGATATTTATGGCTATCATGTGCAGGTGGATTTTCTGCATTATCTGCGCCCCGAGCGGCGTTTCGAATCCCTGGATGTCCTGCGGCGGCAAATCGACAGCGATACCCAGCAGGCTCGCCACTTCTTCGCGGATCGTCCCGCGGCTGGTATGCCCTAACATGGCTAAATCCGCCGGCTCCCTGACCCTGCGCACATTGATCTGTCACCGAGGTTGACCGTGGCTGACTATAAAGACACTCTGAATCTTCCCCATACCGATTTCCCCATGAAGGCCAATTTGGCCCAACGGGAACCCGAGTTCCTGCGCTCCTGGCGGGAGCTTGACCTGTACGCCCGCCAGCGGGCGCACTTTGCGGGGCGCCCCAAGTTCATCCTGCATGACGGCCCGCCGTATGCCAACGGGGTGATTCACATAGGCCATGCCGTCAACAAGGTCCTCAAGGACATCATTGTCAAATCCCGTACCTTAAGCGGCTTCGACGCCCCCTATGTGCCTGGTTGGGATTGCCATGGCTTGCCCATCGAACTGGTGGTGGAAAAAAAAGTAGGCAAGGTAGGGGTCAAACTGGACGCCCGTGCCTTTCGCGCCGAATGCCGCCGTTTCGCCGCCAAACAAATCGCGCAGCAACGTGAAGATTTTCAGCGCTTGGGCGTGCTGGGCGACTGGGACAATCCCTATCTGACCATGAATTTCCACACCGAGGCGAATATCGTCCGCTCGCTGGCCCGGATTACCGCCAATGGCCACCTGCACCGCGGTTCCAAGCCGGTACACTGGTGCGTGGATTGCGGCTCGGCGTTGGCCGAGGCCGAGGTGGAATACGAGAACAAGGACTCCCTGGCTATCGACGTGCGGTTTCCCGTCGTCGATGAGGCGGCCTTGCTGGCCCGCTGTCGCCATGTGGAGGGCAGGGAAGGGCAGGCGCCCTTAGCCGTGGTGATCTGGACTACCACCCCCTGGACCCTGCCGGCCAACCGCGCGGTAGCCGTCAATCCAGACCTCGATTACGTGGTAGTGCAGGCGGAGACCGCCCAGGGTCATGAGCGTCTGGTGCTGGCGGATACTCTGTTGAAGGACGCCATGTTCCGCTGGGACGTGGAGCATTACCGGGTCATCGCCTATTGCAGTGGCCGGGAGTTGGAAGGCATTACTCTGCAACATCCCTTCTACCACCGGGAGGTGCCGCTCATCCTCGGCGATCATGTGACCACCGATGCGGGCACCGGCGCCGTCCATACCGCGCCTGCCCATGGCCAGGAAGACTATGTGATGGGGGTTCGCTATGGCCTGGCGGTAGACAATCCCGTGGGACCGGATGGCCGTTTCGTGGCGGAGACCGAACTGTTCGGTGGCGAACATGTGAATCAGGCCAACGACCATATCATCGAGGTGCTCAAGGGCCGTGGCAAGCTGATGCACATGGAGCGGGTGACCCACAGCTATCCGCATTGCTGGCGCCATAAGACTCCGATTATCTTCCGTGCCACGCCGCAGTGGTTTATCAGCATGGAGCAGAATGGACTGCGGGAGCGCGCCCTGGCCGAAATCAAGAAGATGCACTTCACGCCCGAGTGGGGCCAGGCGCGCATTCAGGGGATGGTGGAGAACCGCCCGGATTGGTGCATCTCCCGGCAGCGCTATTGGGGAGTGCCGATTACCCTGTTCATGCACAAGGTGACCGGCGAACTGCACCCGGACACCGGCGCGCTGATGGAGCAGGTGGCCCAGCGCATTGAAAAGGCCGGCATCGATGCCTGGTTCGAGCTGGACCCTGCCGAGTTGCTCGGCACGGCCGCCGCCGACTACGACAAGGTTACCGATACGCTGGACGTGTGGTTCGATTCCGGCACCACCCATTTCTCGGTGTTGAACC
>Ga0209253_10004099_pt1 | contig 12733 bp, 8 predicted proteins | sample FrelakmetBRP12BR_FD_187145 | JGI IMG/M metagenome (GOLD analysis project Ga0209253, IMG submission 187145) | Freshwater lake sediment microbial communities from the University of Notre Dame, USA, for methane emissions studies - BRP12 BR (SPAdes)... | ecosystem: Environmental > Aquatic >...
CGCTGATGTCGCATGGCGTCGACCGCTACCGGCGCCCCGCCGCACTGTCGCTGCGGGTGGAGGCGGCGCGTCTGGCGGACCGTGAATCCCACCGCGAGCGGAATTTCAACGACTTGTGGCGCACGCTGCCGGAGAACACGCCGGGTCCTGCGCCCGATTCGCGGGCGTGCTTTCCGGGCGAGCCCCAGGAAAACATCCTCTATTTCGTCGAAAAGTACTCACCGAAGCTCGAGCCCTGGCAGCGCGAGCTGGTGCGCATCGTGCGCAAGCTCGCCCAGTACTTCTATCCGCAGGCCCAGACCAAGCTGATGAACGAAGGCTGGGCGACGTTCTGGCACTACACGATCGTCAACCGCCTGCACGAGCAGGGCTTGGTCGACGATGGTTTCATGCTCGAATTCCTGAAGTCCCACACCAACGTCGTCGCCCAGCCTTCGTTCGACTCGCGCGCCTACAGCGGGCTCAATCCCTACGCACTGGGGTTCGCGATGTTCGCCGACCTCCGCCGCATCTGCGAGAGGCCGGATGCGGAAGATCGCGAGTGGTTCCCGGAGCTTGCCGGCGGCGATTGGCACCGGACCCTCGACTTCGCCATGCGCAACTTCAAGGACGAATCGTTCGTCGCGCAGTATCTGTCGCCCCGCCTCATCCGCGAATTCCATCTCTTCGCGGTAGCCGACCACCGAAGCGAGGAAACGCTGCGCGTCGACAGCATCCACGACGATCGCGGCTACCGTCGCGTGCGCAGACTGCTGGCACGGCAGTACGCGCAGGAACTCCGCGTGCCCGACGTGCAGATCGTTCGCTACGACCGTGACGGCGATCGTTCCCTGACGCTGCGTCACGTGCGTCACCGTGGCCGACCCCTGTCGGACGCGGCCGATCAGGTCGTCGCACATCTGCGGCGGCTCTGGGGCCTCGGCGTCCGCCTGGAAACCTGGGAAGACGACGCCCTTGTCGGCGACGTTCTGGAATGCCCGGCCTGAGCTTCTGAGGGAATTGCCCGAGTCCTGCCTTAGGGCCCATCCGCCCGACAGCGCCGATCGACAAACCGCGTCGATCGGCTGCCTTCTCGCGATGCGTTGTAATATCGGCGATGAACCCGTCGCGCGGCTGCTTCGACCCGTCGCAACGGGATGGGGGCGAAGTTGTGGAACAGCAGAACTACGGGGCGCCGCTCATGGCGGAGGTCGACGATTGAAGCCGCTCTCCGGACTGGATTCGCTCTTCCTCCATCTCGAATCGCCCGAGACGCCGATGCACGTCGGGTCGTTGCACCTCTGCGATCTGCCGGAAGAGTATCGGGGCGACTTCTGCGCCGACGTGAAGCGGCTCATTGCCCGGCGCATGCACCTCGTGCCGCTTTTCCGGCGCAGGCTGAGGACGATGCCGCTGGCGATCGCCAACCCGGTGTGGGTGGACGACCAGGCGGTCGACCTCGACTATCACGTCCGGCGCGTGAACCTCCCGCATCCCGGGACCCGGACCGGGATGGAGAGTTGCGTCGCGCATCTGCATTCGATGCCGCTCGACCGCAGTCGCCCGCTGTGGGAGGCGCACATCATCCACGGCCTGCGAACCGGACAGGTCGGCTTCTACATGAAGGTCCATCACGCAGTCCTGGATGGTGCGGCAGGCATGGCGCTCGCCGATGTGCTGTTCGATCGCACGCGGGTGCCACGCGCGGTGCCGCCGCCTCCGCGCGGGAAGCGCGTGCAGCCCGATTCCACGGGATTCGGCAAGCTGGCGGGCGCCGCATTGAGGCACGACGTGGCCCAATACGCGAAGTTCGTCCGGGCGCTGCCGGATCTGGTCACGGCAATTGCGGGGTTGGCCCGGCGCTCGCCGGGGCCCGCTGACGCGAGTGCACGGGGCAGCATCATGTTCGGCCCCAGGACTTCGCTCAACGTGTCGATCACCGGCGAGCGCAGTTTCGCGGCCGTATCGATTTCGCTCGACGAGGCGAAGAGCGTTGCGCAGGCCTTCGACGCCAAGCTGAACGACGTCGTGCTCGCGATCTGCAGCGGCGCGCTGCGGACCTACCTGTCGGATCACGGTGGCATTCCGAAGGCGCCGCTGGTCGCAGGGATGCCGTTCTCGCTGCGCCGAACCGGCGACACCGACTACTCGACGCAGGCGACGATGACGCTGGTCAGTCTCGCGACCGACATTGCCGACCCCGTCGCCCGACTGCTCGCGATACGCGACGCAGCCGGAGCGATCAAGTCGGCCGCCCGCCGCGTCCAGTCGATGATCCCGACCGACACTCCCTCGCTGGGCGCGCCATGGCTGCTCGGTGGACTGGCGGCCCTTTACGGCCGCTCGAAGGTCGCCGACGCACTTCCCCCGGTCATGAATGTCGTCATCTCGAACGTACCCGGGCCCCGGGTGCCGCTCTACGCCGCCGGAGCGCGCCTGCAGAGCTATTGGCCCCTGTCGATCGTCGAGCACGGGATGGGTCTCAACATCACTGTGATCAGCTATTGTGATGCTCTCGACTTCGGGCTGGTCGCTGCCCGACGCGCGGTGCCGAACGTGCGCACGATCGCGCGCGCGCTCGAGGTGGCGCACGCGGAGCTGTTGCAGCGGACGCCGGGCCATGGCAAGAGATCCGCCGGAAAGCCCGTCGCAATTTCGCGCACGCGCGGCGATCGTCCGCCGCGGCACTGAACCCGGCAGAACGGAAGAGCAGGGGATCGAGCCCAGATGTACAACCCGCACCACTGGTACGAATTCGGCATGCTCCGTGCGCCGGGGCTCCTGCGCCTGGCGCTGGAATGGCGCGCGGCGTGGGAGTACGGAGCGACACTCGCTGCGCAGCCGCTGCTCAGCAACGCGCCGAAGGGTGACGGCCATCCGGTGCTGGTGTTTCCGGGCCTCGTCGCGACGGACCTGTCCACCCGTCCGCTGCGTCAGTTTCTCGAGAGCCGCGGCTACGCGGCCTATCCGTGGGAGCACGGCCGCAACCTCGGGCCGCGCGAGGGCGTCATGGAGGGGTGCCTCGTCCGGCTGAAGGAACTGCGGAAGCGGCACCGGAAGAAGGTGAGCCTCATCGGGTGGAGCCTCGGCGGCATCTTCGCCCGCGAGCTCGCCAAGCGGGCGCCGAAGGACGTGCGCCTCGTGATCACGCTCGGCACGCCCTTTACCGGTCACCCCAAGGCCACCAACGCGTGGCGGCTCTACGAGCTGGTGGCCGGCCACAAGATCGGCGCGCCGGAGATTCACGCGCCGCTGCGCGAGCCACCTCCCGTGCCAACGACCTCCATTTTCAGCCGCACCGACGGTATCGTCGCCTGGCAGTGCTGCGTCGAGAAGGAAGGGCCGTTGGCCGAGAACATCGAGGTCGAGTCGAGTCACTTCGGATTGGGATTGAACCCCGCCGTTCTGTATGCAATCGCCGACCGCCTGGCCCAGCCTGCGGGCAAGTGGCGTCCGTTCGACCGCAGCAGCGGAGTGCGCGCGTGGATCTATCGCGACCCGCGGCGCCGCGGCTGGTTCTGACGCCCCCGGGTTGCGAAAGGCATCACGCCCATGACGTCCATTGCGGCAAACGGCATCACGATCGAGTACGAATCGCTCGGCGATCCCGCGGCGCCGCCGATCCTGCTGATCATGGGTCTCGGAATGCAACTGATCGCCTGGCCGGATCCCTTCTGCCAGGGATTGGTCGACCGCGGCTTCCGCGTGATCCGGTTCGACAACCGCGATTGCGGGCACTCGTCGAAGATCCACGTTCGCCGCCAGCCGAACATCGTTGCGGCGCTCGCGGCCACCTGGCTGCGGCTGCCGGTGCGCGCGCCCTACACGCTGGACGCGATGGCCGCCGATGCCGTCGGCCTGCTCGATGCGCTCGCCGTTCCGCGCGCCCACATCGTGGGGCTGTCGATGGGCGGCATGATCGCGCAGGTGGTCGCCGCGACGTATCCGGATCGCGTGCTGAGCCTGACGTCCATCATGTCGTCGAGCGGCAGCCGCAAGGTTTCCCAGCCGCGGGCCGACGCGAAGCGGGCCCTGCTCAGCAAGCCTTCCGACCCCGACGATCCCGAGAGCGTCATCGAACATCTGATCGGGGTGTTCGGTGTCTTCGGCAGCCCCGCGTTTCCCACGGACCGCCATGAGCTGCGTGAACGGATCACCCGCAGCGTGCGCCGCGGCTACCATCCCGCCGGCGTGACCCGGCAACTGGTCGCGATCATCGCCTCGGGCGACCGCCGCCGATTGCTCCGGAAGATCACGGCGCCGGCACTCGTCATCCATGGTGCCGACGACCCGCTCGTGCCGGTGGAGGCGGGCAGGGACACCGCGCACCACATCGATGGCGCCAAGCTGATGGTCATCGAGGGCATGGGCCACGATCTCGCACCGGGGCTCTTGCCGATACTGGTCGACGCGATTGCCGCGCACTGCCGCGAGAGCCAGGACCGCCTGCGCGGCTGATCGGTTGCCGCAGGACGGCCTGACCCTTCGCGCCAACTGCCGTAAACTGGCGTCACTGAGACGACCCTGGAGGGATCCCCATGGACGAGCAACTGCGTATCGCCGCACTGGAGTACCACCGCCTGCCGACGGCAGGCAAGATCTCGATCACGCCGACCAAGGGTCTCACCAATCAGCGGGATCTCGCACTCGCCTATTCGCCGGGCGTGGCGGCGGCGTGCGACGCGATCGCCGCCGATCCGGCCGAGGCGCGCTCGCTGACGTCCCGCGGCAATCTCGTCGCGGTCATCACCAACGGCACCGCGGTTCTCGGCCTCGGCAACATCGGTCCGCTCGCCGGCAAGCCGGTGATGGAGGGCAAGGCCTGCCTGTTCAAGAAGTTCAGCGGCATCGACGTTTTCGACATCGAGATCGCCGAGACCGACCCGGAGGAGCTCGTCAAGACGATCGCCCGGCTCGAGCCCACGTTCGGCGGCATCAACCTCGAGGACATCAAGGCGCCGGATTGCTTCTACGTCGAGCGGAAGCTGCGCGAGCGCATGAAGATCCCGGTCTTCCACGACGACCAGCACGGCACGGCGATCGTCGCCGGCGCGTTCATGCTGAACGGGCTCAAGGTGGTCGGGAAGGACGTCGCCAAGGTGAAGCTGGTGTGCTCCGGGGCCGGCGCCGCCGCGATCGCGTGCCTCGACCTGATGGTCGGCGTCGGATTGAAGCGCGAGAACGTCATCGTTTGCGACAGCAGGGGAGTGATCTTCAACGGCCGCGAGACGCCGATGGAGGAGAACAAGGCGCGCTACGCCTGCAACACCGCGGCACGCACGCTGGCGGACGCCATCGCCGACGCCGACATCTTTCTGGGCCTCTCCGGCCCGAGGGTGCTGACGCAGGACATGGTCAAGCTCATGGCCCGCGACCCGCTGATCCTGGCGCTCGCGAATCCGGAGCCGGAGATCCTGCCGGCATTGGCAAAGGCAGTGCGTCCCGACGCCATCATCGCCACGGGCCGATCGGACTACCCGAACCAGGTGAACAACGTGCTCTGTTTTCCGTTCATCTTCCGCGGTGCGCTGGACGTCGGCGCGACGACGATCACGGAGGAGATGAAGCTCGCGTGCATGCGCGCCATTGCCGAGCTCGCGCACGCCGAGCAATCGGACATCGTGGCCCAGGCCTATGTCGGAGAGGACCTGACGTTCGGTCCGGACTACCTGATCCCGAAACCGTTCGACCCGCGGCTCATGGTGATCGTGCCGCCCGCGGTCGCCAAGGCGGCGATGGACAGCGGCGTCGCGACGCGGCCGATCGCCGATTTCGACGCCTATCGCGACCGCCTCTCGCAGTTCATATACCACTCGGGCCTCATCATGAAGCCCGTGTTCGCCGGCGCCAAGCGTGCGCCGAAGCGGGTCGCCTATGCCGAAGGCGAAGAGGAGCGCGTGCTGCGGGCGGTGCAGGTGGTCGTGGACGAAGGGCTGGCGAAGCCGGTGCTGATCGGCCGCCCGGAGGTGATTGCCGCGCGTGTCGACAAGTTCGGCTTGCGCCTGCGTGCCGGCACCGACTTCGAGCTCGTCAACATCAACAGCGATCCGCGCTACCGCGATTGCTGGCAGCTCTATTACCAGCTCATGGGGCGCAACGGCATCTCGCCGGAAGACGCGAAGGAAGCGGTCCTGCGCAAGCCTTCGCTCATCGGCGCACTGCTGCTCAGAATGGGCGAGTGCGACGCGCTGGTGTGCGGCACCGTCGGCAAATACCAGGCGCATCTGCGTCACGTGGCGGATGTCATCGGCGCGAGGCCCGATGCGCCCGTGTTCGCGGCGATGAACGGCCTGCTCTTGCCCAATCGCACGCTGTTCGTCTGCGACACCTACGTGAACCGGGATCCCTCCGCCGAGCAGCTGGTCGAAATCACGTGCCTGGCTGCCGATGCCGTCCGGCGGTTCGGCATCGTGCCGAAGGTGGCGCTGCTGTCGCACTCCAATTTCGGCAGCGACGATTCGGATTCGGCGCGCAAGATGCGCGAGACTCGGCGGCTGCTCGTCGAGCGCGTGCCGGGGCTGGAAGTGGACGGCGAGATGCACGGCGACGCGGCACTGTCGGAAATCATCCGCGGCCGGGTCCATCCGGACTCGACGCTCAAGGGCGAGGCCAACCTGCTCGTCATGCCGAACCTCGACGCGGCCAACATCTCGTTCAACCTGCTCAAGATCACCTGCGGCGATGGCGTGACGATCGGCCCGATCCTTCTGGGTGCGCGCAAGGCGGTGCTCATCGCCACGCCGTCGGCCACGGTGCGGCGGCTGGTCAATCTTACGGCGCTCGCGGTCGTTGGTGCGGCGGCAGGCGTCGACTGACGATTCGGGCGGGGTGATCGCAGCCTTGCGGCGAGGCCCCGCGCCGTCGACGCAGCCCGCGCCATGTCGATGACACCGGTCGCACCGAGAGGGGAGGCCCTGCGCCACGCGATTGCCTGGCTCGCGGAGCAGGAGGAGTGGTCTCCGGAACGCATCCAGGAAGCCTGCCTGCGCTTCGATGTCTCGCCCGCGGACGAGGAATTTCTCATCGCGGAAAATCGACGGCAGCGCGAGCAATCGCAACGGCAACGATGACCCCGGTGTTCAATGCAACGTTTCGCCCTCCGGCGGATGTCCGAGACCGACGTCGATCGCGTGAACCGTGCTGCCCAGCAGCGTGATGCTCCCCTTGCGGCGGTTGTTGCCGGTGTCGCTGTACTCGAAGCCGTAGATGCGCCGCAGCTGCATGCGCCCTTCGGCGTCGCGCCGGGGCCAGATCGACTCGAGCGCAACCGTGTCATCGAGAAACAGCAGCTGCTGGGCCTCGCACGCGGGGCGGATGGCCGCATTCGCCGTTTCGCGCGCCTTGAGACTGTCCCACAGGAACCACCCCGCGCCGGCGAGCACGAACAGAATGAGAATTTCCGGTATCCCCATATTTCCTGGATCGTTGGCCTGTCGGGGTGCGACTGCGCCGCCGGGAACGGTACCGTGCATGCCAATTGCCCGACAGCCCGCATTCTGCCAGCATAGCTGTCGACGGCGACGCAGGCGCGCGACATTTTCGCGGCGATCGTCGCGCCGGCTGCCGCCCCGTGCTTGTCCCGCGGGCAGCACTCAAGGAGATCGCGTTTGAATTCGCTCGACAAGCGGCTGGCCGCACTCACCCCCGACGTGCTTTCGAACCTCCGGCGCGGAATCGAAAAGGAAGGCCTCCGCGTTCGCATCGACGGCACGCTGGCCGACACGCCGCACCCCGCGGGGCTGGGGTCGGCGCTCACGCATCCGCACATCACGACGGATTTCAGCGAATCGCAGTTGGAGCTCATCACCGGCGTCCACGCCGATGTCGACGCGTGCCTGGCTGAACTGACCGAGATCCATCGGGTCGTCTACCGGCACCTGGGCGAGGAATTGCTCTGGTGCACGAGCATGCCGTGCAAACTGCCCGACGAGGACCAGATTCCGCTCGGGCAGTACGGCACGGCGAACGTCGGCAGGCTCAAGACGGTCTACCGCCAGGGATTGGCGCATCGGTACGGCAGGCGGATGCAGACCATTTCGGGCATCCACTACAACTTTTCGCTGCCGGAGGCGGCCTGGCCGATGCTCCAGGAGGCCGACGGGGACCGCAGCCCCGCCGACGGCTACCAGGACCGCGGGTACTTTGCCCTGATTCGCAACTTTCGCCGGCACTCATGGCTGCTGCTCCTGCTGCTCGGGGCATCGCCTGCCGTCTGCGGCACGTTTCTCGCCGGGCGAGTGCATCGGCTGACGCCGTGGGAAACCGGAACCTATATCGCGCCGTACGGCACTTCGCTGCGCATGGGTGGGCTGGGGTACCAGAGCGATGCGCAGGCCTCGTTGGCGGTGAGCTTCAACTGCCTCAAGAGCTACGCCGTTTCGCTCAATCGCGCGCTCACTGAGACCTACCCACCATACGCGGCCATCGGCGTAAACGACGGCGCGAACTACCGCCAGCTATCGACGTCGCTGCTGCAGATCGAAAACGAGTTTTACGGAACGATCAGGCCGAAGCAGCGAATCCGGCGCGGCGAGCGACCGCTGCGCGCGCTGGGCGAGCGCGGCGTCGAATATGTCGAGGTGCGCTTGGTCGACGTAAACCCGTTCCATCCGGTCGGCATCAGTGCCGACGAAATGCGCTTGCTGGACATCTTCCTGCTCCATTGCCTGTTGAGCGGGAGTCCCGACGATTCACCGCAGGAAATCGCCGCCGATTCTCTCAATCAGCATCTCGTTGCCGAACGCGGCCGCGACCCCGATCTCCGTTTGGATCGGGGAGGGATGCCGATCGCGCCAGCCGAGTGGGGTGCCGGAATGCTCGGCGACTGCGAGCCGATCGCGGCGGCTCTGGACGCGGCCTGCGGTGACGGGGCCCACGGCAGGGTCCTCGCCGCCGCCCGCGCTGCGCTGGAGGATCCCGATTCGCTGCCTTCGGCCCGCGTGCTGCACGCAGCCGAACACAGCTTCGGCAAGTCTTTTCCCGGCTTCGCTCTGGCCCAGTCCCTGCGCCATCGGCGTGCCCTGCTGGATCTGCCGTTGGCCGCGGATGTCGCGGCGCGCTACGCGAGGATGGCCGAGGAATCGCTCGTCGCGCAGCGCGAGATCGAAGCCGCCGATACGATTCCGTTCGAAACCTACCGCCAGCAATATCTCGCGCAGGATCTGATGAGCGGCGCGCATTTCCAATCGATGTCAGGCGAGAAATCGCGATAGCCGCGCGACGCCCTCCGCCAGTCGTTCCTCGCTTGCCGCGAAGCACCAGCGCGCGAATCCCTCGCCTTCAGGACCGAAGGCGCTCCCCGGCGCCAGTCCGAGCTTCGCGTCGCGCACGAGCTGCTTGCAGAACGCCAGGCTGTCGGCCACGCCGCGCACCCGGAAGAACACGTACATCGCGCCGGGCGGCGGGGCCACCTCGATTCCCGGTATCGCGTTGAGCGCGTGACACAGGAAGTCGCGCGCGTTGCGATAGCGGGCGAGCGTGTGGACGACGGTCCCTTCGCCTTGCGTGATCGCGGCGAGCCCTGCACGTTGCACGAAACCGGGCGAGCAGGAGGTGTTGTACTCGATCAGCTTGCCGAGATCAGGCATCAGCGGCGCCGGTGCGACGATCCATCCGAGCCGCCATCCGGTCATGAGCCACGCCTTCGAGAAGCTGTTGGTGCTGACGATGCGGTCGCCTGGCGCCGCAAGATCGAGGAACGACGGGGCGCGCGCGACGCCATCGCCGGCGTCGCCATAGTAGAGCCGTTCGTACACGTCGTCGGCGACGATCCATATGCCATGCCGGCGGCAATGCTCGAGGATCACCGCCTGACTTGCGCGATCGAGCGTCCAGCCCGTCGGATTGTTGGGCGAATTGATCATCACGACTCGTGTGCCCGGCGTCAGCGCGGCGATGAGCTTCGGCACATCGAGGCGCCAGTTGCCTGCAGCGAAATCCAGCGCCACGCGGACGACCTCGGCGCCGAGGATCCTCGGGATCTCGGTGAGATTCGGCCACAACGGCGTCACGCAAACGACGCGGTCGCCCGGGTCGACCAGCGCTTCGACCGTCAGCATCAGCGCCGACATCCCCGATGCCGTCACTGCGACGTTGTCGGCCGACACCGGCACGGCACCCGGCAGCTGCATCCGCGAAACGTAACGCGCGATCGCCTCGCGCAATTCGGGAATGCCGAAGTTCTGCGTATAGAACGTGTCGCCGGCCGCGAGCGCGGCGACCGCGGCCTCGCGAATGTGCGGCGGGGTCACCTCGTCGGGTTCGCCGAACCAGAAGGCGAGGATCCCGGGGTCGCCCATCCCGGCGTTCGCAACCTCGCGGATCTGCGACGCCACGAGCGAGCGCACGGCGCTCCGCGCGCAGAGATCAAGGCGTGAGTCGAGGCTTGGCATGGGCGACAGAATCCGGAGTCGTTGCGGGACGCGAAGCGGTTCAGGCTGATTGTGATGCGGGTGGCCAGTAGCGCGAAAAGAATGCAGAATCCGCAATGCATCCGCGCGTCCGGCAACCGATACGATGATAACCAAGATATTGCCTCGAATCGCGGACATTTCGCTTTGTCCGGTCGGTCGCCGGCTTGGCGCGACCCGACGGCAACGCCAACCTTCACGGTCGACAAGGATCGGACTGCGTCGGGCTCTCGGAGCCCCATTGCATCCGTGTCCCGACTGAATGCGTCCGCTCGACGGAATAACGGTCGTTGCGCTGGAGCACGCGATATCCGCGCCGTTCTGCACACGCCAGCTCGCCGATCTCGGCGCGCGCGTGATCAAGGTCGAGCGCCCGGGCAGCGGTGATTTCGCCCGGGCCTACGACGAACGGGTTCGGGGCCAGGCCTCGCATTTCGTGTGGACGAATCGGTCCAAGGAAAGCCTGACGCTCGACGTGAAGCACCCGGACGCAAAAACCGTTCTCGCGAGATTGCTGCAGCGCGCGGATATCCTGGTCCAGAACCTCGCGCCAGGTGCCGCGGACAGGCTCGGCCTGGGCTACGAGGCCGTCTCCGCGGAAAATCCGCGGCTCATCGTCTGCGACATTTCCGGCTACGGCGCCGACGGGCCTTACCGCGACAAGAAGGCCTACGATCTGCTGATCCAGTCCGAATCCGGGTTTCTTTCGATTACGGGCACCGCCGACGAACCGGCCAAGGCGGGCTGCTCGATTGCCGACATCGCGGCCGGCATGTACGCCTACAGCAACATTCTGGCCGCACTTCTGCTGCGGGGAACGACCGGCCGCGGCTGCCGGATCGACGTTTCGATGCTCGAAAGCATGGTCGAGTGGATGTCGTATCCGCTCTACTATGCGTTCGAGGGCGCGGAACCGCCACGTCGCACCGGTGCCGAACATGCGACGATCTATCCCTATGGCCCGTTTGCAACCAGCGACGGCAAGATCGTGATGCTCGGCATCCAGAACGACCGCGAATGGGTGACGTTCTGCGAACGGGTGCTGGAGCAGCCTGGACTCGCGCGCGAGGCGAAGTTTTCCTCGCATTCGGCACGCGCCGCCCATCGCGATGAGTTGCGGGCGATCATTGCCGAATCGTTCGCTCCATTGACGGCTCACCAGGTCGTCCTCCGCCTGGATTCCGCACAAATCGCGAATGCACGCATGAACGACATGCACGAGGTCTGGGCTCACCCCCAGCTCGCCGCGCGTCGGCGGTGGGTCGACGTTGGCAGTGCGGCCGGCACCATCCCGGCACTATTGCCTCCCGGCCTGCCGAATGCATTCGAGCCGCGAATGGACCCCGTGCCCGGTGTCGGCGAGCACACGGAGGCAATTCTGGCCGAGCTGGGCTACGGCGATGCCGAGATCGCTACGCTGCGCGCTGCCCGGGCGATCTGACACCAGCTTTCCAGACGAGGCCGCGAACGGTGGACAATCGAGGTGCAGAGCTCGCGTCGACGCGAACCACGCGCGCGCCGCGCGGAAGCGGGGGTCGTCTGGGCCGAGGCGGGCCCGAGTCGGCGTACGCCTGGGCGCGACTCGGCGTGTCGCTGCTGCTGTCGACGATCGGCGGCGTGGGGATGTGGTCCGTTGTCGTCGCACTGCCCGCGGTTCAGGCGGAGTTCGGCGTTGCCCGCGCCGATGCTTCGCTCCCGTACACGCTGACGATGGTCGGTTTCGGATTGAGCGGGATCCTCATGGGCCGGCTCTCCGATCGCTTCGGGGTCACGGTGCCGGTGATGCTCGGGGTCGTTGCGATGGCGCTCGGCTATGCGGCAGCAGCCTCGGCAACGACCCTCTGGCAATATGTGCTCGCCCAGGGCCTGTTGATCGGAGTCGGGAGCGCATCGACGTTCGGACCGCTTCTCGCTGACATCTCGATGTGGTTCAACCGGCGTCGCGGTGCGGCGGTGGGAGTATTCGCAAGCGGGAACTATGTCGCCGGTGCGCTCTGGTCTCCGGTGGTGCAGCATTTCGTCGACGCCGATGGGTGGCGCCAGACCCACTTCGGCATCGCGGTGTTCTGCGCCGCGACCATGCTGCCGCTCGCCCTTTTCCTGCGGAGGCCACCGCCCGCCGTCGAGACGTTGCCGACCGGCGCATCGACGGCAGCGCGGTCCGCGCGCGGACTCGGACTTTCGCCAGCCGCGCTGCAGACTCTGCTCGTCATCGCGGGCCTGGCCTGCTGCGTGGCGATGTCGATGCCGCAGGTGCATCTGGTTGCGTACTGTGGCGACCTCGGCTACGGCGCAGCGCGCGGTGCGCAGATGCTGTCGCTGATGCTGGCGTGCGGCATCGTCAG
>Ga0209253_10004100_pt1 | contig 12732 bp, 9 predicted proteins | sample FrelakmetBRP12BR_FD_187145 | JGI IMG/M metagenome (GOLD analysis project Ga0209253, IMG submission 187145) | Freshwater lake sediment microbial communities from the University of Notre Dame, USA, for methane emissions studies - BRP12 BR (SPAdes)... | ecosystem: Environmental > Aquatic >...
CCGACGCCAAAGCTCGCTGGGCGCGCGGGCTGAAGAGCAAAGCTTCGCGCTTTGCGATTACTGGGACGACGGCTTCGGCTGGGAGGACGCCTGCAACACGAGCAAGCCGCTCGCACGCGCCTTCAACGCCTGCTACCTGCTCACCTATTCAGCGCAGGACTACCCGAACGAGAGCTGGAACTCGCCGATCCTGAACTGGGGCCGGCGCTACGTGCGCAACAACATCGACGATCTGCGTTCCAAGTGCGGTGACGGCAGCGCGATCGCACGATCGTTCTCGGGCGCGTTCGTCGACGATCGTGTCGAGCTCTATCTCGGCTTTTTCTATTCCAAGGACGTGCCCGGGCGCGCCGAGACGCTCTTGCACGAGGCGCGGCACATGGGCGGCAAGTCGCACAACGCCAACTTCCCGGCCGGCTCCGTGTTCGGCGCCGGAAAGAGCGGGGCGGACTCGAGCTGGTCCTACGAGGGGGCGTGGATGTACGGCGCGCTCTACCTGTGGTGGTTCTACGCTGCCGGCGCACGCACCACGTCGGCCCTGCGCGAGCGCGCGCGTCAGCGCGGCAATCTCGTGATCGATAACGCGTTCGCGACGCACCCGGGATTCAGCATCTGATCCCCGCGGCCGGCTCTCGCTCTTGCCCTCGGGAGCCGGTACCGCAGCTGTGCTGCGGAGGTTCCCCAGTGCTCCTCGCAGCCTGGCGGCGAGTTCTCAGAGATCGGGGAGCAGCAGGGGGCGTGCCCTCGCGTAGCGTGCAGCCTAGCAAGCAGCGACCGGCGCAGACGCGTGCAATTGGTCATTGCGCACTTGCTACGATGGAACCATCCTCCGCGGGACGCTTCACCTGCGAGGGCCCGTGCTCGCCTCACTCACGCAACGACTTCAGGAGATCACCGAGGAACCCTGGCTTCCGGTTTCGACCGGGGCGCTTGCAGGCGTGTTCGCCTTCGCGGCGTTCGTGCTTTGGCTCGGGCACTCGGGCGAGCGATGGGTCTGGGTGCTCGACCACGCCAACCTCGCGTTCCACGAGGCCGGGCATCCGATCTTCGGCCTGCTCTCCTATCGCCTGGCGGTGTACGGCGGGACTCTCGGTCAGCTTGCGTTCCCGCTCGTGACCACCCTGGCGTTCTGGTCGCGCCGACATCCGGCGAGCTTTGCGCTGTGCGGTACCTGGCTCTGCGAAAACCTGTTCAACATCGCGACCTACATGGCCGATGCACGTGCGATGAGGCTTCCGCTCGTCGGGGGACTCGACCCGCAAGACGCGCACGACTGGCATAAGATTCTCTCGCGCTGGGGGCTTCTGCGCTGGGACACGACGCTCGCCTTTGGATTGCGCACGATCGGCTGGGTGGGGATGCTGGCCCTGTGCGGCTGGCTCGCGCTTCGCTGGCAGCGCGATCGCGCGGAGCGTTGAATTGAATCGGGGTCCGAACGGACGCGAGCCGGAAGCGTGGCCCAGCTTCGGGACGCTTGCGAGCCGTTCGTTCTGAGGGCGCAACCTGCGTGCGGCAAAGCCGCTTTACAGCGGCGAGTAGTCGTTGCTGTCTGCCGGGCTCGAACCGCCCCGAGCCCAGTTCCTCACCAAGGTGTAGCCGACGGCGAGCAGGACCGGCCCGAGAAAGATGCCGATGAACCCGAACGCGACCAAGCCGCCGAAGACGCCGAGCAGGACGAGGACGAGGGGCATGGCCGAGCCGCGACTGATCAGAAGCGGCTTCACGACGTTGTCGATCCCGCTGATGACGACGAATCCCCAGATCGCCATGAACAGTGCCCACCCGAGGCGTTGCTCGGTTGCGAGCCACACGGTCGCGCCAATCCACACGATCGGCGGTCCTGCCGGAACGATCGACAGCACCGCGACGAGGCCGCCCAGCGCAAGCGCGGCTGGCACCCTCGCGATGGCGAAGCCGATCGCCGCAACGACGCCCTGAGCGAGGGCCGTGCCGACGATCCCGAAGATCACGCCGCGCACGGTGCCTTCGATCGTTTCGAGAACGGTTTCCGACATCGCGCCGGCAACGCGGCGCATCGCGTCACGCACGCCGCGCACGATCGCTTCGCCGTCGCGATAGAAGAAGAAGCCGATGAACATCGCCACCACCATCTGCAGCACGCCTTGACCGACGACCTTGCCGGCGCCGACGAGCAACACGCGCCCAGGCTCGATCAGCCGCTGGAGAAGCCTCAAGAGCTCCTCGCGGCTTTCCACGAGCCGATGCCAATAGCCGTCGAGCCAGGGACCCACCCAGGGTAAACGCTTTAGCCATTCGGGCGGCGAGGGCGGGCCGCTCTGGACCCAACCCTCGATTGCGCTCGCGAGCTTGGGGAAGTTTTCGACCAGGCTCACGGCGAGAAGGGCCAGGGGGACCACGAAAAGGACGACCACGAGCAGCGTGAGAAGGCTCGCCGCCCCGGTGTCGCTTCCCCGGAGCAGTGCGCGGAGCCGGCGATACAGCGGCCAGGTGGCGAGACAGAACACTGCTGCAAGCAGGCTGGCCGTGACGAACGGCTGCAGCACGACGAAGCAGCCGATCGCGAGAAAGGCGATCGCGCAGATGCGGATAAGCTGGTCGGTCTTCACGAGGCGGACGGGGGCGCAACGCCGCACGCGGCGCTGTAGTCTATCAGCCCTTGTCGGCATGCCACTAATTAGCTCAGTCTCAGTCTGCACGCCACGAGAAGGCTGGTTTGCTGCCACACATGACCTCAGCGTTTCCCTACTGGCGCCTCGCCGGCGTCTACTTTTCCTATTTCGCGTTCGTCGGCGCGTTCCACCCCTACCTCGGCCTCTACCTTCAAGCGCTCGGCCAGTCCGCATGGCATATCGGCCTGCTCGTCGCCGCCATGCAACTGTTGCGGATCGTCGCGGCGAATTTCTGGGCATGGCGGGCCGACCGTGAGGGCCGGCGGGAGGCGACGCTGCGCTTCGCGGCTGCACTCGGCGCGGCGGCATGGTGCGCCATGTTCCGCGCGCACGACGTCGCGCAGCTCGCGGTCGTCCTGGCGTTCGTGGCGTTGTTCACCGGCGGCGTGGTGCCGCTCGCCGAAGCAATCACGGTGGGCCACTTGCGCGAGAATCTCGCCCGGTACGGCTCAGTGCGGGTCTGGGGCTCGGTCGGCTTCATCGTCGCCGTTCTAGGGGTCGGCGCGCTTCTCGATCGGATCACGATTCTCGCCCTGCCCTGGGCGGTGTTCGCGACGCTTGTGGCGCTGCTCGGCTTCGCGTTTGCGATGCCTTTGACGTCGCATCCTCGCGCACGTCGCGGCGACTCGGTGCTGCCGATGCTCGTACGCCCCGAGATTGCGCTTTTCCTCGGCTCCGCATTCCTGATGCAAGTCGCGCACGGCCCGCTCTACACGTTCTTCTCGATCTATCTTGCCGATCACGGATACTCGAAGACCGCGGTGGGCGTGCTGTGGTCTCTCGGTGTCGTGGCGGAGATCGGCGCCTTCCTCGTGATGCCGCGGCTGCTCGGACGATTCGGTCCGTGGCCGATCCTGGTGGCGAGCTTTTCCGCCGCGGCGCTCCGATTCGCTGTCCTAGGCTGGGCAGTGGAAAGTCCGGCGGTAATCGCGCTGGCTCAGCTCCTGCACGGCGCCACGTTCGGCATTCATCATGCCGCGTGTTTTGCCGTGGTGAGCCGGTGGTTCCCGGGAGCTCGCCACACCCGCGGGCAAGGGCTCTATCTGTCGATCTCGTTCGGGGCAGGGGGTATGGTGGGCGGGCTGGCGAGCGGGGCGGCCTGGACGCTGGTCGGTCCCGCCTGGACCTTTACGCTCGCCGCTGCCGCCGCGATTGCCGGGCTCGCGCTGCTCGTCCCGAGGCGCCGGGCGCTCGCAGGCCCCGCGGCCGTTGGGTAGGATTGCGCTTTGGCTCCGAACCGCTTGACGCCGCGGACGGTAACGCGGCAATCCGGCTGCTTCGCAGCATGTCGACACGCCGCGTCGCGCGTCATGACCTTCACTTGTTTACCGCAATTCGCACCATGCGTCTTCCCTGGAATTCACCCGTTGGCGTCTGGCTCCTAGCACTGCTATTGCTTTCCGCCTGCTCCACCACGACACAGCCGGGTGCCGTGGGGGCGGATCGCAAGCAGCTGCTGCTCGTGTCTTCCGACGCCTTGAACCAGTCTGCCGCGAAGCAATATGCCCAGCTCACCCAGCAAGCGGCACAAAAAGGCGCACTCGACGCCGATCCGGCCCAGACGGCTCGCGTCAAGCGAATTGCCGACCGCCTCATTCCCCAGACGGCAGTGTTCCGTCCCGACGCCAAGGGTTGGAGCTGGCAGGTGCATGTGCTTTCGTCCAAGGACGTAAACGCATGGTGCATGCCGGGCGGCAAGATCGCGGTCTACACGGGTCTGATCAACCAGGTGAACCCGACTGACGACGAGCTGGCGGCGGTCATGGGCCATGAGATCGCTCACGCCCTCCGCGAGCACGCACGCGAGCGCGTCTCCCAGGAACTCGCGTCGTCGGCGGTGGTCGGCGTGGGGGCAGCCCTGCTCGGCGTGGGCCGTCTGGGTGCGGATCTGGGCGGCGCGCTCGCGCAGGTGACCTTCAACCTCCCGTTCTCGCGCGAGCACGAACGCGAGGCGGACCGTATCGGCGTCGAGTTGGCTGCGCGCGCCGGCTACGACCCGCGCGCCGCGGTCACGCTGTGGCAGAAGATGGAGAAGGCGGGCGGGGGCAGCCCGACCGAGTTCCTTTCCACTCATCCGGCACCGGAGAGCCGAATCGCCGACCTCGAGGTGTATTCCGAGAAAGTGATGCCTCTCTACGAGCAGGCACGCAAGCGTTGACGGCAGATCGGTGTGCCGAATCGACGCGTGGCCTCCGCGGGGGCGGCCTGTCTCGTTCGACTATAATTACAGGTCCAAGAGATCGGCACCATGGTTCCACAAACGCTCTATGACAAGCTCTGGGCGAGCCATCTCGTCCACGTCGAGGAAGACGGTACGGCGCTCCTCTACATCGACCGCCATCTCGTCCACGAGGTCACGAGCCCGCAAGCCTTCGAGGGTCTGAAGCTCGCCGGGCGCAAGGTGTGGCGGACCGACTCGGTGGTGGCCACCGCCGACCACAACACGCCGACGACCGACTGGGACGCCGGGATCGCCGACCCGATCTCACGTACCCAGGTCGAGACGCTCGATGCGAACATCCGCGTGCACGGGGTCAAGGCCTACTTTCCCTTCCGTGACGCGCGTCAGGGCATTGTCCATGTCATCGGTCCGGAGAACGGCGCCACGCTGCCCGGCATGACGGTGGTGTGCGGCGACTCGCACACGAGCACGCACGGCGCATTCGCGTGTCTCGCGTTCGGCATCGGCACGTCCGAAGTGGAGCATGTGCTCGCGACGCAGTGCCTGATGCAGAAGAAATCGCGCAACATGCTCGTACAGGTGGACGGCCGTCTGCCCCGCGGGTGCACCGCCAAGGACATCATCCTGCATGTCATCGGCAGGATCGGCACTGCGGGCGGCACCGGTTGCGCGATCGAGTTCGCGGGCACGGCGATCCGCGCGCTGTCGATGGAAGGCCGCATGACGGTCTGCAACATGGCGATCGAAGCGGGCGCGCGCGCCGGCATGGTCGCGGTGGACGAGACGACGATTGCCTATCTCAAGGGGCGATCTTTCGCCCCCGAGGGCGAGTTCTGGGATCGCGCCGCAGCTCATTGGCGCACCTTGACCTCCGACGCGCACGCGAAGTTCGACCGCGTGGTGTCGGTGGATGCGCAGGAGATCAAGCCGCAAGTCACGTGGGGAACGTCTCCGGAGATGGTGGTCACCATCGAGGACCGCGTGCCCGACCCGGAAAAGGAAAAAGACCCGACGCGCCGCGACGCGATGGAACGCGCGCTCGTGTACATGGGGCTCGCGCCCAACGCAACGATGACGTCGATCAAACTCGACAAGGTATTCATCGGCTCATGCACCAACTCGCGCATCGAGGACCTGCGCGCGGCCGCCGCCGTCGTGAAGGGGCGGCGCGTCGCGAAGAACGTGCGGCTCGCGCTCGTGGTGCCGGGCTCGGGCCTGGTCAAGGCGCAGGCGGAGCGCGAAGGCCTGGACCGTATCTTCAGGGACTCGGGTTTCGAATGGCGAGAACCGGGATGCTCGATGTGCCTCGCCATGAATGCCGACCGGCTCGAGCCGGGTGAGCGCTGCGCCTCGACGTCCAACCGCAACTTCGAGGGGCGGCAGGGCACCGGCGGTCGGACTCACCTGGTCAGTCCGGAGATGGCGGCCGCAGCGGCGATCGCCGGGCATTTCGTCGACGTCCGTTCCTGGACGTAACCTTCTCAATCCGCCATGGAAAAGTTCATCGTCCACGCCGGACTTGTCGCACCGCTCGACCGGGCGAACGTCGACACCGACGCCATCATCCCGAAGCAGTTCCTGAAGTCGATCAAGCGGTCGGGATTCGGGCCGAACCTGTTCGATGCGTGGCGATACCGGGACGTCGGCGAGCCCGGCATGGACAACACCAAGCGTGCGGTGAACCCGGACTTCGTGCTGAATCAGCCGCGGTACCAGGGCGCCTCGATCCTGCTCGCACGAAGGAACTTCGGCTGCGGGTCGAGCCGCGAGCATGCGCCTTGGGCGCTCTCCGACTATGGCTTCCGCGCCGTGATCGCCCCGTCTTTCGCAGACATCTTTTTCAACAACTGCTACAAGAACGGTCTGCTTCCGATCGTGCTTGCGGAAGCCGACGTGGAGCGACTTTTTCATGACGTCGCGGCGTTTCCTGCCTTCCGGTTGGTGATCGATCTCCCCGAGCAGACGGTGCGCTACGTCGACGGCAGCAGGACGATGTCCTTCGACATCGATCCATTCCGAAGGTATTGCTTGGTCAACGGCCTCGACGAGATCGGCCTCACGCTGCGTCATGCAGACAAGATCCGCGCGTTCGAGGCGCAGCGCCGGGTCGAGCAGCCCTGGCTTTTCAGTGGCGACCGGTGAGCGGCCGTCGGCTCTGCCGCGCCAGGCTTTGCAGGGCCCAGAGGCAACTCCCAACCAAGGGCGAGCCTTCTCGGCATGAAAATCGCAGTCCTCCCCGGTGACGGCATCGGGCCCGAAATCGTGACGCAGGCCGTCAAGGTACTCCGCCGCGTGGCGCAGGACGGCATGGCACTCGATCTGGTCGAGGCGCCGGTGGGCGGGGCGGGCTATGACGCCTCGGGGGATCCGCTCCCGGATGCGACGCTCGCGATGGCCAGGGAAGCCGACGCCATTCTGTTCGGTTCGGTGGGAGGACCGCAGTACGATACGTTGCCGCGCGCGAAACGGCCCGAGCAAGCGCTGCTGCGACTCCGTAAAGCGCTTGGCCTCTTCGCCAACCTGCGGCCTGCGACCATCTATCCCGAATTGGCGGCCGCCTCGACGCTCAAGCCCGAGGTGGTCGCAGGCCTCGACATCCTGATCCTTCGCGAGCTCACCGGCGACATCTATTTTGGCGAGCCGCGCGGCATCCGGACACTCGACTCGGGCGAGCGCGAAGGCTTCGATACGATGCGCTACTCAGAACGTCGCGAACCCGCTCGCGGCCATCCTTTCGGCAGCGATGATGCTGCGCTACAGTCTCGACCGGGACGGCGTCGCCGACCGCATAGAAGCGGCGGTGCGCCGAGTGCTGGCGGGGCGACTGCGCACGGCGGACATCGACGCGCCGGGAATGACACGCGTGGGCACGGACGCAATGGGCGACGCGGTAGTCGCCGCGCTCTAGCGGCGTAATCGATGCGAGAGGTGATGCGATGACACGAGTCGGGATGGTCGGCTGGCGCGGCATGGTGGGTTCGGTCCTCATGCAGCGAATGCTCGAAGAGCGCGACTTCGACCACGTCGAAGCAGTGTTTTTCACCACCTCCAACGTCGGTGGTGCCGGCCCGAAGATCGGCCGCGACGTCCCGCCGCTCCGGGACGCGAAGTCCATCGATGAGCTCAAGAGCATGGACGTCATCGTCACCTGCCAGGGCGGCGATTACACCAACGAGATTTACCCGAAGCTTCGCGCAGCCGGCTGGGATGGCTACTGGATCGACGCTGCCTCAGCGCTTCGCATGCACAAGGACGCAATCATCATCCTCGATCCCGTGAACATGCATGTGATCAAGGATGGGCTCGCGAAGGGCATCAAGGACTACATCGGCGGCAACTGTACGGTGAGCCTGATGCTCATGGCGCTCGACGGGCTGTTCAAGGCGGGCCTGGTCGAATGGATGAGCGCGATGACCTATCAGGCCGCGTCGGGCGCCGGCGCGCAGAACATGCGAGAGTTGCTCGCGCAGATGGGCGCGGCACACGCCGTTGCGGCGGACCTGCTTGCCGATCCGGCCTCGGCGATCCTCGAGATCGACCGCAAGGTCGCCGATGTCTTGCGCTCGGACCGCTTGCCGAAGGAAAACTTCGGTGCGCCGCTTGCGGGCTCGCTCATCGCCTGGATCGACAAGGACATGGGCAACGGCCAGTCGCGCGAGGAGTGGAAGGGCCAGGCCGAGGGCAACAAGATCCTCGGTCGAGAAGGGAACCCGATCCCGATCGACGGCCTGTGCGTGCGGATCGGCGCGATGCGCTGCCACAGCCAGGCGCTCACCATCAAGCTCACGCGCGACGTGCCGCTCGACGAGATCGAAGGCATGCTCGCTGCGGCGAATCCGTGGGCGAAGGTGATCCCCAATCAGCGCGAGATCACGGTGCGCGAGCTCACCCCTGCTACCGTCACGGGAACATTGAACGTACCCGTCGGGCGGCTGCGCAAGCTCTCGATGGGACCGCAGTATCTGGCCGCGTTTACCGTCGGCGACCAGTTGCTCTGGGGCGCGGCCGAGCCGCTGCGGCGCATGCTCAACATCCTGCTCGAAGGACCGAGCACTCGCACTCCGCGCCGCGAAGTGGCGGCGGCGTAAGCGCCGCGGTTTGGGCCCCCGGGCGTTTCGTCGCCGCGTTTCGCGAGCGGTACGCGCTCCCCTTTACATCGAAGCGCGATCGGCGTCAGCCTTTCGACGCGCGAGCGTGAACTACGCCAAAAGGCCCTTGCGCAATAGTTCGCTTTGTCACACGTTTTCAGGCGGTTCCTCAGCTTGCGCGGCTAAGGGCCTGATGTTAATTTAGCTTCTCGTAAAAACGCTCTCGCAGGGGTGGGTCGGTGGGAACGCCAATCAGTAGAAAACTTCGTCGCTATGTGGCCCTCGCGCTGCTCGCGCCCGCTGCTGCAATGGGTGCTGGGCTTGGCAAGCTCACGGTTCTGTCGGGACTCGGACAGCCCTTGAATGCCGAAATCGAGGTCGTATCCCTGCAACCGGGCGAGCGTGAATCGCTCCAGGCACGGCTCGCTTCGCTGGACGCATTCCGCCAGGCGAACATCGAGTTCTCGCCTGCGCTCGCGAGCGTGCAGACCGCGGTCGAGCGACGCGCAAATGGCCGCACGGTGATCAAGCTCACCTCGTCGCAGCCGCTCAACGAACCGTTCCTCGATGTCCTCTTGGAACTCTCGTGGGCGAGCGGCCGGCTGGTGCGCGAGTACACCTTCCTGCTCGATCCGGCCGAATACAAAGGGCCGCAGGCGATTACCGCACCCGTGGTGACGGCAGCGCCCGCAGCGACAGTGCCCGCACCTGCCGAGCAGAGCGCAGCGGCTGCTGCACCCGAGCCGCGCGCAACCGCGCAAGCACCAGCACCCGTTGCCGCGCCGGCGCCGACCCAACCACCGGCCGCGTCCACCGCCCCGACGGCGGCGGCCAAAGCTGCACCGGCGCCGCGCGCTCCCAGCGGGGCGTACGAGGTGAAGAGCGGCGACAACCTCATCAAGATCGCGCAGGCGAATCTGCCCGAAGGCGTTACGTTGCAGCAGATGCTCGTCGCCCTCTACCGCGCGAACGAGGATGCGTTCTCCGGCAAGAACATGAACCGCCTGCGCGCGGGCCGCATCCTGACGATTCCGGATCGCGAAGCCGCAGCGAGCGTTGCCGTCGGCGAAGCGCGGCGCATCTACACTACGCACGTCAGTGAATGGAACGACTACCGGGCGAAGGTCGCCGCTGCTGTCGCCGGCGCGCCGACTGCGGACAAGCCGGACGCAGGCCAGCAGGTATCCGGCCGCATCACGCCGAAGGTAGAGGAACCGCCCGTTGGCGACGTCGCCAAGGACAAGCTCAAGCTTTCCAAGGCCGATGAGGCGAAGGGCGGGGCGGCCGCTCGCGCGGCGCAGCAGGACGATCTCGCGGCCCGCGACAAGGCGCTCAAGGAAGCGAACAGCCGCGCCGCGGATCTCGAGAAGAACGTGCAGGACCTGCAGAGGCTCGTCGAGCTGAAAAACCAGCAGCTCGCACAGTTGCAGCAGCAGGCCCAGGTCCCGGCCAAGCCCGCGGAGCAGGCCAAAGCGGTGGACACGCCCACGGCCGCCGACGCGGCGAAGCCGGCGGCGCCCGAAGCACCGAAGCCATCGGAAGCACCGAAGCCATCGGAAGCATCGAAGCCCGCGGAAGCGGCGAAGTTGGCGGAGCCGCCGGCACCGGTTGCGCCGGCCGCGGCACCCGAGGCCGCGAAGGCACCGGAAGCGCCCAAAGCGGCCGAGGCGCCGAAGCCGGCACCCAAACCCGTTGCACCCGCGGTCGCGCCAGAGACGGGCTTCCTTGATTCGCTGTTGGAGAACTCCGGCAGCCTCGCGGGCCTCGGCGCCGTGATCCTCGCGGCGCTCGGGGGCGTCTGGTTCTGGCGTCGCAAGCGCACCTCCAAGCTCGAATCGACCCTGCTCGGAGGGCCGCCGACGACCGACACCAGTTCCGTGTTCGGGTCGAGCGGGGGACGCAGCATCGACACCGGCAGTGCGCTCCAGACCGACTTCAGCCAGACCGGCATCGGCGCCATCGACACCGACGAGGTCGATCCGGTCGCCGAGGCCGACGTATACATGGCATATGGCCGCGATGCGCAGGCCGAGGAGATCCTGAAGGAGGCGCTGCAGAAGGATCCCACGCGCCAGGCGGTGCGCCTGAAGCTGCTCGAGATCTACGCCTTGCGCAAGGATCTCAAAGCGTTCGAGACCGCGGCCGGGGAGCTCTTCGCGGCGTCCGGCGGGCAAGGCGCCGAGTGGGAGAAGGCTGCCGCGCTCGGGCGCCAGCTCGATCCGGCCAACTCGATGTACGGGGGCAGCGTTGCCGTGTCCGGCGCGGTCCCGACCGCTGCTGCCGCTGCGGCCACCGCAGCTGCAAGTTCGCATGCCCTCGCGGCCGAGAACCTTCTCAAGAGCGCCGGGATTCCGAAAGTTGACTTCGATCTCGACGCGCCCCCGGCCGCCGAGAAGCCCGATATCGAGCTCGACGCGATGCCGGTAGCAGCGAGCGGGTCCGTCGATCTCGGTCTCGGTCTCGATCTCGATCTCGACGCGGGGGACGACCAGAAGAGCGACTTTACCTCCAAGGGCACGCTGATCATGGACGCCGCGACCAAGCAGGCGCTGTCCGACGTTCAGCAGGGGCTCTCGCCCGCACCCGCCGCCGACCTCGGCCTCTCGATCGACTTCGAGCTGCCGGACACAAAGCCGGCGCAAACCGGCAATGTGATCGATTTCGATCTGGGCTCGAAAGGCGGTCCGCCCGCGGCAAATGCGCCGTCGCTGGATCTGTCGTCGATCGATCTCGATCTCGGCAAGCCGGGGGTCGGGGAGGCGCCGAACGACGCACGTTGGCAGGAAGTCGCAACCAAGCTCGATCTCGCCAAGGCGTATGAGGAGATGGGCGACAAGGACGGGGCGCGCGAGCTCCTCGGTGAGGTCGTGAAGGAAGGCGACGAGGCGCAGCAGCAGCAGGCGAAGAAGATGCTTGCGTCGATCGGTTAGCTGCAGGCGGTTCAACGCGAAAGCGACGGGGAGCGGAAGCTCCCCGTCGCGCTTTTGGGGGCCGCGCCGGCGGACCTCGCACATAGCGCTCGCGCAGCCGCGCCACTCGGCTTGCGGCACGCGCGCACCTTCTCTGAGGGGATCACATCGGCCTTGACCCCTCAGGCAGGGGCTGCTGAAAACCCCCTCCTCGAGAGCCGACGAACCCGGAGTCGAGCCGACGGCGTTGGCATGGGTTGTTCAGCGCCTGTTAACGTACCGCCCATGAAAATCGCGATCGGCGTCACATACGACGGCAGTCGTTTTGCCGGCTGGCAGTCTCAGCCGTCCGGCGACACGGTCCAGGACCACGTGGAGCGCGCACTCGCAGCAGTCGCATCCCATCCCGTCCGGGTCACGGCAGCCGGACGGACCGACGCTCGCGTGCATGCCCTTGCGCAGGTGGCGCACTTCGAGACGACGGCGGCACGACCCGACTCGGCCTGGGTGCGCGGCTCGAACGCGTCGCTACCCGCGGCCATCGCCGTGCAATGGGCCGTTCCGGTGGCCGAGGATTTCCATGCGCGCTTTTCGGCGACCCGACGGAGCTATCGCTATCTCCTCTACAACCACCCCGTACGGCCGTCGCTACTCTCACCGTACGTCGGATGGTTTCATCTTCCGCTCGATGTCGATGCGATGCGCGCCGGGGCGGTACATCTCGTCGGCGAGCACGACTTCAGCGCGTTTCGCGCCGCCGAATGTCAGGCGAAGACCCCGGTGCGGCGGGTTGCGACGGCGCACGTTGCCCGGCACGGACCGTATGTCGTGGTCGACATTGGTGCCGACGCCTTCCTGCATCACATGGTGCGAAACATAGTGGGTGCGCTCGTGTACGTCGG